>Ga0209520_10000353_pt1 | contig 25711 bp, 8 predicted proteins | sample Rifsed16ft1_FD_184009 | JGI IMG/M metagenome (GOLD analysis project Ga0209520, IMG submission 184009) | Soil microbial communities from Rifle, Colorado, USA - sediment 16ft 1 (version 2) | ecosystem: Environmental > Terrestrial > Deep subsurface > Rock core/Sediment | place: Rifle, Colorado...
GCTTCTGAAAGGCTATTGACATACCTCTATGGCTTATTAATTATAGTATAACGCGTATAACTTGTATAACTTAGCCTTGAACTGCCAATGGACATTTCACTAAAAAATCAGCAAATAAAAGACAGGTTTATCGAATATCTAACTTCAATGGGGGTATCCAACGTTTCTCTGAAGTTCTATTCTTCCGACCTTAATCACTTTTGTGGCTGGTCCATCTTCAAACTCCGCTCCTTAGGGGTTCTGGCAGAATCATTTGAAGAGGTGGTCCCCTTTCTTTCTACGAAGCTGTCTCGGGAATATCTTAACTATTTGAATCAAAACAATCCTGCAACCAAAACGGTTAATCGCCGCCTTTCAACCCTTAGGCATCTTGCTAGGTTCCTTATTTCAAGCCAAATCCTCGATTTAAACTTCATGGACGGGATACAGAATCTTTCTTCCCAGATTGCCGGTAGTGTTGATCCTCTAATTGCTAATTTTCAAAGGCATTTAGAGAGTCAGAAGGTATCTAAGAACACTATCAAAGGATATCTTTCTGATGTAAGGCACTTTATTAATTGGCTCGAATCAAGATCAAATCAGCAAACTCTAACCAGTAATCACTAATTATTATGCCCAATCTGCCTTATATTTCACCCGAACTTTTAAGCCAATATCAAAGAGAAATTTCTTCTCAAGCTAGCCGGGCTACAGCCAAACGTAAAACAGCCTCCCTTAAGCAATTTCTGGGCTGGGCACACAAAGAAGGCTACGTTCAAGAAAATTTAGCGGATAAATTAAGCGCTCCTCCTTCCTATGCCATGCCTCCTTCCCAACCGCCCGCCCCTCAGAAAAAATATTCCCCCAGATTGATTCTTGGATTCGGAATCTTGACAGTATCCGTAATTTTGCTATTTTTGCTCGTAAAGAAGCTCAAGCTCCCTGTTCCCTTCCGTCCGGCTCCCGCTTCAGAGATCACAACCGTGACGGCCACACCCATCCCCACGCCTGTGGCTGAAAAACCGGTTGATACAAGTACAATCATCGCCGAACTAAAACAAGAAGCCATAAAGCTGGTTCAACAAACTCTTGAATGGGCTTCTTTTGAAGAAGGAAATTTAAGAATCGGCGGAGCGCCTGTGTCTTCTTTGCTTCTGTCTACAGGAGACACAACCGACGGCGATATTACCATCAATCCCGACGGGTCCGGAATTGCCCACTTTCTCTTTGAAGGAACGGGCCAAAATTTCTTAAATGCCCAAGCACCCAATCTAACCTCAGGCTCGCTTTATTACGGAATTGTTGCCAATAACGCAACCGGTTATGACCTCATAAGGCTTCAAAATGGGTCAAAACCTATCACTCGATTTAGCGTGGATGCCAAAGGGAATACTTATGCTGCAGGAGATTTAAATGTCGCCGGAGACATTCAGACCTCAGGCATAGATAGGTTGTCATCGACCGGAGCTCTAACCAACATTACCGGCTACACGCAGACTTCAGGCAATTTCACCATAACCCAAAATGCCGGGGATTTTGCCTCAATTAGCAAGAAAGCAACCGCCTTGTCAGATCTTTTGACCCTGACTCTGGACGAAAGAGACCTTCCCATGTCTACCTACTCTACCCTGACTCTTCACCGCTATAACGGAGCCATAGAGGCAATGGCGCTTTTGGTCGATGACGGCAATGCCCAGTTTGACGGGCAACTACGCTTGGGAAGGTTCGCAACCAATCCTGCCACCATAGGCACAGGCTCGTTGGTATATAACTCAACGGATAATAAGGTCTATTTCTGGAATGGTACCGTCTGGACCGAGGTGGGCGCAGGAGGCACGACGCCCTTCTCAAGCATAACTTCCGGCACCAATACAGTCGCCGCAATGATTGTAGGCAGCGGAGCCTCCCTCACCTACTCCGGAACCGGAACCATAAACGCCACCACCCTAAACTCAATTGCCGATACCTCATTTTTAAGAAGCGATACCTCTGATAATTTTACTTCAGGAACATTGACCACCGATGCAGGAACTACTCTTGACTTAAACGGGGAATTGGCGGTTGCCGATACCAACATTCTATTTGACGGGGCCACAACCCAATTTACCACAACCGGAGACCTAACGATTGATTCGGGAGGAGGCCAGGTTCTTCTTTCAAACGGTGATACTTTAAATATCGGAGGCTTAACGGGGGTCACCTACAATGCTTTTGCCGATGCAACCGACACCAAGGATGAAGCAGCTGTTGCAGCTGATAATGACGTATATATAGGAGGAGACTTGGAGGTTGACGGAACCATATATGGAACCGTAACAGCCTCTGACCTCTCTTGTACAGACTGTGTCGATGCTTCGGACTTAGCAGATACCCTTGATTTTGATACGGCGACAGAGACATCCTTGACTCTTCTGGCCAATAATGCCACAGCTACCTCGGTTTTTACATTAACGACCGATGGATTAACTAGCGGAATAGGAACTACCTTTGACTTGACAAATACTACTGTTTCAACCGCCTTCACCGGAGATTTAACCAGGGTCAATCTTGCCCAGACCTATACAGGTGGAGTCGGGCTGAATACAACAGGAAATCTTGTCGATATTGCCAGAAGTATATCTCTAGATAACCTAGGTAATACCCTAACTGTATCCGGAGCAGTTGCCACAATTTCAGATACTGCTTCTGTAACCCAAGGCACTCTCACCCACTCTGCCGATGTACTAAGGATTGCTCAAAACTACACCTCAAATACGGGAGCAGCCTTAAATGTAACATCGGGAGGAGATGTAACCGGTTTTGCCTTTCGTGTAAATGATGACGGAACATTTACAGACTCCACTCCCTTTGTGATAGATAACACCGGTAAAGTCGGCATCGGGACAGCCGCCCCGGCGGTCCAAGAATTGACCGTTGACGGAGGAACTCGCTTTCGGGATGCCACCGCCACTCGCTACCGAAGCGACTACACCATTAGTTCCAGCGGATTAAACATCAACGCCTTCGACGATACAGGCGGTGTATATATTCCCGTAAGAATCGATGGATTCTCCTTTGCGATGCGGGCCGATGCCTCTGACGCGAAATCCCTAACCCTTGCCAATGACGGCAATGTGGGAATAGCAGATACTAGTGCCGATGCCAAACTTGAGGTCCTCTCAACCACCGAGCAGTTAAGGCTGACCAATGTCGATGGGACAACCGATGCCAGGTTTACGGTAAGCGCAACTGGTGATTTGACGGTTGATATGTTGGGTTCGGGGACCACCGATCAGTTTGTTTTGGCTGATACAGACACTATCAATATAGGAGGTTCTGTATCAACAGATGTGGCCTACAATCTAATCGCAACGGTAGGAGATGTCGCTGATGAGGCAGCAATTGCGGCCGATAACGACCTCTACATCGGCGGAGATTTGGAGGTAGATGGAACCATATACGGAACGGTTACTGCCACCAATATGCCATGGAGCGGTCTGACCTCCCCAACCACCGACCTAACCTTAGCGATGGATGCGGATACAACCACCTTTAATTGGACCGCAACCGGCGCTCTTAACCCCTGGACAATGAACCTGACCAATAATGCGGGTAGTGCAACCATTCAAAACTTCGTAACCATCAATAACGCTGCGAATGCCTCTGCCCCAACAGATATACTTACCGAGAATCTTCTGCTTGTTCAACAACTTGACACCGCAACAGGAAACTTCATAGCTGTAGACAATGCCGTAAAAATTGACTCGGCGGGGGCTGCAGGAATCACGGATGCCATTGAAATAACAAACTCTGCAGGAAATATATCAAACGGTATTAATTTGGTTGATACTGTAGGAGGAACATTTGCAACCGGGGTCAATTTCTCGGGGACATTTACCAACGAGATCTCTCTGCGAAATGCCGAAACAGTATCAAATGCCGCCGACGGCACAATTACCCTGGGGGCCAACTCCGGGGACGCTACCCTCTCTCTCTCGGGAACCGCAGCAACCATCTCAAATACTGCAGGCAACTTAACAATAGATTCTTTTGCTAATCTGGTCTTAGCAGATACCAGCATTCAGCTGACTGGCTCATCCCCAATAATTGACCTCACCTCTGCCACAACTTTGTCTCTCAATACAACCACCAACAGGCCCATTACAACCGGTACCGGACTACTCACAACCGGCGGGAATGTAACTGTCAACGGCGGAAGCCTATTGACCAACCAGACAACCTTCAATCTTATTAACACAACGGCAACAACTATAAACTTCGGGGAAGCTGCCACTACCCTACTTAGTATTGGATCCACCACAACGGGACTTAATAAATTCTGGACTGATGTGGATTTTGCACTTACGGGAAGCGAGAACCTTTCGGCTACAAGCACGATTACCACGGACGTTGCCAATAATGTCCTGTCTGTAGCTCTCAACCACAACGTCGCCGATACGACGGCCCAGAGGGTACTATTTCTGCAGCTTAACGACGACGGAGCGGTGGCCGCGGGAACAATTGAAGCTCTGGCATATCTAAATAACGCGGATCCGAACGAGACTATTTCCGACGCAATTGTCATTACGGCAGACGGAGCATCAGGCACGGGAGGATTTACAACGGGGCTGGATTTTGACGATACGGACATAGTCACGGATATTGAACTTCAAAATGATGAAACGATGTCTAACGATACAAACGGAACCATTGCTCTGGCTGCCAACTCCGGAGTCGTTACCCTTTCCCTTTCAGGAACTGCAGCCACCCTTTCCAATACAGCTGGAAACCTGACCATCAATTCTGCTTCCAACCTCGATATTGATGATACAGTTATTGATATTTCCACTCAGGCTACAGACATCGAGATTATTGACGGCAGTGCGACCGCACTTACCATCTCCCAGGCAACCAATAACTACATCACAGTAGATACTACGGATACATTGGAAAACTTAATCCTTTCAGCCGGAACCTCGGGAACAACTAGACACGTAAGGATTGGGGCCACCTCCGCTTCCAGTACGCCCGATCTCTTGGTTCTTGATCAAAAGAATACAGCAGGCGACCCAACAGGAGCTCTGGGAGCTATATATATAAACAACTCTGGAAAATTCATGGTTTACGAAGGCGGAACACCTGCCTGGAAAGAAGTCTGTAATAAAACCGACCAGGCTTGTGGAACCGGTACTGGGAGCGCTTGGTCAGCTCTAACCAACCCTATCACCAACCTAACTCTGGAACACACCAGCGCGGGTACGGGCTATACCACCACCTTCAACTGGACCGATACCACCAATAACGCCAGTTTCTTTACCCTTAACCTTGACAACAACGGCGGGACTGCCGGCAACGATTACCTATTCAATCTGGTCAATGCAGCCTCAACCAATACGACCGGGGACTTAAATACCGAAGCTCTTCTTTTCCTGGATAATGCTGACACCTCGGGCACAGGTTCAACCATAGTCGACAATGCAATTCTAATTACAAATTCAGGTGGAATCAGCAGTGGCATAGTTGACGCCATAGATGCCACCGATTCGAACATAGACAATGCCCTCAATGCAGGAACCAACAATATCGCCATAACCACGGGCACCATCGGCTCCAATGCGGCAACAACCATCGATTTTGCCGAATTTGACGTCTCCTCGGGAACAGGGGCCATAACCATCAACGACGACGGAAATTTGGGATTGGTCTCGGTTGAAGGAAGCACTTTTGACATCAATTCCTTGGATTTTGTCGTAGCCGGAACCATTACCACCGCAGCCTCAAACGACCTGACCCTTAATCCGGGAGATGAAGTTGTCTTGGGAGACACCGATACTCTAATTGTGGGAGGCCACGCAGGCAACGTTGACTATAATGTTTTTTCAAATGCCGGAGGCTCCCCCACCAACCCCAATGTAACGGTAGACAACGATATTTATGTCCAGGGAGACATTGATGTCGGAGGAACCATCTATGTAGGCGGAAGTCAATTCTTCTCATATTGGACCCTATCCTCTTCTGCCTTGTATCCCAACCTCAATACCTACAATGCCGGGGTCGGCACGGTCACGGCCGGGGACGTAATCTCAAAGCTTTATGTAACCAATGCTTCCTCTACCCTGACCGGAAAGGCCGTAGCCATCTTCAACCAAACCGAGGCTCAGGACATTATCACGGCCTCGGCTTCCTCAACGCCCCGCATGACAGTCACAAACGCCGGCAATATTGTTCTGCACCAAGCCGCAACCATTCAATCGCTAAACTACGCCTCGGGGCTTGATGATACTTTAACTCTGCGGGGGAACATTGTTAAAATCCAAGCCAATGCGGGCCAGGAAGTCATTTCTGCCTCCCCCGGCGAGGTTGCTATTAACGACCCCAGCAATAGCACCGATTTCCGAGTAGAGGGAGACAACGATGCAAATCTCCTCATAACCGATGCTTCAGCCGACAAAGTTGGTATTGGAGACAGCACCCCGGACGCGAAACTTGAAGTTCTGGCAACTACCGAACAATTAAGACTGACCAATGTGGATGATACCACCGATGCCAGGTTTACGGTTTCCTCTACGGGTGATTTGACAATTGACATGCTGGGAAGTGGAACAACCGACCAGCTTGTTCTCGCTGATACAGACACGATCAATATAGGAGGAAGTGGATCAACAGAGGTTGCATACAATGTCATTGGGGATACAACCGCTGGTGCTTCCGCCTCGATGAACTCCGATGACGATTTGTATATTGAAGGAGACCTTGAGGTAGACGGAACCATATTTGGAACAGTCGTTGGCACAGTGGCCTGGAATAATCTGACTGCCCCGACAGGCAACCTCACCCTCGCCCATACCGACTTTACTACTTCCTTTTCTTGGGATACAGCCACAGATGCCGCCCGAGACTACTTCTCAATGGCCATAACCAATGATCTGGTAACCGATACGACTACCCAGAGGCTCTTGGTTCTTTCCCAGGCTAATGATGCCATCGGAACCGGAACAACCGAAACTCTCCTTGCTCTTGAGAATAACGATGCCAATGAAGCTGTCACCAATGGAATACTCTTTGGAGCAGGCGGAGCTGCAACCCCCGATTTTACAAATGGAATCAATTTTGACGCAGCTGACTTTACAACAGAAATAATTCTTGAGAATGCCGAAACCATTGCCAATCAGACCGACGGAACTATTACACTTGGAGCTGATTCCGGAGCCGCCGTTACTCTTTCCCTTTCGGGAACCGCCGGAACCCTTTCAAATACAGCCGGAAACTTAACAATCAATGCAGCCAGTAATCTTGTTCTGGCTGATGCAACCATCCAGCTAACCGGCGGCACAACGGTTACCATGGATCTTTTTAACGCCTCAACTACAACCCTTTCGATTTTAAACTCAACAGGCGGCATCGTTGCTGACGTCAGCATCGAGGGAGACTTGACTGTTCAGGGGGGAGATATCAATGGTCTTTCTGGAGAAAATATTGACCTTGGGGAAACAACTGCAGATACAATTGTATTTTATATCCAAACTGCCGGCGAACTTTCCTTGAATGCTTCAGCTCTATTCCCCACCACCGATTCGGGTCTGGATCTGGGTAGTGCTACCAATCAGTTCGCCGACCTTTACCTTGACGGGGGCAATATTAATCTTTTGGCCGCAACCGACATCGACATACCCGATGCTACCTCAGCCTCACTTACTATTTCTGAAGGCACAAGCAACTATTTCCAAATAAATACTACCAATAACTCCGAAACAGTCACCCTGAACCTGCCTGTTGCTGGCACGACCTTAACCGGTAACCTTTTTACATCAAACAATGGCAAAACCATAAATATTGGTACAGGATCAGGTGTTGACCTTATCAATATCGGCACCGGGGCCGGTCCCGATACGATTACCATGGGTAATACTGCCGCAGCCACGGCCATCAACATCAATAGCAACCAGAGTGCCCAAGATATTGTCACCATCACGGGTAGGACTCTAACCACTGGGAATTTCATATCAATGGGGTCGGAGTTAAATAGAACCGCCCATGCTTTCTCGGATTCAGACCAAATATTTACCGGGCAGGTAGATATTGCACCAATTGCAAGCATCGTTGACACTTTCGTCTACGATACAACTCAGGACTCGGATGGGGGTTCCTGGAGAACTGATGAGAAGTCGCGAACTTCCTCTTGGTACAACGAAACCATAGACAGTAGCTCCGAAAGCTGTAACATCGCCGTTCATGACCGTTGCGGAAGTAAGGAATTCCCGGAGAAAGCGATAATCGTCGCTACTCCCTCTAATGTCTACATTTATGACGCCAAGGAAAACACGATGTGGATGAAATTTAGCCAGGGAACGGATTTCGCCCTGGATGTGGATCTTAACAACAACCCCTCCTCCTTCTGGGCCTTAAACGGCAAAGTCTATATAGGTACAAACGGAAGCGCAGCAACCGGGCTATATTCCGTAGATTTCAAGGCCGATAAAATTACGAAGTACAACACAACCGATGCCAGGGATTTTACAGACAACGTTGATGGCAGAAACGCCGACCCCGGAACCCCCTACATGGCCCAAGCAAGAACTTCCCTGGCGATTGTTGATGCTACTATAAACGACGTCCACGCTGCCCAAATCAACGGCAAAGTCTATATCGCGGCCGGAACCGACGCGGGCTCATCCGTAATAAATGAGGTTGATGCCACAGTCCGGGATTACGACGATGAGGCAACGGCGGTCGATGAAGATATAAACAGTATCTGGCTGGATAAAGACGGAAACCTCTGGGCCTTAAACGAAACCGCCCAACAGCTCGAAAAGTGGAATCTGGTTATTAATGATACGACCGATGAAAATCCGGGTAACCCCGACACCCGCTGGGATGAAACCACAACCCCGGCCCTTTTTGCCACGGCCCAAACGATAAACATCGCTCCGTCAGCTTTATTCCTCAAAGATGGAGTTAGTAGCGTAGACGGCAAATCCCAAGTCGTTTATGTAGGTCACAATGCAGGTCTAACCGCAATTAATGCCAAATCGGGAGACGAAACCAACGGTTCGGTGAAGTATTTCAACAAGGACTTTATATCAGAGGAAATGCTCGGAGACATCAGAAACATGATGCCTTTTGCAGGAGCTGCCACCTTGGCGGCCAATACCACTTTAGGTTCAACCGACAGCGATGTTTCGGTTAAACAAAACGCCTGGACAACATCGGGAGCTACAAACCAGCCTACCAGTGCAAGCGGGGCGATTCGAGGGACGGGACTTGATTTCGACGGAACCGATGACTATGTCTGTACAGGAACTACCGGTACTTGTGCGGACGATGCTGATTTGGACCCTGCCGGAACCCTACTTAGCTTCGGGGGTTGGTTTAGGCGTGATGCAAATACCGCTGATGCGGATGTCGTCATTGCCAAATGGGGTAATGGCACAGCCGACCAAGTCTATAAAATACAGATCGAGACCGGCGATACAATCACCCTTTCTACTAGGACCTCGGCCACGGTTTCCAGCTCCTCGCCCCCAGCCACAGGGTATACAGATACCACCTACTGGCACTTTGTAGTAGGAACCTACGACGGGACAAACCAAAGACTATATATGGATGGAGTTCTAGTTGCTACTGATGCCCAAACCGGAAGCCTTACCAATGGCGGTGTTGCGGCAACCGTGGGGGCTGACCTCTCCGGAGCATCAAATGTATCGGCCAATTTCTTTAACGGGGATATTGATGAGACTTTTGTGACTGCGGAAACCCTGACTCCGGGACAGATTAGGAAAATGTTTGAAATCGGAGTCAGAGCCAGGGAAAACCACACTGCTTCAAGAATTGAAGGCGTTACCGGGACAGACGACTTCCAAAGACTTCTGGGAAATGGAGCCTCGGGCGGAATATCCTCAACCAGCAGGGTCTTTGCCGTCGGGGTCGATAACTTCAATCAGTTTGCCCTGGTGGGAACCAACGACGCCACGACAAATGAAGGAGGAGTAACGGTTATCGGAATCGATTCCGATACGGCCGTAGATTTATATGACGCAACAAATAATACTTCTAAAACCGATGATGTTGCCACCCCGTTTGCAGCAAGCGACGTGGTCTCCCTTTCAATATCCGGAAACCTCTGTGCCTCTTTTTACAACAACGGATCCTCCTCCTGCGGGAGCAAGGCAACTCTCTCAATTGCAGGGACAAACGATACAACCACAACCGACTGGATGGAAACAACCAATTCCTCCATCTATTCAACTCTTGCTACTCTGACCTCTCCCGATATGGTCAAAAATGAGATCACGGTGAATAACGTTTTCCAGGTATTCAATACCTATAACAACCTGGCCAGCACAACCACCGGGGAAACCATTCAAACCCCAGCCTTCATAGTCGACCAGCATGGACAACTCACCCTCAATACCGCCTCAACCGTAACGGGAACAGCCGCTACATTTAACAACGAGGGCTCTGGGAACTCCTTTCTTGTCAATGACGCCACCTCGGATACAACGCCCTTTGTCATTGATGCCAGCGGCAATGTGGGCATTGGACTAACCACCCCACTATCAGTTCTCCATGTTGCCCGGGATGATTCATCTACCAACACCGAAATCGAGCTTGCCAGACTGCAAAGAACAACCAGCGGCACCGCAGCTGCCGGAATCGGCGCGTATACCAGCACCTATGTCGAAGACGGAAGCGGTACTCTTTTTGAAGCCGGACGGGTCGGCTTTAGCGCCACCAACGTTACCACCGGGGCAGCATCGGCCGCAGCTTTCAAAGTCTATACCGAACGCGAAACATCTACTGATATGTTTTCGGCTTTTGCCGCCTACGTCACCAGTGCCGATCGGCTCCTATGCATGAACGGAACAGATGGGGCTGTCTCCGGTTGGGATTGTTTCGGGATGACTATCGGCTCGGCAAACGCTGTCTCGCTTAATTTCGACGGTACCAGCCGAATGAAACTCGACTATGCCTCGGGAACATCAACCGTAACTTTCTTTGCAAGTAACACCTCCGACCAACTACAGATAGAAACTCTCGGGTCCCAGCCTATTTATCTGGACACCCGTGGTACCGGCGATGGCGCCGACGTATATCTTGCTACCACCGGCTTTCTCGGAATCGCCACGACAGGACCGGATAGGAAACTGGATGTCTTGGATTCAACCAACCCCCAAATTCGCCTCACCCAAGCAGACGGAACTGTTTATACCGACCTTAAGACCGACGCAAGCGGCGATTTGACCATTACTCCCTCCGGAGGCGATATCTTCTTTTCGGACGGAACAAACACCCTGGCCGCTGTTAAAGACCAGGGAGACTACGTATTTTGGAATCTTAAAGGTAAAACGGATACCGGCAATCCCGCAACTTGTGCCGAAGGAGATATTTACTACAACGCTTTTGACAATACGGTCTATGTCTGTCATGAGACTAACACCTGGGAGCAGATGGATGGAGCTGGAGGTGGCTCTTCCGTCTGGAGTGCATTAACAGATCCTGCCGGAAACCTCTCCTTAAGTATGGCCGCCTGGACAACCACCTTTACCTGGAATGCGGCAACAGGAGCAAATAACCTTTTTAACTTTACGGACACGCTAAACAACACCGGCACCGGCTATCTGGTCAATATAACAACGGCGTCAGGTTCAACACTCAAACCCTTCCATGTTTCTGCTGCAGGAACAGAAGCCATAGTAGTTGATGCAACCGGCAACGTCGGCATCGGGACGGCAAGTCCATCGCCATACAGACTATACGCTTCAAACAACCCGTCCAATTTTGTTGCCAGAATTTCCAATACAAACACCGCCGCCGGCTCGGACGGTTTGGTCGTCACAACTGCTGCAACCGACTCGGGCAGCGAAATTGCAAAATTCATGTACAACGGAACAGCCTCAACCGCCATGGTTATACTGGCGGATGGCAACGTCGGCATCGGTGACACAACACCGAGCGTCCAGCTTAATGTGGGAACTGCTGATACAACCCATGGACTTGGTGCCTCGGATGCTCTAATCAGCGACGCATTGGAGGTGGACGGAGTTCTCTATCTTGACGGCAAAAACTTAGCCAACCCTCAAGGAACAAACTTTCTAACCCTTTGTATTGCAGGAGGGGTAGCTTGTGCAACAACAAGCGAAATTGAGCACACTCTAACAAACGGTAGCTGGACAATACAAAATCCCTCGGGTGGAAATGTAGGCAAAGCCGCATTAATAGTTGTCCAAAATATGGGGGGCGATATTTTTACCGCCTCAGCCGGAGCCACAACCAAGTTCACGATTGCAAATAACGGAAATGTCACGATAAGTGGTTCCGGAACAATGCTTACGGTTGGCGGCGGAACCGGCAAGATCGATGTAGGAACCGTTGACCCCGTTTATTCCATCGGAGACAACAAGTTTGCTACCTACATGGCAGGCATGGTGGGGGTTAAAGAAGAAACAACCGGTAATATTACAACTTCCCAGTATATTCCGGGAGTAGGATATAGAACGGTCATAGACTTCAAGCAAGAGGCTGAAGGCAGCGATCTTTGGCTCTTTAGTAGAACAACCGACATCAAAAACAACATCGATAAAATGGTGGTCCTTCTTTCCCCTTCCGACAACACCCGAACCTGGTATGAGGTGGATGAGGCCAACTATACCCTTTCCATCTATTCCAGCCGCCCAACTGTAGTTTCCTACCGCTTAACCGCCCCCAGGTTTGACTATGCCCAGTGGACAAACGCTAATACCAATCCTGAGGCCACCGGCTTTCAGGTCGAAAATGTACCTCTAGTCGGAACAGGCCAAGAGGCAAATCCAGAGGCTCCTAAATTAAGCGATTTTGAGATTGTAAAAACAATATCAGATACCGCTTACAAAGTATTTCAAACTATATCGGACGGTAGCCAAATAGCAGTTGAGGAGTTCGGTGCATTCTCAAATTTGGTTGCCGGAAACGTAAAAGCTGGAGCCATCGAGGCGAAGGATATAACAGCTAACGCTTTTACAGCTTTCCAAGGAAATATCGACACCCTTCTTATCAATCGCGGTTTGGTCTCCCCGGTTGTCCAAACCAAGCTCATATCCCCCATTGCGGATGAAACCGACGTCAAGGTGCAAATCGGCCAGGCTAATGACGACGGAACCAGCGGCTTCGGGCAACTCGTAATTCAGGATGCCACCGGTTCGGCGGTGGCCTCCATAGATACTCAGGGGAATGCAACCTTTAGCGGAACCTTGGAGGCTGACAAGATTAAAACAAATGATGTTATTGCGGGTAAAATCTACGCTGATGAAATTGTTGCCAGAAACGGATTCTTCACCGAAACGAATACGGCTTCTGTCTCCGGAATTACAAGAGAGGAAATAGAAAAAATCCTCAGAGAAGTCGAACAGGACCAGAATATTTTGGCTCAAGCCTCAACTTGGAATATAAGTACCGCCACCGATTCGGCAAATCTTGAAGAGCTCGCGGTTTCTAACCTTTATGTCACCGACCAAGCCGCGATAAATACTTTGTCGGTAACAAACTCCATAGCGCTGGGGCCTGACTTGGTTCTTCAATCCAAACTGAATGAACAAAACTTAACAGTAAATTCCCTAGATACCTTGTCGGCTCCCCTTTCCATCCAGTCTTTGGCCCTGGCTCCGGTTGAGATAATGGCAGGGAAAGTAAGAGTTGATACCAACGGAGACGTAATAATCTCAGGTAACCTCTTTGTTGCCGGCAAAATCGAGTCTTCGGGACTTACTCTCAAAGACACCAGCGGCTTCGGCGAGCTTTTGAATCTTGAAGACGGAAACGGCAATCAGGTGGGTTCTATTTCCGCCACCGGCTCGGCCCAGTTTAGCTCGGTGGCAACAGATAGGCTGGTTATTGCCGGAGCAGAGGTAACTCCGAAAGTTCCCGATATCAACCAGGAGATTCAAACCAATGCGACTGCCGGAAGCGCAGTTATCCCCGCAGGAATAACTGAAATAACAATTCGCAATCCCAATATATCAGACTATACATTAGTATATATTACCCCAACGTCTTCAACCCAAAACAATGCTCTTTATGTCAAGGCCAAAGCTGCCGGATTCTTTACCGTCGGCTTTTCTGACCCGATCGGCTTGGATGTTACCTTCAACTGGTGGGTTATCGATGTTCATGAATAAAAATATACAGCTGGTAAGTATTCTTTATGAATTTACCCTTGCGTTTTGTAAGCGCTATGTAGTAAGTCCAACTCAGGTCCGATTGATACTAAATAGCGCTACAGGCGCAAAGAAAGAGCTTAAAACTTCTTACCTTGCCGAACTTCAGGATAAATACCAAGACTTTTTGGACAAAAACGACCTCGAAGCCTGGCCGGAGTATTCTTTGCGGCTTAGAAGCGTCCGCGGTATTGCCTTTAGGCCTTTTTGCACCTTACTCATGTATAAACCGTTTCTCTCCTCCCCGGAAAGAGCGACCAATGCGGCCATCTGTCTTATTAAGCAAATTGACTTTCGGCTTGAAGCGGAAAGGGGTAAAAGCGCTCTTGACTACAAAGGGACACTATTATTAAATGAAATTTAGGTTCTACCAACAATGGACAACCTGCCGTACGGAAGCAATTCCGGAATATCGCTGTTTGAGAAAATTAAAGGGCGCCTGTCAGGCATACCAACCTACTTACTCGCTTTTTTTGCTATTCTTGTCGCAGCTTTAGTTATTGGCGGCTTCTATATCCTCCTCTCTCCCAATATCTCCCTCAAGGACCTTTTGAATAAAACCGGAATAACCGAAGAGGCAAACGGAGAAAAAAACATTTCAGAACCTTATAGAGGTACTCCCAAACCCCTGGCTACCGGAAAGCAAATCTATTCGATAAGCGGAAGTAAAATCAATGCCCCCAAAGTGGCCGAGGTAGTAATCGACCCCATCGACCCTTCTCCAGGGGCAAATCAAAAAGTCTCGGCCAAGGTTCTTTCCCTCTCGGGTGAGCCCATAACCGAGGTTTCGGTAACCATGATTACCGACAACAAAAAAACATTCTACCCCCTAAAGCTTTCCTCCGGAACCAACCTCGACGGGGTCTGGGAAGGAAGCTGGAGCCTATCCGATACCTATCTTTATCTTTATCAGGCGGCGGTTAAGGCAAAAAATGCCAAAGACGAATGGGAGGTAACCTTAACTTTCAGATGAAAAGAATAAAAAAGGCAGTTCCAAAGATATTTGTTTTTACTCTCACCCTGGTGTTTTTATTTACCCAGACTCTCCAACCGGCTTTGGCCAACGGTTATACGGAATCTTTCGAAAATAACTCCCAGATAAATGCCGGTAGTTCCACAAATTACTCGGTCGCGGGAAGCCTACAGCTCTCCCCCACTTTCGGAGGGGATGGAGCCGACGGCGCTTTAAATCTTACCTCTAGCAAAAATATTAATACGGATGCTATCGGGCAAGCCACAGCCGTTTGGAAAATGGATGAAGCATCGGGAACATCCGTCGCGGATTCTACCGGAAATGGTAATACCGGAACGGCTCTAAGTAGAAGTGTTGGTTGGTGGAAAATGGATGAGGCCTCAGGAGCCCCGGTTAATGATTACTGGGCAACTACTAACGGCACGGCAACAGGAACAACGGTTGTGGCCGGTCAATATTCAAACGCCAGAAACTTTAACGGTACTTCCGACTGGGTGGACCTCGGTACAAACAAAGTAGGTCCCCTCATTAATGGGGCCAGCCAAGTTACGGTTTCTCTCTGGATAAAGCCATCGGCCTTCCCTGCCGTATCAGCGAGAAGTCGAATCTTCAGCGTCAACATGGACGATGTGGCTAGTCCCTCGGGAATTCTTGTCAGTTTGTATAATGATGCCGGAACCATCAAGGCGGAGTTTGTGGGTAGAAGTGTAATTACGGACGCATCCCAATTCTCCTATATCAATTATACAGGAGCCTTAGGCGAGTGGCATCATATAGCAGCAGTCTACAATTATGCCTCAGATACGATTACTCCCTATTTGGACGGCTCAGCGGGAACTCCCACTTCTGTTACTTTTGCAAATACGACGTATACACAAACCACCTACACTACCAACTGGCAAGATTCAATTGGAGCCGGACGAACGGACAGCACCTTCCACTATTACAGCGGAGCCATAGATAACCTCATGATCTATAAAAACAACAGAACAACGGCGGAAATTACGCTGGATAAGAATAATGTTTCGGGTCCAACGGTAACTACTGGACAATACTCAAATGCAAGAAGTTTTAATGGAACAAGTGATCTTATCGTGTCCAGTACCAGTCATAACTTTACCTCTGAGTCTTTCTCTATTGCGATGTGGTTAAATCCCAGCAATATAGCCAATGGCCCGGTTCTCCTCTCGAATGGAGCTTATCAAACTGGTGGCTATTATATGCATCTTAACGCTAACGGAAGCATTACTTTTCGTACCAACCAAGCCGCGGCTACGCAGGATACCTCTACTGCAGCGGGTACTTTCACAACTGGAACATGGCAGCATCTTGCAATTGTTAGAAACGGTTCAAGTGTAAGAATCTATAAAAACGGACTAGATGTTACTTCTTCGGCCGGCACTCATATTAATCCGACATCCACTGCCCTACCGTTTACTCTCGGCACTTACGGACCCTCTCCATTGGGAGGATGGTCTTATTCAGGCTCAATCGATGATGCCCGTATTTATAACTATGCCCGTACAGCGGCACAAATTAACGAAGATAAGAACAATACGACCACTACAACCAGAACTTATGCCGATGGAAAAATTTATCCCGTTACCTCTTTAGGATCCAATACTATTACCGTCTGGCCAAACAACTCGGGCAATGCTCCCATCGCCTTGTGGAAATTGGATGAAACTGCCGATAATACCTGCTCTGGAGGTGAAGATGCTTGTGAATCTATAGCCAGCCGCCACGGAACGGCAACGGGAACTACCATTCAGAGTGGCAAATATTACAATACTAAAGCCCGGAGTTTTAACGGAACAAGCGACTATATCAACGTGCCCTACAATGCAGCTTTTAACGTTACAAGAATATCAGTTGAAGCCTGGGTAATAAGTAATGCTGGTAACACAGGCGCCAGATTTGCCGTCAGCCGGGACGACGGAACTAACAGGGATTGGACGTTGGGGCACGATCCCACGGCGGCAAACTCATACCGCTTTGCCATTTTTGTAGGCAATACCCAATATAACGCTGTTGACACCACAGGGTTTGCGCCGGGTGCTTGGCACCATCTGGCGGGAACATATGACGGATCCAACGTAAGACTGTATGTGGATGGTACCCAAACGGCCATAACCCCCATTGTCGGAAACTTGGATACCGACGCAGCTGCTCTCCGAATAGGAAATCGAGAACTTTCCACCGGTATAGGTTATTTTGACGGGTATATTGACGATGTAAAGGTTTATGACTATGCCCGCTCTCCAGCCCAGATTTCGGGTGAGGATATGGCTAATGTTGGCGAAACCATTTCGGGTTTTGCGGCCGGCGATGACGTTCTTTTAATCAATCTTCAAGGAGATACAACAAATAACGCAAATGTCGGTGCCTATGAAATAGGTGCTGCTCAAAGTGTTTCCAGCGGAACGATCACCCTTGCCTCCAGTATTTCGGGAACATATGGGGTGGGTGGCAATGCCAACCTTACGGGACAAAAAATAATGGTCCAGAGGGTTCCCAACTATACAAATGTAAATATAGCCGCAGGAGCAACCCTCTCTTCGAATGCCTGGAATGGTGTTGTGGGAGGAGTGGTTGCCTTCAGGGCAAATGGTATTGTTACCGTGAACGGGACTATAAGTGCAAATGTGCTCGGGTACCGTAGGGGGGGAAATAGCGCGGGCCAAAACGGAGAAAGCTTTGACGGATATAACGGCTCCGGAGGAAATTCTTCTACCTGCGGAGGTTCAAATAGTGCCTCGACGGCCGTAGGGGCGGCCTGTAATCGAGGAGGCGGAGGAGGTGGTGGTGGAGGAGACGGAACTGGCATGAATGGTGGTGGGGCAGGAGCAGGATACGGAGGAGGGGGTGGAGGAGGAGCAGGAGGGGGCGACGGAGGAGGAGGTTGTGGAAATACGCAGGCCGGTGGGGCAGGAGGAAGTACGGGCGTTCGAGGCGGAGGAGGAGCAGGAGGGGAAGGCTCAAGCGCTTGTGGTGCTCTGGGAGGCGCACCGGCAGGGAGTAGTGCCGGAACTACCGGAACCACTCCCGGGCTGGGAGGAGCGGTAGCTGCATCTGATGCCAGTACTGGACAAGGTGGTGGTGAGGCCGGCAACTTAGCTGATGGTGGGGGCGGAGGAGGAGGAATGTATGGCGTTGCAAACCTTTCTAAATTATTCTTCGGTTCGGGAGGCGGCTCTTCATATGGTACTGATAGTATCCCGGACGGAGGTTATGGCGGAGGAATTATATTTCTTGAGGGGAATACAGTATCTGTGGGCTCCGGCGGTTATATCTGGTCCGCGGGAAGCGCAGGCCAAAATGCCGGGCAAGGAGTCGGAGACTCGGGAAGCGCAGGCGGAGGAGGGGGAGCCGGTGGTTCAATCCTTTTGAGGGGGGTATCCATTGATCTTGGAACTACCAGAGTAAGTACCCCGGGGACGGCAGCCTCCAGCGGGCAAGGAAGTGCCGGAGGTCCATTTGGGGGCGGTGGAGGCGGAGGAGGAGTTGGTAGAGTGGCATTGGAATATGTCAATACTTTAAACGGCAGTACCTCTCCGACCTCAACCAATACCCAAATCTCGCCTAGTGGCTATGCAACCAGCGCTACCGTCATCTCGACCAACCTTCTCTCTGGAGTCACCGATACGATAAACAGTATTGATTCTGTTGTATATAACCTTGCATCCAAGCCGGCAGGCACTTCGGCTGCAATTTCCTTTAGCCAGGACGGAACGACTTGGAAAAACTCCGCAGGAACAGTCGATGGAACGGATACCCTGACAACGGGAACAAATAACTCCATTTCCCTCTCTACCCTGGCCTGGTCCGGGACCAACTTTTATTACAAAATCACTCTCGGGGGGGCCGGCTCCTCAACTCCCTCCTTAAATGACCTGACGGTTAATTACTCGGTGGGCAGTAGTGGCACCACCTGCTCTCCTCCATTGGGAGGCAACTTTGCCATAGCTTCAAATTGCAGTTTTGCAAATAATGTGGATGGCGTTGATGACGGTAATTTAACAATTAAAAACGGATTTACTTTGACAATTAATTCCAATCAATCCATAGGCTGGAATTCAGGTAAAAGCATTACCATCGAAAACGGAGGTGCCCTGGCAATAAATTCTTCGGGTGCTCAAGTAACTAAGGACATGAATAACGAAACTCCCGGAGGAACCGCGGCAGTAGGATGGTGGAAAATGGACGAAACGGTGGGAGGAAACGTGGCAGATTCGGGAAGTGGAGGAAATGCCGGAACTGCAACGGGCGCATCAATCGTATCCGGAAAATACGGGAATGGCCGGAATTTCGTCGCTGCCAGTAGTCAATATATCAATATCCCGTATAACGCGGCCCTCAATCCGACTACGGCAATAACCATCGAGGCTTGGATAAAAACAACCCAAGCCACAACCGGAGACATTGTTGGCAGAATCGGACCTAATAGCCCCTGGCCTGGATACATTTTAGGAATTGGCTATGCAACTGCGGGAGTTCCGAATTGCTGGGTAGGTGATGTTACTAATGCTTATCTTCATGGAGCCTCCACCGTAAATGACGGGAACTGGCACCACATAGCTTGTGTTTATGACGGCACTACCGCCATTTTATATGTTGACGGCTCCTTAGACTCAGTTGGGGCAAGAACGAACGGATTAAACGAAACTTCAGTCCCGTTAGGAATTGGACACCTTTCCGGTATTGCTGGGCGATATTTCGACGGCGATATAGATGATGTAAGGATTTATAACTATGCACGCTCCCAGAGTCAGATGGCGCAAAATAATCTTTATGTAAAAGACGTAGATGGTGACGGATCTTATGATTCAAATGCTACTCAAATAGTACGAGGGTCAGCACCCTCAGGATATATAAGACGTTCATCAGCGAAGGCACCCGCTTTTGGAGATGCAAGGGACGGAACCGTTACTTTTGCATCGGACACCAATCTTAATACCTGGAACCACGCGGGGAGAACCTGCGCCGATGGTGGAGATGCTGTAAATTATTCTGTAGTTACCCTATCTACCAATACCGCCACTTTGTCCTCTACCCCATCTTCGGGTTGTCTTGCCCAAGGAGATCTCGTTATTCTAATCAATCTTCAAGGAATTCCCGGCTACACCACAAACGTCGGTAATTATGAAGTCTTTAGGGTTCTTTCGATAAACGGAAATGTTGTGAATTTCATGAGCAATAAAACAAAATACTACGGAGACGGAGCAAGTGATGACAGCAACTTAGGTACAGGAACGGCAGATCAAAGAGTAATGCTGCAAAGAATCCCTCAATACGGAAATGTTACCGTAAATACCGGAGTCGCAGTAAACCTCATCACTCCCACTCCCTCCACCTGGACCGGGGTTAAGGGAGGAGTTCTGGCCTTTTCCGCCAGTGGAACCGTAACTGTAACCGGAACAATCCACGCAGACTCAGGGGGCTATAGGAGAGGAGGAAATAACGCTCAACAAAATGGCGAAAGCTTTGATGGCTATAACGGATATGCAAGCACCTCCTCTACCTGCGGGGGTGCCAATAATGCTTCAACCGCCGTAGGGGCCGCCTGTAATCGAGGTGGTGGAGGTGGAGGAGGATATTCAACCCTTACCGGAGGAGGACCCGGCGGTGGAGGCTATGGTGGAGGTGGAGGTGGAGGTTCCGGAGGAGGAGAAGGCGGAGGAGGCTGTGGGAATACCGCAGCCGGTGGAGCAGGAGGAACCACGGGAGTTCGTGGAGGAGGAGGAGCGGGAGGAGAAGGAACTGGTACCTGTGGGGCACCTGCCGGTGGAGCTGCGGGCAGCGGCGGCGGGGCAACCGGAACCGGAGGGGGCTCGGGCGGGGCAGTCGCGGCAGCCGATGCCGCTACGGCCCAAGGTGGCGGAAAAGCTGATGACGGTGCTGCAGGTGGAGGTGGAGGCGGAAGTATATATGGAGTCGCCAACCTTTCCAAATTATTCTTCGGTTCTGGAGGTGGATCGTCGGCCTATACCGATAGCACCCCAGAGGGAGGTTATGGCGCAGGCATCATATTCATCTCCGCCAAGACCCTAACCGTCACCGGTGCCATCAGAGCCCAAGGAAGTGCAGGGCAGGCAGCCGGTCAGGGAACAGGAGATTTGGGTTCAGCAGGAGGTGGGGGTGGAGCGGGAGGTTCTATTCTTATTAAAGGAACTACCATAACACTGGGAAGTAGTCTTGTCTCTACACCCGTATCGGCTGCCTCGGCCGGACAAGGAAGCGCGGCGGGTCCGTTTAGTGGTGGAGGCGGTGGAGGTGGGGTCGGAAGAATCGCGGTTGGCGCAACAACCATATCAGGTACAACAAGCCCAACTTATACGTCCATCAGCGCACCCTGACAAGGTAGTCCTGCCAATTTTTTGTTCCCCTCTTGACATCCTTTTTCCCTTGGTCTATGGTCGAAAGAAGTCGAAATTAAATTTGAAGTATGAATAAAATCACCCAGTATCTATTATATATATCCGTAGTAGCTACTCCTTTAATCTTCAGCAGTAGTTTTTCCAATTTCTACGACATTCCCAAAATAGCCGTTTTGGCATTTTCTGTTTCTGCGGCTTTGCTTTTCTTTGCCCTGAGAACCTTACTCAGCGGCAGACTCAAGCTTTCTGTGAGTAACTTTGACGTACCTATTATTATTTTGGCTCTCTCTTATTTAGTCTCGGCGATTATAAAAACGCCCAATAAGATGGAGGCATTTTTGTTTCCAGGAACGACAACGGTTATTCTGGCCGGAACATTTCTTTTCTTTATCCTGGGTTGGTCCGGGATTTCCAAAAAAGCCGTCGCCGCCTGCCTTTTTGTCTCGGCAACCCTGGCAGGAGCAGTCTCCCTTTTGGCCATCTCGGGCATCTTGGCTAAGATTCCTCAGCTGCCGGCCTTTGTCAAAGACGCATCCTTCTCCCCCATTGGAGGGCTTCTGCCCCAGGCCATTTTTTTGGGGTTGGTCCTGCCTTTGGGAATAGCTCTTCTTTTTTCCGAAAGACAACCAACCAAAAAACTCTTTTACGGGGTTTCGCTGGCGGTTGTGGCATTAAGCTTGGCTCTGTCTGTCTATAACCTTCTTCCCGGAAAACCCCTCTCCCCGGCCTTAAGCGGATTTGACACCTCCTGGGCGGTTTCTACTGAGACTCTCAAGCAAAGCCCACTTTTGGGAATTGGCCCGGGAAATTATCTGACGGCCTTTAACCGCTTCAGGCCCATCTCGTATAACGCCACCAATCTTTGGGCGGTCAGATTTACCTCAGCCAGGGATTTCGTTCTGACCTTGGTCAGTGAGGTCGGGCTTTTGGGTCTGGCTGCCTTTATTCTTCTTGTCTGGCAAGTAGTTTTAACTCTTAAAAGGGAGCTTCCCGGACTTAAGATCAATCTGGAAACCCTAGATTCCGGAATAGCCTTTTCCCTGGCTCTGGCTGTGATATCACTTTTTGTCTTTCCCGCCAATATTGCCCTGATTGTGGCGACTTATGTCGTTCTTTTTCTGGCCGCAAAATCTCACGAGGTTTCTCTTAACCTTCTGGCAGCCGGGGAAAGCGCCTCCTCCAGACTTCCGGCAGCGGTTGTCACCCTGCCTTTTATTGCCGGCATCTTGGCTTTCGGATACTTTGGAGGCCGGGTAGTTGCCGCGGAGGTGACCTTTAAAAATGCTTTGGATGCCCTGAATAAAAATGATGGCAAACTAACCTACGACACAATGAGACAGGCAATCGTCCTTAATCCGTATGTCGACCGCTACCACTCCTCATACGCCCAGGTCAATTTGGCCCTGGCCCGATCATTGGCTCAAAAGAAAGATATCACAGATGCCGACAGAACAACGGTTGCCCAGCTTATTCAACAGGCGATAAGGGAAGGCAAAGCAACGGTGACTCTCAACCCGCAAAGGTCAGGCAGTTGGGAGCTTTTGGCCAGAACCTACCAGTCGGTCATGTCCTTTGCCCAAGGGGCCGACAATTTCACCATCCAGTCCTTTGATCAGGCCGTTGCCCTGGACCCGATTAACCCCAACTTAAGAATTGCACTTGGAGGCGTATATTATGCTCTGGGAAAATACGACGACGCCGTAAAAGTATTTGAACTCGCGGTTTTATCCAAGCCCGATTTGGCCAATGCCCACTATAATCTCGCGGCTGCTTACCGGGAAAAGGGGGAAATCGACAAGGCTATAGCTCAAATAAACGCGGTCCTTTCCCTGGTTAGCAAGGACTCCAAAGATTATGAAGTGGCCAAAGCCGAACTTGATAACCTTGAAAAGAAAAGGCCTGCAGCCGAAACTAGCGAAGGTGAGAACCTAACCCCTCCGGCCGAAGCTGAAAAGCCGGTCATCAAGCCTCCCCTAACCCTTCCTGAGGAGGCAACTCCTCCTGCCTCGAATCCGTAAAACCTGTTATTATCAGTCTGTATGAAACAATCCGAAGTCGCTTCGCATTTTGACTCAATCGCCCCAAGCTACGACAAGTACAAAAAGAAAAATCCCCATTATTACTCGGCCATCAAAAATAACCTGAAGGATTTAATCCCTCCGGGAAAGAAAATCTTGGATTACGGCTGCGGAACCGGAGAGATTTTGGCGCATCTGTCCCCCTCTTTTGGGGTTGGTTACGACATCAGCCCCAAAATGGTCGAAATTGCCAGGAAAAAGTTCAAATCAAACAAAAACCTGCGTTTTGTGACACAACCTAATGCAATTAGCGGGCCTTTTGATTTTTTACTAATGATAGATGTGGTCGAGCACCTGGAAGACCCGCAAAGGGCTCTAGGGAGTGTTAAAGAGTTCATGAATGAAGAATCTCTCTTGGTTTTAAGCTTCGTTGATTCATCCTGGGAACCTATCCTTTGGATTTTGGAAAAATTGGGACTAAAAATGCCGGAAGGACCCCACAAAAGAGTTACGACAGACGAGATAATCGAAATCGGAAAAAGGGAGGAATTAAAAAATACTAAAATTCAAAGAATTAAAATAATTAAGCCTCTCCCCTTTACCCCTATTAGTTTTCTTCTTTTCAGGAAAAGATAAATTTCAGATAGTTTTTGAGGTCTTTGCTAAGAAGAATAACCAGTTTTATCCCGTCCCAAAAAGGGGAAATTTTACTCTCTCCATAAGTCCTGGCTTTATAGTTTACGGGCACCTCGGCAACCTTTAAGCCCAGCTTCCCCGCTCCTAAAAGAAGCGTAAAATCGCCGTAGGGGTCATTTCTTCTAACATCATCGGTAACTTTCAATATATTCTCATAATCCTTGCGGAAGAAAGCCTTTGTTCCGCAGAGAGTATCTGTAATCTTTTGTCTGAGAATCAAAGAGAAAACTAAAGCAAAGAATCTATTGCCAAAGTGATTGAAATACCGCATGGCTCCCTTTTCTTTGGGATATACAAACCTTGAACCATTGACAAAATCAGCCTTTCCGGAGGCTAAAACTCTATAGAATTTGATTAGCTCCCCGGGAGAAACGGACAAATCAGAATCTAAAATCATCACAATATCCCCTTTAGCATGCTCAAAGCCTACCTCAACCGCTTGCGCCTTTCCTTTTTTATTTCCCTGTTTAAAAGCCCTTATTCGTTTATCTTTTTGGGCCTGTTTTTGAATTTCTCTCCAAGTATTATCTCGGGAATAACCCTCAACAAAAATAATTTCCAGCCACTTGCCCACCTTGGGAATCAGAAGCGGGATCTTAGAAATTGTCCCCTCTTCGTCCCTGGCCGGAATAACAATCGAAAGACTATATTTACCATCCATACTGCTATTTTCTCCTTTTTTTGAGTTTTCAGCAACTTGTAAAAACTTGTAAAAATGAAGCTAAGATTGATTCCAAAGAACTTATAGGGTATGATAATTTAAACTATGGGTAAGTTGAATCTGTGATGTTTAGGAAAAGGTTTAACTTAAGAGTTGCATACAAACGCTACCGTATGTAAACTTTATCTATATGAAACCGCATAAAGTTTTTCTTTTTTACTACTCTCTTGTTGCAACCACCATCCTTCTGCTTGTGTCATTCTTCCTCCTTCCTAAACCCCAGAATATTGCCAACACTGTCTTGCTTGCCCCCGTTGTTTTTTTCTTGTGGACCCATGCCTTAAATCCGGATTTTTTTTCTGCTCCTAAATGGTCCCCAAAATTTGGAGCTATTGTTCTTGTGTTTTTGTTGCTTGGCATTTTTTCCTATTTTTTGTCTTTTAAATTTACCAAGTATTTAAATATCAACAGTTCTACGCCCATCTCGGGGGCGAATCTTGAAGAAATCAAACAATATCTTAGTGAATCAAACACCCAACAAAGTGATCTGAGAGACTATCTTGAAAGTGAACTCGGGGGGTTAAAAGCCAAAATCGATAGTTTGGGGAACCGGGATCTGACTATCCTCGGGCTTTCAGAAAACGCCGGGGGGGCAACTCCCGCGCCCGCCGCCATCGGCCAGGTTACGATAAAGGATGCAAATCTCACGCAAGTCCCAATTCATGAAACAAGCTCCCAAGAAAGTAAAACCGTAGGGTCGGCTGAATATGGAGTAAATTATCCCTTTTATGAGAAAACTAGCGATTGGTATAAAATTGCCGAAGGCTGGGTCGAAGGCC
>Ga0209520_10000362_pt1 | contig 25525 bp, 22 predicted proteins | sample Rifsed16ft1_FD_184009 | JGI IMG/M metagenome (GOLD analysis project Ga0209520, IMG submission 184009) | Soil microbial communities from Rifle, Colorado, USA - sediment 16ft 1 (version 2) | ecosystem: Environmental > Terrestrial > Deep subsurface > Rock core/Sediment | place: Rifle, Colorado...
ATAAGAGGTGGATAGCAATTGAGCCTATGAGTACAGATTTCATAAAATTAATAAATGATTCCGGAAGAGATACGAGTGCAGAGGCTATCAGCCACACTACTGCACCGCCAATTAAAGAATGAATAAACATATATAAAAGTAAGATTGGGTTCTGCCAGAAATCCCTCCCCTTTGCCTGTGCAAAAAGGAATGCCGTATAAACGGCAGAGAGTGTTGCAAATATAACAAGTGACAATGAAATGAGGCTGTCAAACCTATCGTATTTTAAGAATTTCATAAAGAGATATAGCGTTAGCAGTCCGCCATAGATTGTAATAATATAAGCACCTTTCACCAACCATGATTTCCAGTTTGGCCTTAAAAGGACATATAGGAATCTATCAGGCCTGTCCAAATCAGAAACAAGAAGGCCGCCTGTAAAGATTAAAAAGAGCATAGATATTACTATACTTGCCACCTGTAGATTTGAGTTAGTGCCTTCAATTCCAAGCAGTGATGCAAGGAATGTAATAAGGACTATTCCAGTGGCAATTGCCTTTGTCCATATATAGCCTGACACCTCCCATCCCCACATTACGCCTTTTTGTGGGGCATCATAGGTGCGGCGGGCATCAATTGAATGAGTATCATTACAATTTAGTTCTGAGTTATTAGTTTTAAGTTTTAAGTTTAGAGATAATGCCCCCAACTCATTACTCAATACTTTAAACTTATTTTGTTTTCCTGCATGATGTCCTACCCCCATTGCCTGTTCACTCCACATATAGCCTTCTGACGGCAGGGCTGCTGTTGGCACTGTTGAGGCTTCATCTGCATCTATGTAAAAAAGTTTTGGAAGTGTCCCTTTTTCCGGCTTTCTCACCTGAACCTGTTTGCGGGCAATAAGTATGGATATTTCAGAAGCAGGGTCATTAATATCTCCTCCTATAATTGCCTGTTCAGGGCAGACATTAACACAGGCAGGATTAAGCCCGATATCAATACGGTGTGCACAGTAGTTGCATTTTGCAGTTGTTCTGGTTTCAGGGTCAATATAGATGGCATTATATGGACATGCCTGAGTGCATGCCTTACACCCGACACACCGCCTGTTGTCAAAGTCAACAATGCCGTCATCCCGCATATAGAGTGCACCAACAGGACAAATCTTGACACAAGGTGCATCTGCACAGTGATTGCAGCGATTAACAGAAAAAGTCCGCCTCGTATTTGGATATAATCCTTTTTCCACATATTTTACCCATGTGCGGTTTACGCCAACAGGGACATCATGCTCGGATTTACATGCAACAGTGCATGCATGACACCCGATACATTTGCGATTGTCAATTACAAAGCCATAATTCATAAATTTTTTAGCCACAGAGGCACGGAGACACAGAGGAAAACAAAATTAATTATTAGGAAATCAGGAATACAGGAATATTTTTTCATGCCTTCCTGAATTCCTTAGAGTTTTTATAATTTCCTATACATTAGGAAAAGATTATCTAATGAATTAAAAGCAAGCCATGTGCCAGTTTTTATATAAAAAAATTAAGGAACAATAAAATTCTATCTCTTTGAATATTTAGAAAGAATAAATATGGTAAATAGGTTTGAATGGTTGCAGAAAAATAGTTATTTTAAAAATTTAAGAAAAGGGGGAGGAATCTTTATTATTTTTAATAACATAAAGCTTTTCATAAATATTTAACAGCTTCACTTTGCGAACCAAAATTTTTCAATTGACAGCCATTTTTCTTAAGTTTAAACTCTAAACCATGAGAACCGATTTTCTGTCTATCGCTTTTTTTGAAAACTTTATTTGTTGATATGATTTCTGTAAGTATCTTTGTGATACTAATTGATATTTTTTAAAAAACAATAAAATGCCAAAACAAAAGACAATTGAAAAAGAAGAAGAACTCCTAACAGTCAAAGAAGCAGCGGACTTGCTTAAAGTTTCGGAAATTTCTGTTAAGAGATATATTTCCAAAGAAGTTATTCCATCAGTAAAAATTGGAGGCGCAAGACGAATAATAAAAAATGATGTTTGGGACAATTTTATTGAAAAAATGAAACACGATCACAATGGCAAAAATAATTTGGTAGCAGAGCCAGAAACCCCATATTTAGTAAAACGAGAAATAGACAAAGAAGAAAAAAAATCAAAATTAGGTTTCAACGGCTTGACACCAAGTGAGTGGGCATTACTTTCTAAAAATGTTGTAAATGAAAGTGAAATCCTCAATCCTGTTTGGAACGACCTTTCGTCTCCAAGAAATAAATATCAATTAGAACACGGTGCAGTTTATCCTATTAAACTTGCTGAACGGTTAATAAAGATGTATTCAGCAGAAGGTGATACAGTGTTTGACCCATTTCTTGGAATTGGCTCTACAATCATTGCTTCACAAGGACTGCAAAGACATGGAGTAGGAATAGAACTCAATCCTAAGTTTGCAAACATCGCAGAGCAATGGTTAGCAGATGTTCAAGGGCTTTTCGCCAATGATAAAATTTATAAAATTGTAAATGATGATTGTCGTAATATGCTAAAGCATATTCGCAAAGACAAAATACAATTGACTGTTACTTCTCCACCTTATGCCGACTTTATTCAAAAATCATTAAAAGATAGAGCGACCGTGCATAAGACATCTATTATTTCTCACGAAAATAATAGCACAGTAAAACAATACAGTGAACATGAAAACGATTTTGGAAACTTGCCTTACAAAGATTTTCTCAAAGGCATCAAAAGAATTTTGAAAGACAACTTTGAAATCACAAAACCAGGCGGTTACTCATGCTGGGTTGTAAAAGATTATCGTGACACAAAGAATAAAATTCCATACATTCCTTTTCATTCAGACCTTGCTACAGTGGGACAAAATGTTGGTTATATCAGGACTTAATTATTTGGGACCAAACAGGACATAAAAAATTACAGCCATTAGGTTATCCAAGTGTGATATATGTAAATCAAAATTGTTCTTTCATTGTTGTTTTTAGAAAAACCAAAAAAAGAAAAATCTAACTTTGTAAGATTATGAATGAACTATTAGTAGAATGGACTTTACTCCGAGAACAAGATTACTTGAATAAATGTCTTGGATTAAATGTCAAGAAAAAAATCTTCCAGCAGTATTCAACTGAATATGGAAGAATTGATTTTGCTCACGAATTGAGTGATGGTTCAATTGCAATTACTGAACTTGAAACTATAATTGACAACAAGTCGAAACTTGAGTATTGCCAATTTCAAACTCTTGAGTATTCAAAAATTATTTTTCAGGGAATGAAGAAATCACTCATTGTGGTTTTAATTGCTGATGAAACTCCAAACAAATTCAAAACTCAATTAAAAACTTTCGTTGATGAAAATGATTTTCTTCTCAAAACATATTCTCTCTCTGTTGTAAATGATTATTACAAGCAACTGATTGAAGAAGCGGTAAAAAATTCTGGAGTTCCACTTGTTAAACCTGTTGCAAATAATTTCACTCACCTTTCCTGTCTCAATAGATTTATTTTGCCATTTTATGATTTGGAAAAAGACGAATTGAAGCGAACAGATTTTATTGATTATTTTGATTTGAAAAGTGACAAAGCAGACAGTCATTTCAAAGTTCACAAACAAATGGCAGAATACTTTCAACTCATTGAAGATTTATCTACAGGCAAACAATTCAGCAGAGTTTGTCTTACTGAATATGGGAAAAGATTTCGTGATAATTTGAATTATGAATTTGCAATCGTAAAAGGATTTTCTAAAGCAGGAGTAAAAAGAATTGATTTGAGTATTGAGCAAAGAAGAATTTTGCTTGAAAGTTTAATGAATGGAAATATTGGAGATTTAAAAGGTAAAGTCAATCTTCTTTATTTCTTGCGTTTCGTTCATTTAACAGAAGGCATTTGGGTTCCAAGAGGAAGAACTCTTGACAAACAAAAATTAGAATTTGCAAATAGTTTTCTTGGAACAAATTATTCTCAAATCACTCTTTGTAATTGGCTGAATTTCGTTTGCACTCATTCAGAAGAATTAGGTTTAATAGAAAGAATAAAAACAAATACAGAATATGACAGAGCAACTCTTTCAAGTTTAGGTTCAAGAGTTTTAGGTTTTATTGAAATGGACTTACATCTCAAAAGAGAAAGAGCACAAATTCCTTTACAACTATGAATAAATTTTACATCACAACAGAAGAAAGAAGACTAATTACATCAACACCGCCAAAAGAATGTTGGATTTGTGATTTATTTTCTAATAATATACACAAAGACAAAAATGGACTTTTTATTCCAGAGAAAATATTTGAAGACGATGGACTTATTGAGCATTTACATCAAATCATAAGGAGAGAAATATCCTTTATTCCAACTTGAATTTTCCGCATAACAGACCGTAAAAAGTGGGCAATAGGAATTTTTAATCAAGCATTGAGAAATCTTATCCCCACGATTGAAGGAGATACAAATTTTCCAACAGTTTTTAAAATAGTTACAAAACCGAAGGACACAGCACAACAAAAAATGGATTTTTAACGGCATCAGGGTTGCCGATATAAACAAGTTAGAAGCAAGTATTTAAAGACACTTCATAAACTATGGCGAAGACAAAAGAAGATAGAATCAAAACCGTTTTTGGAAAAAAATAAAAATTAAGGAATACAACAATTTTAAATTTTCCATTTAATATGCTAAAACATATTACATTCCCCCAGTATGAGTCTTTTTTCCTGCTAATTCTTATCCTGTTCGTATTCCTTACTGCTATTTCCTTCTTTATGATAAGAAAGGTAAAGAGAGAGCATCTGAAAAAGATAGATGAGATAAAGGAGACGAGAGATTTTTTAAACAGGATTATGATGAGCATGCAGGAGGGGATACTTGTTCTTGACAAGGATTACAGGGTTGTGATGGTTAATGACTACCTCCTGAAACTGACAGGCTTAAGCAGGGAGGAAATGAAGGGAATGCTCTGTTATGTTGCATTTCACGGACTTGAGAAGGAGTGTGCTGAGTGCAATCTTGAGGAAACATTTAAGACAGGGCTATCTTCAACTGTTGTCCGAAGGTGCAGAAATAAGAAAAAGGGTGGTGATTTTTTTGATGTAGAGGTCTATTATCATCCTGTCTTTGATAAAGAGGGTAATGTAATTTATGTTATAGAGAGTGTAAAGGATATAAGCGAGAGATTGAAATATGAAGAGGAGCTCTCCCGGTCTAAAAAACTTGCAGCAGTAGGGACTTTGGCGGCGGGTGTGGCACATGAGATAGGCAATCCCCTTGCATCCATCTCATCTCTTGCAGAAACCATAGAAAGAAAGAGTAATGATGCTTATATAAAAGGGGAGATAAAGGTAATGGCTTCCCACATTGAAAGGATATCAAAGATTGTAAGGGACCTTGTTGATTTTTCAAGACCTGCAAATTATGAATTCAGAATGGTGCAGATAAATGATGTGGTCAGGGATACAGTGAGGCTCTGCAAATATGATAAAAAACTTGAGGGGATAGATGTTGTTACAGAGCTTTATGAAGGGCTGTCTGAGGTGAGAACTGTCAAGGAAAAGCTTGTTCAGATTTTTATGAACTTGATATGGAATGCGGCAGATGCAGTGAATAACAAGAATGGAAAGGGGAGCATAACGATTAAAACAGGTATAGATAATGGTAAAGGATTTAAAATTACATTTAGTGATAATGGTATAGGGATGTCAGGAGAGGAGATGAGTAAAATATTTGAGCCGTTTTATTCTACAAAAAGCTCAGGCAAAGGCACAGGTCTGGGTCTATTTGTTAGCTATGGAATAATAAAAAATCTCGGCGGCAGCATTGAGGCAGAGAGTGAGAAGGGTATAGGGACTAAATTTACAGTTACACTTCCTGCGGAGGATAGAATACATGCCTAAAAATATACTTATTATTGATGATGAAGCAACCTTGAGGGATAGGCTGGCAGGTGTCTTAAAAGAAGATAAATGGCATGTGCAAACTGCAGGGGATGGGGCTTCTGCGCTTAAGGAGGTATCAGAGAGGGATTTTGACCTTATAATCTGCGATTTAATGCTTCCCGACTCAAATGGGATAGAGATTTTAAAGAAGGTGAAGGAAATAAATCCGAATACACTCTTTATAATGATAACAGCATATCCCACTGTTGAGAATGCAGTTGAGGCTATGAAAATCGGTGCAAAGGATTATGTAGTCAAGCCGTTTCGTTTTGATGAGATTATCTTGAGGGTCAGAAATCTTCTTTATCATCAGGATGTAGTCAGGGAGAACATCCAGTTGAAGGAAGAGATAAGGAGTAAATATGACGGCGGCAATATTATAGGTAAAAGCCCTATTATGCAGAAGGTCTATCAGATGATTGATAAGGTATCAACAACAGATGCAAATGTTCTCATAACTGGTGAGAGCGGGACTGGAAAGGAAGTTATTGCCAGGGCAATTCATCAGAGAAGCCTTCGCAAGGATGTGAGATTTTTGCCAATAAACTGCGGTGCCATCCCTTCAGAACTGATTGAGGGAGAGCTCTTTGGATTTAAAAAGGGGACATTTACAGGGGCTGCACACGATAGAAAGGGGCTATTTGAATCTGCTGACAGGTCTACTGTGTTTTTAGATGAGATAAGCACACTGCCAATTGCACTCCAGCCAAAACTGTTAAGGTTTATAGAGACAAAGGAAGTTCTTCCCATGGGAGGGAGGGAGTGGGTTAAGGTAGATGTGAGGATAGTAGCAGCTACTAATCAGTCACTTGATAAGGAGGTTGAAAAAGGCAGCTTCAGATTGGATTTATATTATCGCTTAAAAGTGGTTGAGATAAATCTGCCATCGCTCAGGGATAGAAAGGAAGATATACCAGAGCTTGTAAGTCATTTTATAAGCAAGTTTAATACAGAACTTCACAAAAAGGTTGATTCGGTTGATGAAAAGGTCATGGGTATTTTCCTTTCATATCCATGGAAGGGGAATATAAGGGAGCTTGAGAATGTTATTGAGAGGGCAGTAATAATGTGTGAAGGAAACATAATAATCCTCTCTGACTTACCATCTGATTTTATATCTGATGGTGAAGAGTCTATTACCAATTTGAAAGACTATGTGAAGATACACGAGAAAGGACATATAAAGAAGGTGCTTATAATGGCAAACAATGATAAGAAAAAAGCGGCAGAACTTCTTGATTTGAGCATTCCATCTCTCTATAGAAAGATTGAAGAATTAGGTATCTAATCCATAATATTCCATCTCCGCTAAAATACTTATCAAAAATAATAAAGAATCCCCCCTCCTTTTCTTAATTTTTTTAATCTTATAAATCTGCTTTTTATCTAAAATCTTTCATAACTCCGAAATATCAAAGGGATAGTGTTTTTCCTGCTATTAAACCCTCTCAATAAAACTTGGCATAAAGATTGTATTTAAAATAATGTTACATATAAAAATTATATGGTAAAGGGGGTGAGACAAATATTTTGTTGTGAGGGAATAGAGTATTTAAACCATACCCTAAAGGAGGTAATTAATGAAAAAGATTAGTTTCATATTAAAAGGGTTCATTTTTAGTTTTATTTTATTAGCAGTAATTAGTTTTTCTGTAGATTCTCATGCCACAAATGGCACCCAGATGATTGGTTATGGGTCTAAATCAGTAGGTATGGGTGGTGCTGACTTAGCTATAGCTAATGATGCTACAGCTATAAACGCAAATCCAGCCACCCTTACAGGCTTAAAATCTGAGATAGACTTTGATTTTACTGCCTTTGGTCCTCAGGTTCATCATACTGCTTCTGCTATGGGTAATGATGCTGATGGTAAAAATCCATATTTTTACATGCCTCTTCTCGCCTATGTGAGTGGGGGAGGGCCTGTTTCATGGGGTATTGGAATATTCCCACAGGGCGGTATGGGAGTAGATTATAAGGATAAGGTTAAAAATGGGATGGGGCAGACAGATAGTCTTTATTCTAACCTCAGCTATATGAGGATTGTCCCTGCTGTTGCCTATCAGGTTAACGAGCAGTTTTCACTTGGTCTTGGACTTCAGCTTGGTTATAGCACCTTTGATATGGAATTTTTCCCAAAGTTTAATGCTGGTGCTATGGGGCAGGGTATGGAATTTAAAAATGCGTCATCATATGCTTATGGTGCAAGGATAGGTGCCTTGTTCAAGGCAAATGAGCAGGTATCAATCGGAGCTATATACAATACCAAACAATCTTTTGACTACGAAGGGGATATTAAATATGGCAGTGGAACGAGTGGGAAGGCAAAGTTTAAGGATTTTGCCTGGCCCTCAGAAATTGGTATAGGGATTTCATATAAGCCTTTTGAAGAATTAACATTGGGATTGGATGTAAGCCAGTTGCAGTGGTCAGATGCAGTAAATAAACCCTATCTTGACCCTGCTATAGCAGGTTTCCCCAACGCAGAATTTAAAATGGAATGGGAGAACCAGACAGTTATTGCCCTTGGGGGGGCGTATAAATTGAATGATTCTTTAACAGGTCGTATAGGGTATAATTATGGGAAGAGTCCAGTCCCTAATAAAAATTTAAGTCCTCTTTTCCCAGCAATTCAGGAGAGTCATTATACCCTTGGTCTTGGCTATGTAGCTGAGGGATCGCCTCTGTTTATAGATGGATATTTTGTATATGCGCCTGAGGCAAAGCAGACAAACTCATCCAATGCTGATTTGGGAGGGATAAGCAATACTGAAAAGATGAGTCAGACCACTTTCGGGATTCAGGTAGGATATAGATTTTAATCTTAATTTAACTAAACGGCTCCCCATGAAATGGCTAATTCTCTCAGGAAAGAACCCCTTTATCAGAGGGAATTAGTTACCTCCTCTCATGGGGAGCCTTAATTTTTAGGAGGGGAAAAGATGAAAAAAATATTATTAATGGCAATTGTGTCTGTCTTAATATCAACCTCCAATTCTTATGGAGATAGCAAGCCTGTATTTATGTCTCCTGACTGGGCAAAGGCTGCGATTGATGCATGGAATAATGACCCTGTATTGACTGTTGAATTATATAAGAGCGGCTGGGCTACAAACACGAAGAATGGAAGAGGATTTAAGATAATAGAAATATACAGGGAAGATTGTTCAGGTTCACCACATATTCAGCTTAAGATAGAGGCAAAGGATGGTAAAGCTGTATGCATATATGGCGGAGATGTGACTGATAAAGACCCCGACTATGTTATGTGGGCAAAGACAGATAGATGGATAGCGATGGGAAAAGGGGAATATGGTCCAATGAAAGCTATGACTTTCAGGAGGCTTAAATTTGATGGTCCGATGTGGGAAGCAATGAAGAATATGGGGCCATTTTCTGCCTTTCTATTATTAACAGGGAAAGTTGATTCAGACTTTTCATCATGTCATTAAGTATATTGTAAAGCCCTTTTTCTCTCTTCCGTAGTTTTTTCTTTTGCCCTATACCCCCTTTCCCTCCTTCATAAGGAGGGGATAGAGGGGAAGTCACTATGGAATAAATTTTAATTATTTAAGGGCTGATACCCATAAAAGAGAGGAGCTAAAGTATTTATGCAGCTTTTTAAATGGGTTGCTTTTCTTTCTTTTTTAATAGGTGTGCTGCTTTCAGATAGTATTGTGATGGCAGATGATGTTACTTCCAGTGAAAAGAGAGGGATAGGCTATGAGGATATTATCAGCAAGGGTAATGCCTTAAAATTTTATGGCTTTATCAGGCTGGATATTATTTATGATAGCTCAAAGACCGACAATGCACAGATACCGTTCTATGTTCTTTCGGAGGATGTGTCAGCCGGAGGTAAGCAGGATGATGCGGTGTATACTATGCACCCCCGCCTATCCAGACTTGGCATAGATTTTACAGGGAGCGAAACATCTTATCTTTTCAATGGAAAGGTTACTGGAAAATTCGAGATAGATTTTCAGAACAGGGTGCCAGGTGTATCTGACCCAGACTCAGGGGTCGAGTCCAGGGCGTTACCGCGCATCAGACATATGTATCTTAGATTCAAATGGAATAATTTTTTTCTGCTTGGTGGTCAGAATTGGGATATAATCTCTCCACTGATACCTTCTGTCAGCAATGATACACTTATGTGGAATGCAGGAAATATAGGTGACAGGCGAGCCCAATTACGCATCGGTTATGAGCCACAGATTGGCAATAACGAACTCTCCTTTGTAAGCGGTATAGCTCTTACCGGGGCAGTGGACAGGAAGGACCTCGACAAAAACGGCATACGAGATGGCGAAGACTCGGGTATGCCGCAAATTCAAGGTCGTGTAGGTTATACATTTGCAGTGCCATGGGTAACAGGAAAGAAGGCTGGAACCGGTATCTGGGGGGCTTATCTGTGGGATGATGCCAACGCAGCGGGGAAATATACAGGAAATATAATAGGTATAGATTTCAGCATCCCTCTTGCAGAAAAATTATCAGTAAGGGGTGAGACATGGTCAGGACAGAACCTCTCTGATTTTAGAGGGGGAATAGGTCAGGGGGTAAATACAACTGCAAAGAAGGAGATTAAAAGTGCAGGGGGCTGGATAGAACTTCTCTATAGTTCAACGATAAATTCTGTGGCTGTCGGCTGGACATTAGATGACCCTGATGACAATGACCTCCCGATCAGCAATACTATTGCCGCAAATGGAACGACCTCAGACGGCAGGACAAAAAACCAGACATACTACATTGCCTACAGATTCAAGCCTGGTGCCGGAATTGAGATTGGCATAGATTATATATATTGGCAGACATATTACAGAACTCTAAAGGAGGGAATAAATAACAGGGTTAATACGGTGCTACAGTATAATTTTTGATTATTATGGTGTATACCGATGATATTACCTACTGAAGAATATAATGCGTGGTATTATACTGAGAAGGGCAAATATATCAGCGGGCTTGAAAAAGATGTTTTGCTGAAGATGATAAAGCTATCAGCTATCAGCCGTCAGCTATCAGCTATTGATATTGGATGTGGAACGGGTTATTTCACAGAATTTTTAAGTGGCTTTTGCAAAAATATTGTAGGAGTTGATACATCAATGGATATGATTAAATATGCCATGAAAAAGATAGAAGCCAGAAGCCAGAGGTCAGAAGCCAGAATAAAATACATCATTGCAGATGCAGAGAGTCTTCCGTTTAAAGAGAGGAGCTTTGATATATCGGTATCTGTAACGGCAGTAAATTTTATAAAAAACCCTGTAAGGGCTGTCTCGGAGGCAGTAAGAATCAGCAGGCAGAAGATTTTTCTTGGTGTATTGAATAGATGGAGTTTGCTCTCCTTTTTTAAAAAGCTAAAGAATCTTTTTAAAAATACATCATATTCTGATGCCTGTTTTTATAGTCAGGCGGAAATTGTGAATATCCTTTCTGCCCTTGAACTCCCTCTTCCCTCAGGGGAGAGGGTCAGGGTGAGGGGAATTCAGAAAAGGCATACATATTTTCTTCCATTCCCCAGAATCCGTTTAGTCCTGTCGGGACTTGAGAGGATTATACCCTCATGGCTTCCCTTTGGCGGATTTATGGGGATTGCAGGAGAAATAGAAAAAAGATAGGGGGTAAGTTTTATGATGCCTGAGATAATGGAAAGGTATTGGTGGGGGTGGGGTATAGGACCAATATTTATGCTCCTGTTCTGGATTCTGATAATTATTGGAGCTATCGCACTAATTAAATATCTAACTACTCAAACAGGGGGTAAGACCGAAGAATCGGCTCTGGAGATTCTAAAAAAAAGGTATGCAAAAGGCGAAATCAGTAAAGAAGAATTTGAGGAGAAGAAAAGGGATATCGGGTAATTGGCGGATTCATGGGATTTCGGGAGATATTGAAAGGGGGTGTATAAATGAGCAGATTAAATGAGATTGCCAAGATACTATCAAAGGACTATCCTGAAGGCATAAACGAAGATGAAGTAGTAAGCATGATAAAGGATGTGCTGCCAGCTATTAGAGATAAATTAAAAAAGACCTTCAAAGATGATAAGCCGTCTCTCTTAGACGCATGGAATGATGTTAGGGAAGATGCAGAAGGTATGTTTGAGCCTCTTCTATCAAAATACGATATGCTAAAGATAGTATATATAGCGAGTAAATTTAAAAATAATAAAAATATCGGAACTGCTATTGTAGAAATGAGCAACGAGCTATAAGCCATGAGCTTTTAGCTTTAAGCTATACTGGAGGGAGGATTAGAATGAATAAACTGACTTTATACGATTTTACAGCAGAGTGGTGCGGCACATGCAAACCCGTAGAAAGGATGATTGATGCAGAGATAAAACCAAAATACAGTGACAGAATAGACATTATGAAGGTTGATGTTCATAAGGGAATGGAACTGGCAAAGAAATTCCATATCCTATCAGTTCCTACTGTAATCCTCTGCAATCAAACAGGGGATATCCTTTTAAGGAAATCGGGTGAGATTAAGCTGCAAGATATAGAGAGTGCTATTGCTAAGGGTTTGAGTTGAGAACAATATTTGAACCCAAATAATGCGTAAATGCAGGGGTTGTTTCCCGAACAGCCTAAAAAACTTATAAAAAATGGAGGGTAATATGGGGAAAAATATTGTCATCCTCGGCGGCGGCAGTGGCGGAATTGTATGTGCCAATGAATTAAGGAAGAAATTAAGTAAAGACCACAGGGTTATACTTATTGATAAGGATGAGGAGCATACATTTTATCCATCCCTCCTGTGGTTAATATTTGGCTTAAGAAAACCTGAGCAGATAAAGAGGAGTTTAAAAACTTTAACGAAGAAAGGGATTGAGTTTATTCAAGGAGAAGTTACAGAAATTTCCGCAGAAAGAAAATCCGTCAGCCTCAGCGGGCAAAATATAAATTATGATGAACTTGTAATCTCACTTGGTGCAGAGCTGAATACAAAGGCATTTCCCAAGACCCCAAAGGTTTTCAATTTTTACTGTCTGGAAGGTGCAAAACTATCGGGTGAGGCAATAAATAATTTTTCTGGTGGAAAAATAATCATTCTCATTGGAGGGATGCCCTTTAAATGTCCTGCCGCACCTTATGAGTTTGCATTCTTAATTGACTCCTTTTTCAAAAACAAAAATATCCGTGACAGAATTAGTATTGAAATCTATACACCCGAAACATTACCGATGCCGACTGCAGGACCTCAAATCGGTAATATGTTAAAGCAGATGTTAGAGTCAAGACAAATTAATTTCAATTCCGAATATAAGTTTAAGTCTGTTGATGAAGGAAAAATTCATTTTGAAAACAATAAAACTACTGATTTTGACCTTCTCTTTGTTGTCCCGCCACATACTGCACCTGAGGTGGTTAAAAGGGCAAATTTAATAAATGAAAGCGGCTGGATACCTGTGGATAGAGAAACACTAAAAACTAAATTTGAAAATGTTTATGCAATTGGTGATGTAACTACAATTAAACTTCCGGGGCAGTATAAACCTGATAAGCCGTTAAATTTACCAAAGGCAGGTGTCTTTGCTCATTATCAGGCAGAGGTTGTAGCAGAGAATATTGTAAAGGAAATTAATGGGCAAAAACCTGATAAAGCATTTTTAGGGGATGGTTACTGTTTCCTTGAATTGGGAAGCCATAAAGCTGGATTTGCAAAGGGTAATTTTTTTGCAACTCCATCTCCTTCGGTCAAAATATACAATTCAGGGAAAATCTGGCATATGGGAAAGGTAATTTTTGAAAAATGGTGGTTCTACAAGTGGTTTTGATATGGCAGCTATTTCAATCTGTCAACCCCCACACCTATTCCTGCGAGAGTTAAACTATCCTAAATGGGCATTGGCAATTGTTTGGAATAGTTGTGGGGGTCAAAAATATTCTATAAAATCTGTTCTATTTTTGAATATTCATGGTGCGATTTCAGGAATTATTAAGAGAGCCGAAGATAGCATATTTCTCAATGGAGGTAGGCATATTAAATGATATGCCTACATACAGCGGAGGGCTTGGTGTTCTTGCCGGGGATACAATAAGGTCAAGTGCCGATTTGAAACTTCCCTTCATTGCAGTCACCCTTTTAAGCAGAAAGGGTTTTTTCAATCAGGATATAGATGAAAATGGGAGGCAGATAGAATCTCCTGTTTCATGGGAGCCATCCAGGTTCATGACCTTACTTTCTGAGAAGGTTAAGGTAAAGATAGAAGGCAGGGATGTTTATGTTCAGGCATGGTTATATATTGTGGATAGTCTTACAGGCGGCAAGGTTCCTATATTCTTTCTTGATACAGATACTCCGGAAAATGCACCTGTTGACAGAGAGATAACTTCCCATCTCTATGGAGGCGACAATAAATATAGATTAAAACAGGAGATTGTCCTTGGCATCGGCGGGGTAAGGATGCTGAATGCCCTTAGTTTTCAGATAAAGAAATACCACATGAACGAAGGACACGCCTCATTTCTTACGCTTGAGCTCCTCTTAGAATTCAAAAAAGATATTGAATCTGTTTGGGATGAGAGATTTGTGTGGGATACAGAAAGGGTGAAAAACCTGTGCGTCTTCACAACCCACACACCTATAGAGGCAGGGCATGATAAATTTCCGTATGATTTAATCAGGGATGTAATGGGAGAATTAATTCCTTTTGATATACTTAAAGAACTTGCAGGCAGGGATAATCTCAATATGACACTCCTTGCATTAAACTTAAGCAAATATGTAAATGGTGTTGCAAAAAAACATGGAGAGGTCTCAAAGAATCTTTTCCCGGGCTATGAGATACATGCAATTACAAATGGCGTTCATTCATATACATGGACATGCGAGAGCCTTGCGAGGGTCTATGATAAATATATTCCGGGCTGGGCAAACGAGCCTGAGTTGTTTGTGAGGATTGGAAAAATACCAGATGAAGAGTTGTGGGATGCCCATATGCGGGCAAAGATAAGGCTGCTATATCATATAAAAGTGACCGCAGGAATTGAAATGAACCCTGATGTTTTAACAATAGGCTTTGCAAGGAGGGCAACTGCATATAAGAGGGCTGACCTTTTATTCTCCGATATAGGCAGACTCAAAAAAATAGCGAAGACAGGCAAGATACAGATTATATATGCTGGCAAGTCGCACCCAAACGACCATCCCGGTAAGGAACTTATACAAAGGATACACAGTTATATAAAGGAACTTAAAGGGAGTATAGATATTGTATATCTGAAAAATTACAATATGGACATTGCATTGAAACTTGTCTCGGGTGTTGATATCTGGCTGAATACGCCTCTGAGACCAAGAGAGGCATCAGGCACAAGTGGAATGAAGGCTGCACATAATGGTGTTATAAATTTCAGTGTCCTTGACGGCTGGTGGATAGAGGGGCATATAGAAGGTTATACAGGCTGGGCAATAGGACCGGTGCCCTCTGAGGTTACACTAACTGAAAATCTGGATACAAAAGATGCTGATGATCTTTATACCAAATTGGAAAAAACTATTATGCCGATGTTTTATAATGATAGGCATACTTGGATAAGGATGATGCAAAATGCAATAGGCAAGAATGCCTATTACTTCAACAGCCACAGGATGATGAGGAGGTATGTCACAGAGGCATATATAAGGTAATCCTTGACTTATTATTTAGCAGGGATATATGATAATACAAGAATAAAAAAGGTGAAAGGAGGTGAAATATATGAAGGTTTTAAAGATATTTGGATTAATATTGTTGGCAGTATCAATATCTACTGATTATGCCTTCGCAAAAAAAGAGAAGGATATGGGTGGGATGATGCATGGTGAAATGATGGGAGGCATGAAGGATAACAGAGAAGAACATCATAAGATGATGACCGATGTAATGCAATCTGTTGCTGATTTGGCTGCTGTTGTCAAGGGTTCAGTTGCCGATAAGGCTGCAAAAGATAAATGTGATGCCATTATTGCAAAGGCAGGAGAAATGATAAAGAAGCATGACGAGATGTGGAAAGAGCATCAGCAGAAGATGGAAGAGATGATGAAGTCCCATAAAGATATGATGGAAAAAAAGAAGGAAAAGAAATAAAAACAGTGGTTAGTGTTAGTGATTAGTGACAGTAACTGACACTAATCACTAACACCGGTACTCCTGAAATGACCTATGATGATACAATCAGATTTCTTTATAGTATTGAAAAATTCGGAATAAGATTAGGTCTTGAGAATATCTCTCTTATCCTCAATCTCCTTCAAAACCCTCACAATCAGTTTAAGTCCATTCATATAGCAGGGACAAATGGCAAAGGTTCTACTGCCGCCATGACAGCCTCAATATTACAGTCTGCAGGATATAAAACAGGTCTCTATACATCTCCTCACCTACAGGATTTCAGGGAAAGGATAAGAATTAATGGATTTATGATAGCAGAGGAGGATGTAATTGACCTAACTGAAAGAATTAATTATGAATTGGGAACTCAAAACTCAATGCAACTTACTTTCTTTGAATTTACAACTGCTATGGCATTTATGTATTTTGCAAGAGAAAAAGTAGATTTTGCAGTTGTAGAAGTTGGCATGGGGGGAAGACTTGACGCTACAAATGTTTTAAATCCAGTAGTATCAATTATTACAGAGATTGATATTGAACACACTGAACACCTTGGTAAAGACATAAAATTAATAGCGGGAGAGAAGGGGGGGATTATAAAGGAAAAAGGAACTGTCATTCTGTCATCCCGTAAGCCCGATGTAATTGAAATAATAGAATCTATATGTAAGGATAAAAATGCTAAACTTTACAGAATCGGGAGGGATTTCGGATTTCGGAATGCGGAATGCGGAATAAGGAGCTCAAAATTTGAATTTCACAATCCAAAATCCGCAATCCAAAATTTTAAGATTCCACTTCTTGGCAAATATCAGATAATTAATGCCTCAATCGCAATAAAGGCATCACTTATTATAAAAGAAAGTGGATTTAAGATTGATGAATCAAATATCAGAGACGGATTGAAAAAAGTCCAGTGGAACGGAAGGCTTGAGATTGTATCAGAGAATCCCATTATTATTTTAGATGGTGCACATAATCCCGCTGCCGCAAAAGCTCTGTCGGAAGAACTGAAGAAATTTCGGAATGCAGAATACGGAATACGGGTTAATCAGCTTATGCTAATTATTGGAATATTAAAAGATAAAGACTACAAAGGGATTATCTCTTTCCTGGCTCCGATTGCAGATTATATAATTATCACAAAACCAAAAACTGATAGAGGCAGAATAGCTGAGGACTTAAAAACCGAGTCTTTAAAATATAAAAAGGATGTAGAAATAATTGAAGATATATCTGAAGCGATTTCAAAGGCAAAAAGCTATACCAAAAGCGATGACATCATCTGTATCACAGGCTCATTCTTTACAATTGGAGAGGCGATAAAATGGGTATCCAAAATGGCTTGAGATGTGAAATGTCTCATGCCATAATTAACCATTAATGAGAAAAAATCAAGAAATATTCTGCCTGCTATTAACTATATGCTGTTCAGTATTTATAATTCACTATTCTTTTGCCGAGGAACCGCCCCTTTCTAAAAATATAAAGGAGCAGATTTTTATTTCAGCTGATAGGCTTGAGTTCATAAAAAATAAAAACCTCATGGATGGCAGGGGTAATGTGGAGATATGGCATAAAGATAGAGCTGTCTTTGGCGATGCAGTTGAATTTAACACTGATACAGGTGATGGCTTGATAAATGGGAATGTGGTTCTCTCTGATACTGAGAGCCAGATATATTCTGAATCAGCAGAGTTCAATATGAAAGCTGAAACTGGTATATTGCATAATACCGAGGGGGTTATAGCGTCAAAATATTATTTTACCGGTGAAAAGTTAGAAAAGGTTGGCACGGACAGATATACAATATTTAGTGGGACACTTACAACATGCTGTGAGGAGACACCTGCATGGAGATTCAGGGTTAGCAAATCGCGCCTGCGCTTAGAACACTACGCCTTTTTAACAGGCTCATTCCTTTTGATTAAAGATATTCCGGTTTTTTACCTCCCTTTTTGGATTGTCCCCATTAAGACAAAAAGGGCGACCGGATTTCTTGCCCCTTCCTTTGGTTCAAGCAATAAAGACGGATTTTTTATAAACAATAGTTTCTTTTGGGCAATAACAGACCATCAGGATGCAACAATTTATCTTGATTATCTTGAGAAAAAAGGATTACGGGAGGGGCTTGAGTATAGGTATTTCCTAAGTAAAAACAGCTCAGGTAATTTTTTGGGCTCTTATTTAAAAGAGAGGGATACGGAAAGGGAATTATATAAGATAAATTTTGACCACAATCATCTGTTTACATACAATGTTCAGGGGGCAGTTAAGATTGACATTGTGAGTGGAGCCAATCCTGACAGGGAATATGAGGATGATACTAGCATGAGAACGAGGAGGTATACAGATTCCTATATGAGGCTTACAAAAAACTGGCTTTCAAGGAGCCTTCAGATTCTTGGACGAAAGAGGGAGAGTGTGGAATCGGGTTATAGCGAGGTATATGCCCAGTCACCAGAGGTTGTATTTGTAAATCAGAAAGAGAGGATTGGAAATTTACCCTTCTTTTTCAGCATGGATTCATCCTTTACGAGTTTCAGGAATGAGAAGGGTGTAAATAAGATAGAATTGGAGAGGGCTGACATTTATCCAAGGATTACTTATACACTTGATAGATACCCATGGATTACACTTACACCTACTCTGGGTTTGAGGGAGACCTATTACAGCCGTGGCTTAAACAAGAGGGATGGTTTTACGAGAGATATCTATGATATTGAATTGAAGATGGAGGGACCAAAGCTCTTCAGGATATTTAATACAAAATCTCCTCTGAAACATATTATTGAGCCGAGGGTAATTTACAATTACCTGCCTGATATGGATATGAAAGACAGGGGAGAGATAATACAGATAGATGCTGTTGATTCTGTAACATCTAAAAGTATCATTTCCTATTTTTTGACAAACAGGGTTTTAATGAAAACCGAAAGCACCAATGAGATTGTCAGATTTGAGATAAGCCAGCAGTATGATATAACCGAGGCGAATAGAAATGACAACCTGCAGGTAGTCCCTCGCCGCCCATTTTCAGATTTAAGATTTGACCTTGATACCCACATCATAAAGCCTCTCATATTTAATTTTGATGCAGGATACAATGTCTATGAAAGTCAGATTAATACAGCTAACATGGATATCGGAGTTAATTATAAAGATATATTGTATCTGACTACTGAGAGGAGATATACAAGGAAACCTGAATCAACTTTTCTAACAGGTATTACGGGTGTTAATCTGACAAAAAAACTAAATCTCCAATACAGTGCAAGATATGATGAATTAAATAAAAAATTTATTGAAAACGACTATAGTGCCACCTATTCATCAGGATGCTGGGAGGTATCCTTTGATGTGGTTGACAGAAAATATTTTGTAAATAGCGAAGAGAGAGATGAGATGAAATTCTTCTTTTTGATAACCTTGAAGGATGTAGTATCTATTGGGAAAAGAGGAAATCTTGGGTTGATTCAGAGGAAGATATAATGTGCTAATATGCTAATTTGTAAAATAATAACCCCATATACTCATGCACAGCTCTGCCTATATCGCCTAATGATGAGACAGACGGGAGATAATCTTCCCATCCATATTTCATGCCTTTCCATGTTTTAAAGTCAGCCGGCAATGGTGTGACCTCTATATCTACCCTTTTAAAGCTAAGAACAGAGCGCTTCATATGATATGCCGATGTTACAAGTATAGGTTTTTTGAATTCCATTTTTTTGCAGATTTCTCCTGCATATCTTGCATTTTCAATTGTATCCCTGCTTTTATCCTCAAGTATAATTTTATTTGAAGGAACTCCAAGGTCAACAAGAAAACGCTTTATAATGGGTGCGTCGGATGGTTTATTTTTATAGACCTGTCCGCTTGATACTATAATAGGAATGTTAAGCCTATTCTGAAGCCTCACGGCAGTTACAATCCTGGCAAGTGCATCACCTGTGGGAGAACCAACGCCGGATAAATCAGAGGACCCTATATTTGAACCACCTCCTAAAAGTATTATAACATCTCCCTGTGGGTTTTTTGGTATCTCAATGTTAGACTCAAGTCCTGTAATAATGGCATCAGCTACAGGCGATATAGAAAGTGTCCAGATGAAAATACCTGCCAAGCAATTTACAATACCTCCATTCCATTGTTTCTTGAATAAAAGACGTATGCCTGAATATATTAAAAAGACAATAAAGATTCCAGGTGGTAGAAGAAAGGGTGTTAATATCTTTTTCAGGATAAACATATTTGATAGTATCGTAAAAGTGTTTTTTTATAAAAAAGTTTTTTTACGATTTAGCCATATTTATGTGGTACTAATTATAATAATATTTATCATGATATGTCAAAGTATCTTCTCTTACTTGACGGCAGGTTTGAAAGATATTAGAATTGGTAACATATAAATTTTTATCATCATTTTATGACAGGACACGAAATCAGAAAAAGATTCTTCGATTATTTTAAGAAAAAAGGGCATACGCTTGTAAAAAGCTCCTCACTCATACCCTCCGCCGACCCTACACTCCTCTTTACGAATGCAGGGATGGTTCAGTTTAAGGATGTATTTCTCGGAAGGGAGAAGAGGGATTATAAGAGGGCTGTTTCATCACAGAAGTGTGTCCGTGCAGGGGGAAAGCATAACGACCTTGAGGTGGTGGGAAGAACTGCGAGGCACCACACATTTTTTGAGATGCTCGGTAATTTTTCTTTCGGAGATTATTTCAAGGAAGTGGCAATTGAGTATGGGTGGGAGTTCATGACAGAGGTTGTAAAACTGCCTAAAGAGAAACTATGGATTACTGTATATAAAGATGATGATGAAGCATTTAAAATCTGGAATGAAAAAATCGGAATACCCGCCAATAAAATTGTAAGGCTCGGTGAGAAGGATAATTTCTGGAGTATGGGTGATACAGGTCCATGTGGTCCCTGCTCTGAGATACACATAGACCAGGGGGAAGGGATAGGGTGCGGCAGACCTGAATGTAATGTTGAATGCGACTGCGATAGGTTTATGGAAGTATGGAATCTTGTATTCATGCAGTATAACAGGGATGCGAGTGGCAAGCTTACTCCGTTGCCAAATCCGAGTATAGATACGGGAATGGGGTTGGAGAGGCTATCTGCTGTAGTGCAGAAGGTTAAGAGCAACTATGATTCCGACTTGTTAAAACCGATAATAACTTATACAGAAGGGCTTTTTGAAAAGAGATATGGCAGAGATAGTAACATGGATATCTCATTCAGAGTTATTGCAGACCACAGCAGGTCAATGACATTCCTCATTGGTGATGGCGTCATGCCTTCAAATGAGGGGAGGGGTTATGTGTTGAGGAGAATCATTCGCCGAGCCTCAAGACATGGCAGGATGTTGGGGAAAAGCGAGCCATTTTTATTTAAAACCTCTGATGTTGTAATTGACCTGATGAAAGATACATATCCTGAACTGCTTGATAGAAGGGAGTATATTTCAAAGGTGATTTCTACAGAGGAGGAGAGGTTCAGCAGTACACTTGATTTTGGGATGAAGATGCTGACTGACATGGTTGAAAGCCTGAAGACAAAGAAGGAAAAAATGATGCCGGGTGAAGAAGTATTCAAGCTGTATGATACTTATGGATTCCCCCTTGACCTTACAGAGGATATAGCGAGAGACAGCGGGCTTACAGTTGATTCGGCTGGATTTAACAGGGCGATGGAGGTGCAGAAGGAGAGGGCAAGGGCATCATGGAAAGGCTCAGGAGAAGAGGGGATTAAGTCTATATACAGAGATATAGTTCATAAAATAAAAGGGACTCAATTTATTGGATATGAGCACTTGGAATCAGAAGGGACAGTCCTCTCCATAATAAAAGGTAATGACATGGTTAAATCTGCATCAGAAGGTGAGCAGGTTGAGATAGTCCTTGATAAGACTCCATTCTATGGTGAATCAGGCGGACAGGTGGGTGATACAGGAAAGATTTGGAATGATGATACCCATATAGATGTGTTAGATACAAAAAAACCTCTGCAAAGCCTGATTATCCATAGTGCTGTTGTCAAGAAAGGGAGCATCAAAGTTGGCAATACAGTAAAAATATCAGTGAATCAGAATAAGCGAATGGAAACAGTATTAAATCACTCTGCCACACACTTGCTTCACACTGCATTGAGAGATGTCCTCGGAGACCATGTAAAACAGGCAGGCTCGCTTGTAGCCTCTGACAGACTCCGTTTTGATTATACCCATTTCTCTGCACCGAATATAAAAGAACTGCACAGGGTTGAAGAAATAGTTAATCAAAAGATAAGGGAGAATTATCCTGTGGAGACATCAATAAAGGGACTGGAGGATGCTATCAAGGGAGGGGCTACCGCACTCTTTGGCGAAAAGTATGGGGAAGAGGTAAGGGTTGTGAAGATGGGTGATTACAGTATGGAGCTATGCGGTGGGACTCATACGAGGGCTACCGGGGATATAGGATTATTTAAGATAATCCATGAAGGCGGTATAGCATCAGGCATCAGAAGGATAGAAGCACTCACAGGTGAGAATGCGTATAGATATGTCAGAGATGAGGAAGAGCGTCTTTCAGAGATAAGAGAGATACTTAAATCACCTCCTCATGAAGAATTGGCAAAAGTAAAGAAGGTTTTAGATAGAAGCAAGGAATTGGAGAGGGAATTGCAGAAACTAAAAGAAAAGATGACAAAGGAAATGAGTGGGGACATAATGTCAGAGATAAAGTCTATAAAAGGGATAAATGTCCTTTCCAAAAATCTTGGGAATTTTGATATTAAGGACTTGAGGTCATTTATTGATTCTACAAAGGTTAAAATCAAATCGGGTGTTGTAGTGGCAGGGGGAGTAACAGATGGCAAGGTCTCTCTCGTTGCAGGAGTTACAAAAGATTTGATATCAAAACTCAATGCAGGTGAGATAATAAAACAGACTGCGGTTATTGTGGAGGGTAGCGGAGGCGGCAGGGCAGACATGGCACAGGCAGGAGGAAAAAATCCTTCAAAACTTACCGAGGCGCTGGAAAAGGTGTATGAGATAGTTGAAAAGATGCTATTGTGAATAAACTCCTCATTTTTGCAAAGTCACCAATAAATGGGAAAGTAAAGACACGCCTTAAAAAAGATACCCCACTGACTGATGATGATATCCTAAAACTGTATACCGCCTTTCTAAAAGATACAATTATCTCAGCCTCTCTCTCAAAGGCACAAAAGATATATATAGCCTACTATCCAGAAGATTCAAGAGGTGTAATGTATGACATAGTTTTTCAATCTTCAATCTTCAATCTTCAATCTTCAATTGAATTATTTCCTCAATCAGGTAATGACTTTGATGACAGACTCACAAATGCCCTACAAAATATTCATAATAAAAGCAGTGATAATATAGTAATACTCGGCAGTGACTCCCCCCATATACAGCCATCTACCATAAATAAGGCATTTAAATTTCTGTCAACTCCAAACTCCGAACTCCGAACTCCGAACTTTAATGGGGCGATGGTTCTGGGTCCCAGTGGTGAAGGTGGTGTATACCTGATTGGTCTAAAATCCGCAATTTGCAATTTGCAATCCGCAATTAATTTTAAAGGAATATTTACTTCCAGAAATGAGAGTGATAACCTTCTTCAAATTGCCAAAAGGAAAAAAATGCCGCTTCTTATTCTGGAAGAACTGACAGATGTGGATGTCAAATCGGACTTAATAACACTTGTCAGCAACCTCTCCATAATGGAATACTCCTCACGACACACAAAAATACATCTACCTCAATATACGCTGTGTGTAATCAGAGAGTTGGGTTTGACTGTAGATAGAGAAGGCAGAGGGACAAGGGGAAAGTTTTTATCCCTTGCTTCATCTAAAAGAAGCAGATAAAATTAGCCAATGAGTGATTCAAACAAAACCAGTCTATTCAGTTTCTTAATAGTTATCTCTATGATAATCTGGGGCGGGAGCTGGGTTTCGGCAAAGGCGATTGCCAATACCCTCCCATCTGAGACACTGGTCTTCTGGAGATTATTCATTACATCTATCTCCTTTATCCCTATTCTGTTATTTTGGAAAGAACCTTTAAAGATAAGCAAATCTGCACTTGTTTATTCAATTTTTGGCTCCCTTTCTCTTGGGCTTTATCTCTATCTATTTTTTAAAGCATTAATCTATGGATTTGCTGGTGCTGCCGGAGTGCTTGTTACAACAATGATTCCCCTATCAACTTTCATTCTCTCAATATTCTTCTTTAATCGGAAGGTATCTGCAAAAGATTTTGCAGGGCTGATTTTGGGAATAGCCGGCGGGTGCATACTTCTTAATATATGGACAGTTAACAGCAATAATGTTTTTATTACTGGGAATATCTATTTTTTATTCTGTGCTGTATTTTGGGCACTTTTGACTATCTTTAGTCAAAAGGCAGGCAATTTAGTTTCTCCTCTCATATTCAGCCTTTTCGTGAATGTCTTTTGCTCGGTGCTTTTCTTTTTTATTGCCCTACCTCATGGGATATTAACTGTCTTTGAGCAAGGCTCTCTTTTCTGGCTAAATATGATTTATCTATCAGTCATCTCAAGCACCTTTGCAACAACAGTCTATTTTTTTGCCTCAAGCCGTCTGAGTTCATTTAAGGCAAGCTCATTTGTTTTTATGGTTCCATCCAGTGCAGTTATCCTTAGCTGGTATTTTTTAGATGAACAGCCAAGAACATCTACAATTACAGGAGGCGTAATAGCAATTACCGCCGTATATCTGATAAACATGAGAGGATAATGATATGAGAGTAGGTTTTGGATACGATGTCCATAGATTTGTTGAGAACCGCAGGTTAATCCTTGGTGCTGTAGAAATTTCCTACAGCAGAGGCCTTGCAGGGCATTCAGATGCAGATGTCCTGCTCCATGCCATCTGTGATGCACTCCTTGGTGCGGCAGGAGAGGGTGATATTGGAAAACACTTTCCTGATACATCACCTGAATTTAAGGATATATCAAGCCTCAAACTTCTCAGAAGGGTAGTGCTATTATTGAAAGATAAAGGGTATGCTGTAAATAATGTAGACTCAACTATTGCAGCAGAGGAGCCGAGGCTTGCCAAATATATCCCTGAGATGGTTGATAATATTGCGACAGTCCTTGAGGTGGATAAAGGTGCGGTGAATGTAAAGGCTACAACTTCTGAAAGACTTGGCTTTATAGGAAGAGTTGAAGGAATTTCCACCTATGCAGTGGCAACAATAAAAAGTATTACCTAATCTCTATCCTTATAAGATTCTCTCCCCAATTAGATGAAGGGGTCTCTGTTGCCTCAATACTCAAATCCCTTGTAAAAGAAGGCACATTCTTATCTACCTCTTTAAAGATTGACCTTGTCCCTGAAAAATCAATGTCTATAAATGATATTGGCTTCAGTGTAGCAATTGCCCTTACTATCTCTGTTCCGGGGGGACCATTCACAG
>Ga0209520_10000371_pt1 | contig 25321 bp, 22 predicted proteins | sample Rifsed16ft1_FD_184009 | JGI IMG/M metagenome (GOLD analysis project Ga0209520, IMG submission 184009) | Soil microbial communities from Rifle, Colorado, USA - sediment 16ft 1 (version 2) | ecosystem: Environmental > Terrestrial > Deep subsurface > Rock core/Sediment | place: Rifle, Colorado...
CCCCGCACAGAACGGCGGTGTCAGTCGCCGCAACCGCGAGGACTGAACCCCGATGCGCGGACCGGAGCGCCGCGTCGAGGAAAGGGACTGGCGACCCGAAGGGATCGACTTCGACGAGGTCGTAATGGTGTGTGGCGACGTGAGCGCTGAAGTCCTCATGGGTGATCGTGATTCGAGGTGCGGGGTTTCGGCGGGCGTTCTCCTGGATCAGCGCGACGGCCCGCGGATTCCGGTCGTTCAAGGTGAGGTCGAGGTCGTTGCTCGCCTCGACCGCGATTCGGAGGCCGAGTGCGCCCGCCGCGGCGAGCCCGTCGAGGACCGCGGCGCCTCGGGGCGCGGTCCGCTCCGCGAGGAGAACGCTTACGTCTCGGGCGACGGCCATCGCGGGGTTGTAGAACGGGAGCATGGACCGGGACCCCGGTCCCGGACGCCGGGGGATGTCGGGGACGAGGAAGTCGACGAGTCCCTCCCGGATCTGGCGGGTCGGGTAATCAATCTCCACGACTCGCGGAATTGGTTCGGATGCTTAAGGGGCTTCCCTAGACGATCTCGCCCTTGATCAGCTTCACGATCTTGTACGGGAGCAAGTTCCGATTCACCGGCGTGACCTCGAGGATCCGGACATCGTCGCGCCGACGAATGTCCTGAAGGAGCGGGTTCCGGGACTTCTTGTGGAGCGTCAGGATCAGCGGCTTGTCCTCGTCGAGCGCATCCTTCACGGCCGCGATAAAGTTCGGGCTCTCGACCTCCATCTTCCCGACCTCGTCAATCACGATCACATTCGAGTTCTTCGTCGCGTACTTGAGTGCCTGAACACCGACCTCCTCGAGCGCGGAGATGTCGACCCCGTAGCGACCGACCATTGTTTTCGACTCGATGTCCTTTGACGCGAACACCCGGCGCTCCTTCGTCGCCCAGTCCATCACGTAGAAGCCCTCACGACGGTTTTTCTTCACGATCGGCTCCGTGATCATCCCGCCGACCTTGAGGCCGTCCGCCTCGAGCATCTCGATGACCTTGAGCAGGGCGTACGTTTTGCCTGCGCCAGGAAGTCCCGTGATCCCGATTTTTGGAGCCTCACCCATCCAGAATCCTGTTGTACCTGTATTGCATTTCTTATATTTAACGAGTCTTATTTAAAGACCGACGATGGAGCCGGAGGTGTCAGGCCCGAAAACCGTGCCATGTCAGGCGGGGCCCCGACAGCCGGTCCTACGGGGCTGGCTGACGGCTTTCCTCCTGCCTCCGCACCTTACGGACCATGAGGACGGGACAGTCCACCCGCCGGGCAATCTGGTCTTGCATTGCCCCGAACGCGAACTGGGTGAGGCGCCACTCGCTGGACGCCCCCACAACGAGGAGGTCGTACCGGCGCGACTCATCGACGACCGCGTCGACGATCGACCGCACTTTCGCGAACTTCTCTTCGACCGGAACCCCGTGGGTTTGGCACATTGTGGCGAGGCGGTTAGAGTACGCTTTCTCCTGGTTCAGCTCCATCTCCGTCTGCGCCGCGCTGAAGATCGTGATCGAGGCCCGATGCTTCTTCGCGAGCAGGATCGCGTACCCAGTCGCATAGCTCACGTGCCATTCCGGCGCGTTCATCAGAAGTATCCGCTCGGGCTTCGGCTTCAAGCCCGCGATCTTGAAGACGACGATGTCGCAGGGCGCCTCCTGCACGAAGCGATCGATGTTCGATCCGAGGACCAAGCCGCGCCGCCGCGTCCCCTTCCAGCCGACGATCAGGAGATTCACGTCTTCCTTCTCGACGCTCTCGAGGACGGCCTCCGCGACCTCGTGGGAAACGACGACGCGAGCCGTCACGCTGACCCTGGCATCGGACACGAGCTTCCGTAGATCGCCCATGTTCCTGCGGACCTCGAACGCGTACAGCCGGTCAATCGCGTCAATCGGAAGCGTCGACGGGACCTCGATGACGTGCATCAGCGTGACCTCCGCACCCTCCACCTTTCCGACTAGCGCGGCGAATTCGACAAGTGCGGTGTCGGATGTGTTCTCCACCGCGACGAGGATGTGATACTTCTCCTCCGGGAGGGGGATGATCGCCTCGAGGATGGGACCGGCGACTTCTGCGATCCGTTCCCGTTTCGCCCACGCGTAGTGGATGACGAGGCCGAGTGCAATCCAGACGAGACCAAGGATGACAGCGGACGACTCAAGGAACAGGAGCGCAACGACGAGGACGCCGTTCCCGATGATCGCAGCGACGGGCGTCACGGGAACCGCGGGGACGCGGTACGTCCGCGGCGTGTTTGGCATTGTCCGTCGGAGAATCAAGACGGCGGCGTTCACGAGGACAAACAGAATGAGAAACATGATACCGGCGGAGGCCGCAATCGAGCGGACGTCGAGACCCGCAACGAACAATCCAACAAGGACGCCGCTCGCGATGATCGCGACGAAGGGCGTTCGGTTCCGGCGGTGAAGGCGGCCGAAAACCCGCGGGAGGGACCGGTCGCGCCCCATCGCGAACGCTACGCGGGATGCGGAAAAGACCATAGAGTTCAGGGCGGCCAAGGAACCGAAGATCATTCCGAACGCGATGATCTCAAGTCCGAATGGGAGGAATCGCGAGGCAACCAGAGCGACGATGAGGGGCTGCTCGTCTAGGGGTGTCGCGACCGCGGTGGGCACCCCAATCTGGGCCGACGTCACGAACGCGACGACGACGAAAATCGCGGTCGCGGTCGTCAAGACGATCCAGTTTGCGCGCGGGATGTTGTGGCCCGGGTCCTTCGTCTCCTCCCCGGTCTGCGCGATAATCTCGTACCCCTCAAACACGATGAACGTGAACCCCATCGCCATGAGAATCGACAACGCGTTCTCGCCGAGGGTATCGTACAGGAAGAACGGCTCAAGGTTCGATGTGGGAAGGTCGTGGGTGAGGAACCAAGCAACGCCCGCGAGGGCGTACGTGATGACGATCGCAAGGAGTGCGAAGGTGATGATGACGCTCAACCGGCCTGTCGTGCGCGTCCCGCGGTAGTTTACGTATATGAAGACGCCGAGGACGATGAGCGCGAGGGCCTTCGCCAGCCACAATCGGTCTGCGGAAGACCAGAACGTGATAACGAGGCTGTTGGCATCAAGAAAGAGGACGACCCCGAGGCCGAAGCTCAGGACGTAGAACGAACAGACAATGGAATGGCCGAACCAGCCGAGCCATCCCGCAAGGAAGCCCATCGGCTGCCGCATCGCGCTCTTGACCCAGAGGTAACCGCCGCCGGTCTCGGGGAAGGCGGAGCTTAATTCGGCGTACGCCTGCGCCGTGAGCATCGTGACGAGGAACGTCAGGAAGAACACGAGGACGAGGGATCCGCCTGCGATGCCGATCCCGGGCCCGACGAGGAGGAAGATCGTCGTCCCGATCGTCGGCCCGAGACCGATCATCACGATGTCCCGGAGTCCGAGGTCCCGCCGAAACTTCAGCTCAACCTCGTCCGTGCGACGCCGAACCATCTTAAGGCCGACCGATGAGGGCCCCGATATTAAGGGTTGGCGGGATACCTTAAGAGACGCGCTCGATGCTCATCACAGGATATTTCAGCGCTCGCACGAACCGCAGGCGACCGACCGCGGTCGACCCGCTCACGCGCGTTGTCACGGCCACGTCGAGCATGTCTCCCGTGAGGCTCGCGTAGCCCATCTTCGTCGTTCCGCGAACGAGGGCAGCGCGGTCGATCCGAACGCGAGCGGAGACGACATGAGGCTGCGCGCGCATCCCGGCTTCCATCGCACGCTCGAGCGCCCGCACGCTTCGACGATCCACGGGCGAGCCGACGTACTGATGATACACGGAGCCGAGCTTGACGCCGGCTTCGAAGACGGCACGTTCGCGGTCACTGCACCGGAAGTACTTCGCGAGCGGATCGCGCATGGCGGGCGTAAGCCCGAGACCCGCTAAAGGTCTTTCTCGGAAGGACGGCGACCGTCCGAAACGACTATGGCGGGGAGAAGTCGATGCGGGTGGGAGAGCCTTGGCGCCCTCCCGCAAGTTCGACCCATCCCATCGCGATATCCTCATGGATCCGGACCGGGCGCGGTATCTTGACCCCAAGGCCATTCTCGAACGCTTCCCCATCCGCTCCGGGGACACCGTTGCCGACATCGGGTCGGGGCCCGGATTCTTCACGGTTCCGATCGCTGAGATCGTCGGGCACCAAGGGCGCGTGTACGCGATCGATGTCGAGGAGCCGATGCTCGAGGACCTCCGGGCCCATGTCGCCGAGCGCTCCGAGCTTCGCGTGACCGCCCTGCGATCCATCGAGGACGCGGTCCCTCTGCCCGACCAGTCCGTCGACTTCGCCTTCATGGCGTGCGTGCTCCACGAACTCGAGGGACTCGGCACGTTACGGGAAGCCTCGCGAATCCTCCGGCCCGCAGGCGCCCTTGGAATAGTGGACTGGAAGAAGCTCAAACAGAAGATCGGACCGCCGCGCGAGCATCGCCTGACCCCGCAAGAAGCGGAGGAGCTCCTCCGCCGCGGAGGCTTTCTCCCCAAGGCGCCATTCGAGGTCGGACCGTACCACTATGGACTCGTCGCGCATCCGGGGTGGGCGCGGGCTCCGAAGAGAGCGAAGTCCCGCCGAAAATCGAGCCGGTGACACCGGAGGCTGAAAAAGCCTTAAGGGTGCGCAGAGGTTGGAACGTTGCCATGGCGGATCGGAAGGCCCTCATTTCCGTGATTGGAGGTTCAGATTCCGCGCCTCCGGAAGCGCTTGTCCTGGCGGGGGAGGTCGGGTTTCTGATCGCGCGCGCCGACGCCGTCCTCGTGTGCGGCGGCTTGAACGGCGTCATGGAGGCGGCGTGCAAGGGGGCGAAGCGCGGCGGGGGCACGACCGTGGGGATCCTCCCGGGACCAGATGCCGCCGCTGCGAATCCCTGGGTGGACATCCCTGTCGTCACTGCGATGAGCACCGCCCGCAATGCGATTGTCGTCCGCACCGGCGACGCGATCATCGCAATCGATGGAAGCTTCGGCACACTTACCGAGATCGCATACGCCCTCGACCTCGGGAAGAAAGTCTTCGCCCTGCGGTCGTGGGAACTCGAGAAGTTGGACGTGTCGAGGGAGCTCTTCGTCCCGGTGCGCACCGCACGCGAGGCGGTCGAAGGCGCCGTCGGAGAAGCCCACCGCGTCCGCTGATGTCGTGGCCGTCGCGCGACGGACATTGGCCTGCCCGCAGGCTTAATACGCGTCCCGGGCTTGCATTGCGTCGTGCGACCGCGGACGTTCCCGGAACTCGAGGGGTACGGCCTCGACCGGGCGGATGCAAAACGCCTCGAACTTCGCATCAGGGGGGCTCTCTCGCACCGGCCGCCAGCCTCGACCGCGAATCGCCAAGTCGAGACTTGGACCCAGGTCTCCCGAATCCTCGTGTCCGAGCCGTCGGTGCGATGGAACTTCGACCTGCACCGCGACCTGTATCGTTGGGTCTACGCCGACCGCAACCAGGAAGCGGGACCCGGCCCCGCATGGGTGCCAGCCCCGGCGGATGCGGCGCGTTCGAACGTCGGGAGGCTCATGAAGAAGCTCGGGTTCTCAGCGTACTCGGAGCTCCACCGTTGGTCGGTAGAGCATCGGGAGGAGTTCTGGGCGGACCTAGTCCAAGAGTTCGACGTCGTGTTTCGTAGGCCCCCGCAACGAATCCTGGCTCGCAGTACCGACCTGGCCCGTCCCGACTGGTTTCCTGGGGCCGAGCTGAACATCGCAGAGAGCTGCTTCCAGGCGGACCCGGAGAAGGTCGCCATCCTCGCGGCCTGGGAAGGTTCCCCCGATCAGAGCCGGCTGACCTACCGGGAGCTGCGACGACTCAGCGCTCGCGTCGCGAGCGGATTCGCCGCTCTCGGTGTAGGACGAGGGGAGCGCGTTGCCCTGTTCATGCCGATGACGCCGGAGTCCGTCGCGATCTACCTTGGGACGATTCTAGCAGGCCGCTGTGTGGTCGGGATCGCGGACACGTCCGCCCCGCCCGAGTTCGCGAAAAGGGCCCGGATTGCCGGAGCGCGTGCGGTCTTCACAATCGACGCGTATGTCCGCGACGAGAAGGAACACGGGATCTACGAGAAGGTCGTTGCCGCGGACGGCCCCCGAGCGATCGTCCTCCCTTCCCACGGTGAACAAGAGACCCGCACGATCCGTGCGGGGGATGTCGCATGGGAGGACTTTCTCGGAGGGGGGGAGGAGTTCACTGCAGTCCCCTGCCGACCCTCCGACCCCACGAACATCCTTTTCTCCTCCGGGACAACGAAAGACCCGAAGGCGATCCCGTGGACTCACGTCACCCCGATCAAGAGCGCAGCGGACGCGTTCCTGCACCACGACGCCCAAGAATCCGACGTGCTCGCGTGGCCGACGAGCTTCGGATGGATGATGGGTCCTTGGCTCACGTACGCGAGCCTCATCAACGGCGCGACGATGGCATTGTTCGTCGGCGCGCCCCACCGCCGGGAGTTCGGGGAGTTCGTCGAACACGCGGGCGTAACGATGCTCGGGGTCGTGCCGAAGCTTGTCCGGAGTTGGATGACGGGGCGCACGATGGAGGGGCTTGACTGGAGCCGCATTCGGCTGCTCACCTCCACTGCGGAGCCGTCCACGCCTGACGAGATGCTGTACCTCATGTTCCTTGCGGGCTACCGGCCAATCATCGAATACTGCGGTGGGACGGAAATCGGCGGCGGGTACATCACGGGGACCGTGGTGCAGCCCTGCGCCCCCTCCACGTTCACGACGCCCGCCCTCGGGCTCGACCTCCTGATTCTCGACGACGGCACGCCCGCTCCGCGAGGGGAGGTGTTCCTGATTCCGCCATCGATCGGTCTCTCGAACGAACTCCTCAACTACGACCACTTTGCGGAGTACTACGAAGGTCTTCCCCAGGGCCCGAACGGAGAAGTTCTCCGGCGCCACGGAGACCAACTCGAGCGGCTCGGCGGCGGATACTACCGCCATCACGGCCGCATCGACGACATGATCAACCTCAACGGCGTAAAGACGAGCGCGGAGGAGATCCGGAGCGCCATCGGACACGAGGCGGTGTACGACGCGAAGCCCACGGCGGTCGATGTCGACGGGAGCGGCCAGCACGTGCTTGTGATCTATGCAGTTCCTCGAGACCCCACCCAGGTCGATTCCCCGGACTTCCGGGAACGGCTGCGGCAGGACTTCCGACGGGCGATCAAGGAGAAGCTAAACCCGTTGCTCGCCCACGTTCACGATGTCGTCCTCGTCCCCGAACTCCCTCAGGCGGGGCCCGGGAAGACACGGACGACAAAAGAGCTGCAACGGGATTACCTCTCCCGAATTCGCGCCTCCGCGGGGCGGTCCGCCTAGTTGGAGGTCGATTCACCACACGAGGGCGAGGATGACCGCACCCATGACGACCATCGCGCCCGCCATCACGGCCTTGAAGTTCCGGGCGTTCGACCGCTCCCACTGCGCCGCCTTGACCGCGACGCGTCGGTTCGACACGACGGCGAGCATCGCGATGAGCGGCACTACAAACATGAGGTTGTACAAGTAGAGGTACCCAAGGCCCTCCAGGAAGGACCCCTTCGCCGCGAGGAATCCGAGGATAGCGACGTAGATTCCGCCGGAGCAGGGGAACGTGCACAGACCCACGACGAGCCCCGCGACGGTGGCCGACGGCATCGACCCTTTCATGAGGAGGGAGCGCACCCGCGTCCACGCGGCAGAAGGCATCCTGGCCAAGAGGGGGATCTTGGGGAAAACCAACGACGAGAGGGTGAGACCGCCCAGGCCGATGACGAGTGCAGAACCGAGCTTCGCCATGAAGTGCGGGTCGCCCGTCAAGAGAATCGCCTGCATCAGGCCGAGCCCAATTAGGAAGTAGACGAGGAACACGGCATACACGTAGAGGGTTCCCGTCCGAAGGACGTCAGTTCTAGGAGCTCGGACCGCGTACAGGAAGGAGACGAAGAACAGAAGGACCGCGAACGCGCACGGGTTCAGCCCGTCGAGGAAACCGGTCACGAGGACAATGGGGAGGACCGGTCCGGAGCCGAATTCTGTCGATGGATTCGCGGAAAGCCAAGAATAGTACGTGGCGATCGGCTCGGAGATCGCATATTCCTGAGGCGCCCCTGCAAACGCCCACGCTCGATACGAGATGATGGAGCCCATCGAGTCCTGGTACAAGAGGAGCCGCGGCGGAGCGCCAGCTGCGGGCGCGAGGGACTGCCCCACGAGCGGGGCGGGCACATGGCCCTCGAACACGACGAGTCGGTCCGTTCGGATGAAGGTCGCGAGGTGGCTCTGAAGCGTGAACGGGATGCCGAGGGCATCGTTCAGCGCCGTCAGTTCCGCCCGGTACCTCCGGTCATTGATGTAGTCCTTCACGACCACAGGATCGAATCCTCGTTCGCGGAGCGCGGGGAGGAGTTCGCCGTTGAGATAGACCGCGCAGTCGCTACACGCCTCGTTGTAGTACACCGTGGCGCCCACTGGGACCGTTAGAGGGGTCCGCGAAGATGCGACGAGGTATGCCACGACGGAGGCGGCGAGAAGGATCGCGGACATCCCTGCGACGAGCAGAACGAACTGCGCCCTCGAATGGCGGACCCGCCGTCGAGGAGGGGGCGTCTCCGCGAGGGCACCGAGGGAATGGTCGTGGCATGAGCCGTCCGGCTTCGTCTCCCTCTCCACAGGACTGACCTCACACTTCGTTCGCATGAATCGTGAATGTCGTTTCGCGTTGCAAGGGGTCGTCGCTCAGCACAAAGACGTCCCGCTCGAAATGGCCCCGCTCCGGATGGACAGTCGGGTCGTAATATACGACAAGGCTCCCCTCCGCACCTGCCGGCAAAGAGAGCTCCCACGTCGGATTGTTGTGCTGTCCAAACCGAGGGCTCGTGAGCAATCCATAAACGAACGCAGCGGAGGTGCACATGCACGAAGTCGAGATCCCCTGAAGGCGCAGAGGACCCGAACCGACGTTTGTAATCCGGAACGTGTGGGAGATCTCCGCCTGTCCAATGTCACCGAAATCCCATGTGGCTTGATCGAAGGAAATTCGACCGGCTGCCACCGGACCCTGCGTCCCGATCGCCCACGCTCCAACCGCGAGGGCGAGGACGACCGCCAAGACCGCAGCCCCGAGCCGCCAGCTTGCCCGCGAGAGCGGACGGCTACGCCGAGCCGCGAGGTCGATCTCTCGTCTCACATCTCGGTTCAGGAGATCCCGTGCACCGGGATGAACCCGCTCGACGTGCTCCGCCAAGTTCTCGGCCTTTACGGAAACCTCACACTGAGGGCACCGCTTCCGGTCCGCCATGCATCCACCGCCCGTCTGAAGGTTCGCTGGCCTCCTTTGAAGCCTCCCTACTTACGGTTAGCGTGCGGGCCGAAGTCCCGCTGCATCCAGCGCGAGGAGGGCCTCGATTCGGTGAAGCAGCTCCGCACGACTTCCCCTGCCGAAGAACCCCGTTGCATGCGGGGCGGGCATCCCTTCGAGGTACACCTTCAGGAGGGCCCGCGCCAGACTCAGAGGTTGCCGCGTGGTGCGAGCGGACTCCGCGTCCGCTGCGAACTCGTGGTGCCGCGCGACGCGGCGGCGGAGGACCCGAAGGACGGGGTCGAAGAATAGGAGCAGCGAGAGCGTGTGGAAGAACGGGATGTACCGGTCGTCGCGGGCTTCGACGTGGGCCGCCTCGTGCGCGACGACCGCGGACACCTCGTCGTCGGCCAGGATGTCGAGGAGGCGCGACGTGAGCACGATCACGTCCTCCGCGCGGAACACCCGCCGCCGGTCGAGCCGCAAAATCGCAAAGGAGAACGCGTCCACGTCGCGGTCGTGGACGACGAGTAGCCGCGTGTTCGACCGCAGGGAGGACCGACCGGCGAGCCGCGCTGAACGCGATTCGTCCACGAGAGGTCTGTACCGCCGGAGGAGCAAGCGTGATGCGGTCTGGCTGACAATAAAGGAGGCGAGGAGGACAACCCCGGTTAGGGCCATGATCGTGAAGATACCGCAGCTCAACTCGAGGTCGCAGGCGAGTAACGCCCCCAGCGCCTCGGAGGGCTCGTGGACATGGAGCGAGAACGGCCACAACCCGTGTAGATGGAGGATTGCGAAGAGGGCAATCGCACCCGAGGACGCGAACGCGCCATGGCCGAAGACGCTCAAGGCCGCGTAGCGGGACTTGCTCGTCGAACGCCGTGCGGCGGCGTATCCCACGAGACCGATTCCGGCGAACCAAGCTGCGGACGCGATGAACACGAGGCCAAGGTTGATCATACTCTCAGCCGGTCCCGAAGCCGCCGGAGGTCCTGCTCCGACATCCGCTCGAGACGCTGTGCGAGATGGACGACTCCGCGCTTTCCGAAAGCTGACTCTAGGCTCTCGAGGAGGTCATCGATGTACTCGGACTCGATGTCCTTGTAGGAATAGATGAACCGGTCCGCTCCCTTGAACGGCTCCCGTCGCCTCTCGACGAGACCCTTGCGATGGAGTCGCGACAGGATCGTCGCGACCGTCGTATACGCGACATCGGAGCCTTGGGTGCGAAGGTCATGGAGCACCTCCCGCGTCGTCGCGGCCCGGAGCCGCTGCACCGCCGCGATCACCTGCCGCTCGAGAGAACCCAACATACGACGAACGTAAGAGGCTCAATCCGCTTAGCCGGCGGGTATGTAGTGTATTTGCAATACTGACGGCCCGTTGAACCGGAGCCACCTACTACGCTCGTCGGACGACAGGCGTCGAGGTGTCCGATGCCAGAGTCCGAATCGACCGAGGTGGCCGCGCAGTCCCCTGTTGGGGCCGAAGGCCGTCGAAGATTCTTGAAATTGATTGCCATCGGGGGTGGCACAGCTCTCGCTGGCTATTATCTCGCGCAGTTCCCGGGTGTCGTGCCCGCACCTCCGGAGGGCCTGGAAGGGGTGCCGCAGCGGACCCGACGCTGGACGATGTTGATCGACCTCCGGCGGTGCGACGGCTGCGGCCTGTGCACGGATGCCTGCCGCCTCGAGCACAACGTGGCCGACGGTCAGGAGTGGATGAAGGTTTATACACGCACGGACAACGACGGAGAGTTCTTCCTCCCTCGGCCGTGCATGCATTGCGAGAACGCTCCGTGCATAAAGGTCTGCCCGGTCAATGCGACGTTCTACAACGAGGACGGTCTCGTCGTCATCGACGAGCAACGGTGCATTGGCTGCCGGTACTGCATGGCCGCGTGCCCGTACGACGCGCGATACTTCAACTGGTCCGAGCCCGTGGAGGGGGATGAGATCCTCTCTCCAACGCGTGAGCGGGGCCATGAGGACCACCAGCGGGGCGTCGTCGAGAAGTGCATGTTCTGCGCCCACCGCACCGACGAGGGACGCCTGCCTGCCTGCGTCGTGGGATGCCCGATGGGGGCCATCTACTTCGGGGACGCGAACGAGGACTTCCTGTCGAACGGCCCCGAGAAGATCCGTCTCTCGGCCGTGCTAGCCAGCCAAGAGGCGTTCCGGTGGAAGGAGGAGCTGGGGACGGAGCCCAGGGTGTACTACCTGCCCGCGCGGAGATGAGGCGATGGGCAAGATCCTCGTCACACGACTGGAAAAACGCCTGATGCTACCGCTTGTCCGATTCGGTCCTCGGTTCTGGATCTTCACGGCCGCTCTCCTCGCCGTCATCGCGTGGGGAGCCTATGCCTACTCCGTACAGCTCCGGGAGGGTCTGGCGGTGACCGGCATGCGCGACCGCGTCTCGTGGGGCCTCTACGTGAGCACGTTCGTGTTCTTCATCGGGATCAGCCACGCAGGCACCTTGGTTTCCGCCATTCTGCGCGTGACCCATGCGGAGTGGCGGAAGCCGATCACGCGTCTCGCGGAGGCGATCACCGCGTTCGCCCTCATCGTTGGCGCGACAATGGTGATCATCGACCTCGGGCGGCCGGACCGGCTCCAGCACGTCCTCCTCTACGGGCGAATCGAGTCCCCGATCCTCTGGGACTTCATCTCTATCTCGTTCTACCTCGCGGGGAGCCTCCTCTACCTTTACCTTCCTCTGATCCCAGACCTGGGGACCCTACGAGACAAGATGCCCCGCAGGGCGCGGATTCGTCGGTGGCTCTACTCGCGTCTCGCGGCCCGGTGGGGCGACACGCCGGAGCAGCGCGCGCACTTGGATCGGGCGATCGCCGTCATGGCGGTCCTGATCATCCCAGTGGCGGTTTCCGTCCACACGGTCGTATCGTGGATCTTCGGCATGACGCTCCGCGTCGGCTGGCAGAGCACGATCTTCGGACCATACTTCGTCGTCGGGGCGATCTTCTCCGGAATCGCGACGATCATCATCGTGATGGCGGCGGTCCGATGGCTTTTCCACCTGGAGAAGCAGATCCTGCCTGTCCACTTTCGAAACCTCGGCCTGATGCTCCTCGCCCTCGACATCGCGCTCATGTACTTCACGCTCAGCGAGTACCTGACCGCGAGCTACATGGGCGCGTCGCGCGATGCGTCTTGGCTCTCCCTCCTGGCCTCCGGGCCCTACGCCCCCATGTTCTGGGGCATGGTCTTCGGGGGCTTCCTGGCCCCTGCGCTCATCCTAGGCATCACGCGGGCGAGGATGGTGCGGTGGACCGTGATTGCAGCGGTCCTCGCGAATGTCGGGATGTGGTTCGAGAGGTACCTGATTGTCGTCCCGTCGATGGCAGCGCCGCAGATGCCGACCGAAGTCGCGACCTATTGGCCGACGTGGGTGGAATGGTCGATCCTAGCGGCGGCAGTCGCGGGGTTCACCCTCCTCCTCGTCATCTTTTCCAAACTGTTCCCCGTCGTCTCGATTTGGGAGGTACAAGAGCACGTGTCGGCACTCCCAAAGACCGTCCCAGCGACCCAGGAGGCCATCGAGTGACTCCTCGCAGATGGGCCATTCCCGTCCTGATTGCTGTGGTAGTCGTCGCTTGGATCTCGCCGCCCGCCAAGGCGCAGGGCTCGGCGACGATGTACTTCAGAAGCCCCGTCGCGGCAGTGGTCGACGGTCAGATCGCCCCCGGGGAGTACTCCGGATCCTTCCTCGACCCGACGACCGGGATAGAGCTGTTCCTCGTGCACGACGGCAGGAACATGACCGTCGGCCTCGTCAGTCCTGGGACCGGCTGGGTCGCTGTCGGCTTCGGCCCTCCGGGGGTCCTGATGGACGGGGCGAACATCCTGATTGGCTACGTCTCGGGCCCCACGACGGTCCTGTCCGACGAGTTCGGCGTGGGCTTCGAGCACTTCGCCGACACGACTGCCGGCGGCACGGACAACCTCCTTGAGCGCGCTGGGACGGAGGCGGGTGGCCGGACCACTCTCGAGTTCCGCTTCCCCCTGGACACCGGGGACGTTCGGGACGTCCGACTCTTGGAGGGGCAGGACTACGGTATGATCGTCGCGTACCAATCGACCGCGGACGACCTCGTGACTCTGCACACATCCGCGGCCCCCGTCTCCCTCACGGTCGAGCGGGACCCGAACGCGCTTCCTACCCGCGTCGCGACCCTCCGCCTCGGCTCCTCGGGCGGCGAGGTGGAGGGCGACAACGTAGCGCTCGTCGCGACCCTCCTCGGGGACGACGGCGCGCCCCTGTCCGCCTCGCCCCTGTCCTTCTACCTGAACAGTTCGGTCGGCCCCGGGCCCCTCGGCACCGTCGAGACGGACGTGTACGGCGTCGCAGCGGTTAACTACACGTTCCGCTCGCCCGGCGAGTTCACGTTCTTCGTCCGCTTCACGGGGGACTCCGACTACCTCCCCGCACGGGCGAACCTCACGGTCGTCGCGCAGCCCGCCGGCGGCCAAGCGTCCTTCTTCACGACAGACCTCGCGATCCGGTTCGTCGTCGGCGCGGTCCTCGGGGGGGTCGCCCTCGCGTACGGATACTCTATCCTTCAGATTCTCCAAATCCGGAGGCTCGGGTCGCGGGCCAAGCGGGCGCCCGGCCGTGGTGACCGGACGGAAGACGGGACGCCAACACGAGGAGGCATGTCGAAATGATAGTGAGATCGGAATCGGAACGGGAGAGTGGGCGGCGATCGGCAGGTTCGCTCGCGATCGTCCTCGCAATGGTGGTCGCGGCGATGTCGCTGGTGCTCGCGTCACCGCTCGCCGCAGCGGACATCGTGGACCCGAACGTCACCGGGTTTGCGGCGACGCCCTCGTACGTGAACCTAAACATGACGACGAGCGTGGCGGTGACCCTGGGGTCCGTCCGCGGGGGCGGCCTGGACGACTACCTCGTGACGGTCACCAAGCCCGGCGGGAGCGGGGCGAGCGCGTGGTACAACTTCACCGCGGTCGGCACGATCTCCCGACAGTACGGGGACGCCGGGGCGGACTTCGCGACCTGGATCGACGAGCCCGGGACGTACGAACTCCGCCTGGACTACTTCGACGGGGCTGCCTTCACCCTGGCCGCGTCCTCCCAGCTCTTGGCCACGGACGAGCTGATCGTCACCACCGAGGCGGCCACCGCGTCGAACGAGTTCACGGACGTGCACAACTGCCCGATCGCCCAAGAGTTCCAGCGGGGCGGGGAGATTATCGGTCGCGCGTACGTGACGTACGCGTCGACCGGGGACTTCGTGAACGGTACACAGACCCCGTCCGCGAAGGGGAACATCACAGGGACCCTGCTCGGCCAGACGAAAGTTCTCACGTGGCAAAACGTGTATCACTTCTGGCGGGCGGCTTACTTTCCCACGTGGAACCAGTCCACCGGCGTCATCGTGTTCACCGCCGACGCCAGCGACGGGCGCGGGAACCGCGGCGCAGGGTCTTCCTTCGCCTTCGGCCTCACGGCATGGAAGATCATCCCAGCGGTCCTGAAGGTCGTCCCTCGCGTCCTCAATGAGAGCGGGGCCGGGGCCGTCGTCTTCGAGCCGGGCGACACCGTCCGCGTCGAGGCCCGTGTGACCTACGAGTCCCACAACTCTCACAACCGGGCGTTCCCCGGCCCGCTGAACGCGACGCGGGGAGGCCAGGTCACCGCGGTGCTGGGATACGGCGCCTTCAACGCGACGTCCGGCCTGTTCGCCACCACGGTGGCCACACTCACCCTCGCGCACAACGCCGCGACGGAGAACTGGTCTGCCGAGTATGTCGTCAAGGACGCAGACCCCCTGCGGGCCGACCTTCAGGTGTATATCAGCGCCTCGGACGGCGCGGGCTCGCCCCCGAACACGGGGAAGGCGTTCACGACGATGCTGGCTTTCCGGGCGCCGCCTCCTTCGCCCCCGCCACCCACGCCTGCGGGTCTCGATCCGACGGTCGTCTGGGCAATCTCCTTGCTGCTTCTCGTGGCGGGGGTCGGGGCGGGCGTCTTCTTGGGACGCCGTGGGCGCGGTGGGACGCCCTCGAAGGCCGAAGCCAAGGAGGAGATCGAGGAGGAATGGGAAGTGAAAGAGGAGGAATCGAAATGAAAGTCAAGGATGCGGAACACCCTGTGAACCGGCGACTGAGAACGAGCGGCGAGAGGAACTCGGCCGGCCTGGCGCTCGCAGTGGCCCTGGCCTCCCTACTTGCCTTGCTCGCCGTCCCCTCGCCGGCAAACGCGGCTGCAACCCTGACCCTCACCCCGAGCGACGGGCCGCCACAGACCCCCGTGACCGCGTCGGGGGCGGGGGTGCCGCCAGGGGCCGCCGTGAGCATCCGCTGGTTCACCATGGAGGGCAACCGGGTTTCGGGGGTCGGCTTCTTCGAGGTGAACCAGACGATCGCGACGGGCATTGCCGACGCGCAGGGCCGCTACTCGATCACTTTCGTCGCACCCTACGACCTCGGCGGACCGGCGCACCGCGTACAGGCGGTCGTCGCCGGAGCCGAGGTGGCGGAGTCGTTTTTCGTCCTCGCGCGCGACGCGTGGATCACGCCTACGGAGGGTCCGGAGGGCACCCTGATCGAAGTGCGCCTCGTCGCGGGAGGCTGGACGCAGTTCGATAACAACATCGCTATCCTTTGGGACAATCGGTTCCTTGGATTCGCCTGCTCGTTCAACTCCCAGGGGAATATCTCGGTCTGGGTCCAGGCTGTCGGTGGCGTCGGGCCCCATGTGCTCAGCATCTACCCGGCGCTATACTGGGGGCCAAGCGACGGACCCACCCCGTGGAAGCACCCCATGATGAACCCGCAGGACGCGCCGGTGTCGTACGCGATCGAGGAGTTCAGCTTCACCGTGACCTCGGGAGCCGGCATCTCACGGAACGAAGGGACGGACCTCAGGGACGTGACCGCGCCGGACAGCCTCGCCATTCCCAACCTCGCCGCCGTGCCTGTCCTGGACGGGACTCCGCACTTCACCCTCGGGAACGGCGGCAAGGCCGTCGCGGGAGGGCAGATGCCCTACGCACTCGCGGGGTTCTCAGCGAACGCGGAGGTCGAGATCCGCTGGCAAACCGTCACAATGGAGACGAAGATCGGCGGCGCCCTCTCGGACAAGTTCTACGGGTGGGAAGCGACCGGGGTCAACGAGACCCTGGCCACGGTCCCGGTCGACGCGACCGGGAAGGCCTCCGGGAGCCTCCAGACCCCGATGGACTTCGGCGGGATTCACACCGTCGAGGCCGTCGTCGGCGGCAACGCGCTCGCCAGCGCGGAATGGTGGATCATCCCCAGATTCACCGCCGGCCTGAGCGCCGACGGAACCCGGATCGAGATCCACGGGACAGGTCTCGGATGGGAGAAGTACACCTCCGTATGGGACATCCTGTACGACGGCGCTCTTTCCGGATGGGTATCCGCGTTCACGGGGAAGGGGAGCGTCGATGTCTCCCTGCCGGTCGTCGGCGCTCCGGGGCTCCACACAATCGAGATTCACGAAGGCTCGAACGCGTGGCCGTACCTGAACATGCACCAGTCCCCGTGGCCGTGGGAGCCCGTCTACCGGTTCGCGTTCGTGATTCCCGACCTGGCTGCGGAGCCAAGGGAAGGGGCGTCCCTTTCCGCGTGGCTCCTGCCCCCACTCCTTTTGGCGGCAGCCGCTGGAGGCTTTGGGTTCGCGTGGCTACGCCAGCGGCGTGCGACGCGGGAAGCGACAGAGTGATTGGGCGAGGGATTGGATGGTTGCGCGGGAGAAGCTCATGAATCGCGGAGGTACACGCGAAATTCTCCGAGCCCCGACGAAGGACTCTCGCGGCGTCGGAACACTGAAGGCGAGTACGTCGCATGTTTCCGCACCCACAAAGAGATGGGAGGCGCAGTGAAGAAGGATGCCGGAGGATCGAGACACGACAATCTTGCGGCTGGCTCGACTGCTCGGAAGACTGGCCGGGATCCTCCCCGCGTTCATCCTGGCATCGTCCCAGCGGGGCGAGGACCGGCCACAGCTAGCGTCGCAGCAGGAGATCCGGGCCGTCGCACGGGAGCTGGGGCTTTCCGCTGACCTTCCCTTGGAGCGCGTGAAGCTCGCGATTGCGGACGCAATCCCAGCGGCGGGAGACGAAACCCTGGCCCGTGCTCTTGCCCGCCTTGACACAGATTTCGCTTGGACGAACCGGGTGCAAGCCATCACCGTGATCCTCCAGAGACTCGGACCGCCCTAGAACAGAACGAGCTCGCGGGAAGGTCCATCGAAGGAAATGGATGTGCCGCGAACGTTGCCCGACACCGAGATGGCGATCGTCGACCTCAGACGCCGTGACCGACCCCAGAAATTGATACTGTAAGCTCATCCAACCGCGATCTCTGGTCTGCATGCCGTGGAGGAGCGCACTCCAAGGGCACCTACAGGCTCGTCCCTTACGGCTTCCTTCACCCTCGCTCGTTTTCTCCGTTCGAGAGCGACGCAAGGCTAAAGAGTGACGTCCCGATGGTCGCACCAACGTGCCTGATGAGTATAACGTCCTCGTCATCGGAGCGGGGCCTGCGGGGAGCACAGCGGCCCGCCACGCGGCCCTCGGTAGTGCGAAAACCCTGATGATTGAGAAACGGTCCGAAATCGGCACGCCGGTACGCTGTGGAGAGGGCGTCGCCAAGCGCTGGCTCGACGAGGTCGGGCTCTCGCCGTCGAAGGCGTTCATCGCCCACGAGGTCGATGGCGCAAAGGTCGTGTCGCCGGACGGGACCACCCTCGTCATCGACGAGGCCCGCGCGGGGAACGAGTGCGGGTACATCCTTGAGCGCGACCTGTTCGACCGCCATCTCGCCAAGCTCGCGGCTGCCGCGGGCGCAGAAATCCGAATCCGGACATCGGCGGTCGGCCTCCTCGAGGAGGACGGAAACGTCGTCGGCGCGCGACTCACGCACATGGGCCGCGAGTACGACGTCCGGGCGAAGGTGGTCATCGGAGCGGACGGCGTCGAAAGCCAGGTCGGACGGTGGGCGGGACTCGAGAAACCTCTCAAGGCCCGGGACATCGACGCGTGCCTCCAGTACACGCTCGTGGGGATCGAGGGCGACCCGCGGCTGAACGAGTTCTACCTCGGGAGTGTCGCGCCGGGCGGGTACGCATGGGTGTTCTGGAAGGACGAGGACATCGCGAACGTCGGACTCGGCGTGAACCTGTCACGGCTTCGGGAAAAGGCGGACACGAAGGCGTACCTCGATCGGTTCATCGCCTCACAGCCGCACCTCGCCCACGGGAGAATCCTCGAGGAAGTCGCAGGGATGGTCTCCGTGTCCCTCCCGCTCGACCGAACCGGCAGGCCCGGCCTGCTCCTCGTCGGGGACGCGGCGCGGTTCATCGATCCCGTGACGGGCGGCGGGATCCTGAACGGCTGCCTCACGGGGAAGTACGCGGGCGAAATCGGCGCAGACTCCGCCCAGACTGGTGAAACCGGAGAGGCGATGGTCCAGCGGTACGAGAAGCTCTGGCGGGCCCGCCTCGAGAACTCGCTCTATCGGAACTACATGGTTAAGGAGAAGCTCCTCACGATGGACGACGACATGATCAACCGCATCATCCGGGCGATCTCGGAGGTCGGCCTCGACCGAGTGTCATCCCTTGAGATCCTCGGGGCCCTCCGGAAGAAGCATCCGGAGCTCGTGAAGGAGTTCGAGCAGTTCTTCACGTGACCTCGCTCCTCCTTCAGGCGGAAAGCTCGGTGCAGAACTTCAGGGCCGCTCGAGGTTTTGGATGCGGATGCCGACGTACTTCAGGTACATGCGGCGCGAGTCACCCGGCGAACACTCAGGATCCGTCGTCAGTCGGGTCGCAGGTCTTCGCCGCCCTCAAAGACGTTCTGCACTTGGCTGTACACTTCCTCAAAGCCGGACATCGCCTCCGAGGACACGGGGTGGAGGCGGCGGTACACCCCGATCGTCTCCATGCCCTTCATGAACTCAACGTCGAGGAGCGTCTTGGGCGTGGCGGGGTCCGCCATCAGGGCTTCGTACAACTCGAGTGGATCGAGTGACCACTTCACGATCCGCTCGAGCTCCTCCTCTGAGAGCAGGTCCGACTTGCTGAGTACGTTTACAAACGGGAGGACGTGGCGGAACTGGGTCGTCGCGCTCAGCAGGACGGAGGAGATGAGTCCGCTCGGCGTCTTCACGAGGGCAGGATCGTTGAGGTACACGAGGGCAGAGTCCTCGCGGCCGAACGTGTCGATCACGACGCGGCTCGACTCGCGGAACGTGAAGAGCTCCATCTGGCCCGGGGTATCGATGAGGAAGTAGTTCGTATTGAACGTCTCCATGACCTGCTCGATCTCCCGTGCGTTCACGGCGAGGAGGTCTGCCGCGAGGACCTGTGCACCATTGGGCCCGAGGCCGTGCTCCTCCATGACCTCCGACAATCGAATCCAGTCGCGGACGTCGATGGCCGGCGCATAGAGGAGCTGCTCGGCACCGGGGTCGAGGTTCACCGTGACGGCATCGAGGCCCTGAGAGTCCATCCATTCATGAAACGCAAAGACCATCGTGGACTTCCCGCAGCCAGCGGTTCCGATGAAGTAGATGTTTCGGGCCATTGCAGTGGGATGGCGAGCGAAGGGAGGGCCATAAACGCTCCGCCCATCGCGCACAGGAGCGTTCATCGGGAGAATGGACCCCGCACATTCCCCCCGCGACGATCGACACGAGGAGCACTGTGGCCATTACGTCAATGGTGGCCCCGCGGCGTTTCAAGATCCAGCGCGGCGGGACCGCTACCGAGAGGGATCGAAACGGCTATTGCCTGGGTGTGCGCCGCCGAGCCTCGTACAGCCGCCCAAGAACGAACCCTGATGCTCCCACCGCGATGAGAACCGCGACAACCCAGCCGAAGTCAACGAGGACCCCCCAGGAGAACGGCGCCATCACGCGGATTTCGAAGGACTTTCTCGCTTCGTTTCCCGCCGCATCCCGCGCAGTCACATTGACTGTGTAGGTCCCCGCCTCGGTAAACGTGTGTTCGGGGTTCGAGGTCTCGTTCCCCGTCCCGTCGCCAAAGTCCCACGTGATGACTTGCGACGGAAGACCTCCGGCGGCGGTCGCCCGGAAGGATACGGTGAATGGCGCTGTGCCCGCCGTTCGCCCTGCTTCAGCCTCCAGAACGAGGGGGGGCAGCACGACGATTGGCATCTTCGGACCAGGAAACGGGCCGCCGTCCTCACCGTATGAAGTCGACACCATGTATGCCCCCGGAACTCTGTACGTGTGGGATATGTTGTGTGCGCGAGGTAGGATGGCTCCGCTTTCTTGGATGCTCACAGTCGTCGAATCCCCGAAATCCCAGACCGACGTCCCGAGGGTGCGGAGGGCGGGGCTTGGGGCCGAGAGGATGAACTCCACGTTGAGGGGTGCGGACCCGAACCGAGGCACCGCAAACAGACTTGATTCGAAAGCCCCGGGCACCGCGACTGCTACCTCTGAGAGGTCACTCGAGCCGACGATGTTGTACGCGGCGACTTGGTAAACGTAGACGTGGCTGTTCACGAGCTGGATGTCCGTGAAGAAGAGGGTGTTTCCGGTGAGCGCCTGGGGAACGAGGAAACCGGGCAACGATCCCGAGTAGATCGTGTACCCGAGGATTGGAGACCCGCCATCCGCCTCCGGGGGCGTCCACGCAAGGAGAACGCGGCCGTTGCCCGGTACCGCCAAGAGCACTCCAGGCCGCCCGGGCGGACGGGGCGGCCCCGAGTCCGGCGTATCTGGCTCGGATGAAGGTGCAAGGCCGACGAGGAAGACCCACAGGAAGCCCCCGGCGAGAAGGAGAACGCAAGCAATTAGGGAGGAGACTAGGGCGGTCTTCCTCGAGATAGTCATAGACTCCCTCCTCGGGTCCAAATAGGACTATGCGAACCTTAAGATTTTCCAAGCGTTGGGATCGAGACCGTTCGTGCGGGGGCCATCTCCAGATCGAGGACAGGCGGCGGGCCCCTTGTCCCGAGCGTCAGAAACAGGCTGCTTCCGAATCCTGAACCTCACGTCCCATCACGACTGATACGGGCCTGAAGGAATTCGAACCAAGCCCTTAGAATGACCGTCAATCAGGCCGGATTGAATTTCCGGACCCGTGGCATCTTTCCCCTCCATGGGGGCCTCGGGGCCCGGCCCCTTACTCTGACCGTTGCGACTACCTCGGCGCTGTTCTCCTTCCCTTGAAGATGGAACACAGATTCGAGCACGTTGAACCAGGCGTTTCCTCGCCTGTCCGCCAATCAACCACCCTTCGTGTCGACCACGCAGAAGAGGTTACCCTCGGGGTCAGCGAGGACCACGAAATCTTCACCAGGCTCGCGGGGCCGATAGACGGTGGCGCCGAGGTGAAGCAACCGTTCGACTTCTCCTTCTGGGTCGTCCGTGTAAAGGTCGAGATGCAATCGGCCTCGGTAGGGCTCCATCTGGTCGATGGATACGTTGGGCCCTTTTCCTGAAGGGTCCTTCAAGACAACAAACGGGTCTCCGGGGGTGGGCGGCCTCCGCGGAGCGTAGCCAAGCGCCGCCCCCCAGAAGGTCATCATTGGAGCGAAGTCTTTGCAGTCGATCACTATGGACCCGATCCGTACCTTGCCCTTCTTCATGATGCCGATGACTCGACAATCAGGCTATGAACGTTATGGTTTCGCGGGGGGGGAGCGGGCTCCAGAACCAAGTGCTAGCGAGGAATGGGGCCGCTAATCGAGCGTGCGAACTTCCGCGTTCTGAGGCCGAGCTTCGCGCAACAACTCAAGGACGGCGGCGCCCATCGCGGCCGTGAGCAGGCCTCCGACATAGCTCGACGGCAAAACCGGAGCGTTTCATGCGCGCATCCCCACCGAACGCGCGTGGGACGATTTGGAGCGCGTTTGGGAAGCTCCGGTCGTCAAGGTCAATTCCCCGTGATTGACACCGATTCTAAGGGATTGGTACGGGCCTGAAGGGATTCGAACCCTTGACCTATCGGTCTCTCCCCCACCGCCAACGCAGGCGGCGTCGATAAGAGCCGATCGCTCTACCTAGCTAAGCTACAGGCCCGCGACCGCTCGAAAAGGCGGCGCATAAATGAACGTATCGACCGTTGCGTCACGATCCGAGCGGCCAACCGCCGACGATCCTCCCGGCGGGGACATAGATGATGAGAAACCGATTGCGGTGCTCGGGACTGATGACGAGATCGAACTCGTCCTCCGCGGAGAGCTGCCCATCTCCGTCGACGTCGCGAAACGAGAGAAACGGCGTCGCCGCATTCTGAAGTGGATCGATGGCGGCCTTCAAGGTTGTCCCGGCGTCGTTGTCCCAGTAGAATTCCACGCGGTACGCCGAGAGAGACCGCTCCAGAGTGACGTTCACAACGACGAGCGTGCCGGAACTCCCGGATACGACCTCGAGGACTACTCGGGGGACTGGTGGCAACTGTTCATGCTGAAGAGCGATTGGCAGGAACACAACCGCGAGCGCGGCGAGGAGGATCAGCCCCGCGGAGAGGGATGCGGCAAGGAAGCGCCGCGCGGCGGGGGGAGGCGCCCGGCTCCTCCGAAATTCGGGATCACGCCGGCGCAACCGGGGAATCTTCACGGCCTCACTCCACGTAGATCGCGGGCCGCCATGGCATCGCCGTGCGGGCGCGCCCCCTCGGGTCGTACACGTCCTTCGCCTCGGCGTCAAGGACCGTGACCGTAGATCTGAACTCGGTCCCGAGGAACGCTGCGGCAGACGCGAGGTACGGGCCCTCGTCGAACGGAGCGGACCGGATCTTCGTGTCCTCAGGGGAAAGTCGCGTGAGCTCGGGCACGGCCTTCTTCACGAAGTCCTGCACGTCTCGACCCCGTTCGCGGAGCTTCGCCTCCGCGAAGAGAACCTTCATCGCGGCGCCGACATCGAGAGAGCCTGTCGACGCCATCGACGCGAGCGTCGCATACGCGCGTCGCTTCCACGCGGGCGCCGCGTACAGGAAGATCCGCTTCGGCCGAAGCTGCGTGACCTTCAGGATTTCCCGGACGTCCGTCATCACAGCCTGGAGATTCCGCTCCGCGGCCTCCGCCCGTTCGCTAACCTCCGTTTTCTTCGCCTGTGGGTAGGGTGCAGCCGAGATGAATCCGCGCCCGTGGATACGGGACCAGACTTCTTCCGCAAAGTGCGGCACGAACGGGGCGAGGATCTTCGTCTGGATATCGATGAACTTGCGCAGGATCGTTGCATGCGGAACCCCGTTGCTCCGACGGATGTACCACGACCAGGCGGACTGTAGGTCGAAGTATCCGTGGCGGAGCGCAGCCTTGTAGGTCATCATCTCCATCGCAGTCCGCGTCTCCGTGATCGCGCGGTTCATGACGGAGGAGAACCATGCGTCGATTGGGACCTCCTTCGTCCGCGTCCGATGGCGCGATGTCGCGAAGCGGTACCAGTCCTGAATCCGTCCCGCCATCGATTCCACGAAATTCGTATCGAAGCTTGGATCCTCGAGCCCATCGCCCGCGTTCGCGAGTCCGACGCGGACGAGGTCCGCGCCGTACGTCTTGATTGCGTCCCGGAGGAGCCACACGTTCCCCCTCGACTTCGACATCTTCGACCCGCCCATCGCCAGGTGGCCGATGATGCCGAACCCGCGGGGCCATTGCCCCTCTGGGAACAACGCCGTGTGGTTGAACAGACAAAACGTCATGTGGTTCTGGACGAGGCCCTTCCCGGTGTGGCGAAGGTCGAACGGATACCAGTACGTGAATTCCTTCCTCAACGAGCGTAAAACCGTCGTTGGCGCGCCGATCGACTTCGCAATCTTTGCGGGATCGCCCTTGCCGCGGAACACATACCCGAAGAACGGGTCATCGAGCCGTTTCGCCCAGGGCACCTCAGAGCGCAAACGCCCGCCTTGGAGGGCGTGGGCGATTGTGTAGTACGCCATGTACACCGTGGAGTCGGAGAGCGACTCGATGACCCAATGGTCGTCCCAGGGCAGCTTCGTGCCGAGCCCCCGATGGTGCGCGCACGGCCAGTCGTTCAACCAGTTGATCGTGTACTCGAACTGCTTCCGCGCCGCCTCTGGATAAAGGGACATCTTCCGGAGCCCTTCGTGTGCCCGGGCTTTCCAGTCGGGATCGCCGTATGCGAGGAACCATTGGTCCTCGACGATTTTTACGATTGCCCGGGCCGTGCACCGACAGATCACGTCTCCGCTCGGCTCCCACAACACGGCAGCTTGGCGGTTCGCCCGGAGCTGTTTCGCAACTTCCTCTTTCGCCACCTCGACGCGCATGCCTGCGAAGGGGCCGCAGTTCGCGTTCATCACGCCGGTGTAGTACCCAGCGCGGTACACCTCCTCCTTCGCCCTCTCTAGCGCGGCCCGGTCGTCCTGGCTCCGGATCCCCATCCGCTCGACGATTTCGACGCCAGGGAGAGGGCCGAAACCCTCGGTCCGGATGATCGGCACGGGCTGAATCGCACGCACCCGCTCTGGGTCGAGACCGTAACGAGCGAGGGTCGCCCCGTCCCCCTGGAGATCGCGAAGCGCGACATGGTCGTCCGGCGCATCGGACGGCACGCTCGTCACAATCCCCGTGCCCCGCGTCTGGTCGATGAACGTGCTAGGAAGGATCGGGATCGCCTTGTTGATCGCCGGAGCGACAACCTCCTTGCCGATCAGATCCTCCCCTGGGACGCGGCCGACGACGTGGATTTCGTAACCCTGCTCCCGGAGCTTCTCGACGGCGGCTTCGTTAAGGATCCAGACTTCAGTGCCGACACGGGCTTCGACGTACCTGACACGTGCGTCGACCCAGAGGTTCGTCTGGCCGAAGACCGTCTCCGGTCGAATCGTCGCGGCGACGAGGATCTTCTCCCCCAGCGGGAACTTCAAGAGCGTGAACTCCGCGGGCGTCTCGCCCTCGCCTTCCAGTCGGTCGTGGTCACCGATCGGCGCTTGGTCTCGTGGGCACCAAATCACGGGGTGCTTCCCGAGCCGTACATACCCTGCCTCGC
>Ga0209520_10000375_pt1 | contig 25256 bp, 30 predicted proteins | sample Rifsed16ft1_FD_184009 | JGI IMG/M metagenome (GOLD analysis project Ga0209520, IMG submission 184009) | Soil microbial communities from Rifle, Colorado, USA - sediment 16ft 1 (version 2) | ecosystem: Environmental > Terrestrial > Deep subsurface > Rock core/Sediment | place: Rifle, Colorado...
GTAATGCCCATTATATTTGCGCAATCTTTGTTAATATTCCCTGCTGCTATTATGCAAGGCATTCAGGTGCGTTTTGAACCTGGAAGCTTTGGATATTGGATTACTTCTCGTTTGTCAGAAGTTTTGCAAGGCGGTGTGATTTATGTTATGCTTTATATACTTCTCATAACGTTTTTCTGCTATTTTTGGACGGCAATACAATTCAATCCTAAAGAAATGTCAAATAATATGAAGGACTATGGAAGTTTTATTCCGGGAATCAGACCAGGCCAGAGGACGGCAGAATATTTAGAAAGTATCATGGGTAGGATTACATTGGCTGGGGCTTCTTTTTTGGCATTGATAGCTATTTTACCGATGCTGGTGGCAGGTGGCTTTGAACTTAATCGCGCAATAGCGAGTTTCTACGGTGGAACTGGCTTGCTTATTATTGTTGGTGTGGCGCTTGATATGGTCCAGAGAATAGAATCCCATATGATTATGAGGCAATATAGTGGGTTTTTAAGCGGTGGAACACGAATAAGAGGAAGAATGGGATGATGATTGTGTTTCTTGGACCTCCAGGAGCAGGCAAGGGAACCCAAGCAGAAGCCATTGGTAAAGAAAAAAAGATTCCACATATATCTTCTGGAAATTTACTAAGAGAAGCAGTTGAAGCTGGTGCAGAGACAGGGATAAAGGCGCGGCATCACATAGAAAAAGGGCTTTTGGTTCCTGACCAAATAGTTGTCGATATCATCAAAGATCGCATATTAAAAAATGATTGCAAGGCAGGTTTTGTTTTAGATGGTTTTCCAAGGACGCTTTCACAGGCAAAAGTACTAGACGAGATGCTGGGAAATCTCGGTAACAGATTGGATATAGTCTTTTATTTTTCAGTATCCAAAGAGAGTGTGGTTCAAAGATTGTCAGGCAGGTTGATTTGTGGCTCTTGCGGTGCAAACTATCATAAAATATATGTACCATCTTCAAAAGATGGAATTTGCGATAAATGTGGCGGGAAATTAAATCAGCGTGCAGATGATAAACCTGAAACGGTATTGGAAAGATTAAGGGTTTATCATGAACAGACCGAGGGCTTGATTGATTATTATAAAAAGAGTGGTGTTTTGAGAGAAATTTCGAGTGATGATGCACGGATAAAAATGATTACCAGGAAAATATCAGATACTATTAACAGTACAATGCAAGAAAAGTCCTTGATCGGACGCGGGGTAAACTGAGTTGATAGTTTGTAAATCCCTCCGTGAGATTGAAATAATGAGGGCTGCGGGAAAGGTCGTTGCGAACGCACTGAGATTAGCCAAAGAGATTGCAAGAAAAGATGTAACGACAGATTATCTGAATAATGAACTTGAAAAGTATATAATAAGTCAGGGTGGTATACCGATTTTTAAAGGATACAGAGGATTCCCAAAAAGCATATGTGTATCGATAAATGAAGAAGTTGTGCATGGTATTCCCGGACCAAGAAAGTTAAGGGACGGAGATATACTCAGCATTGATGTTGGAGTTGGTTATCGTAAATACGTTGCTGATGCTGCATTGACGATACCTATAGGAGAAGTTACACAAGAGGCCAAAAGACTTATTGATGTGTGCGAAAAGTCACTTTATATGGCAATTAACGTTATAAAATCAAAAGGAAAGCTATCTTTGATATCAAGAACAATACAAGAATATGTCGAAAAAAATGGTTATTCTGTTATAAGAAATTATACTGGTCATGGGATTGGGAGGTGTATGCATGAAGATCCACAAGTGCCCAATTTTGTGAGCAAATCATTGTTAGAAGCAGATGAAATTTTAATGTCTGGAGTAACTATTGCCATTGAACCCATGATATGTATGGGTAAGTATGATACAGAGGTCTTAAACAATAAATGGACAGTGGTAACGAAAGACAGAAAATTATCCGCGCATTTTGAACATACAATTGTGGTTGCCGAGAATGGTGCAGACATTCTAACGCAATGAAAAAAATTTCTGAAACAGTCATACCCGTTTAAATATGCCCAAAGAAGAACCTATAAGAGTAGAAGCAACTGTAAAAGAAGCGCTTCCCAATGCGATGTTTTGGGTAGAATTGCAGAATGGTCATAAAGTACTCGCACATGTTTCCGGGAAGATGCGGATGCATTTTATTAAAATATTGCCAGGTGACAAGGTAACGATTGAAATGTCACCTTATGACCTCGACAAAGGTAGAATTGTTTATAGACAAGTTTAGTATCGATTTAAAAATCGACTAATAAGTTTTAAGGATAATAAACGATGAAGGTTCGATCTTCTGTGAAACGAATTTGTGAAAACTGCAAAATAGTTAGAAGAAAAAATGTAGTTCGTGTAATCTGTTCTAATCCGCGCCATAAACAGAGGCAAGGGTAATTCAGGTTGATTTAGAAAATAAATTAGAAAGGAACTGATTAATGCCGAGAATTGCTGGAATAGACATTCCTGCAGATAAAAGGATTGTTATTGCGCTCACATACGTATATGGGATCGGTAAGGCTTTGTCCCAGAAAATACTGAAAGCTGCTAATATCGATGAGAACTTACGTGCGAAGGATCTTCACGAAGATCAATTGAGTACGTTAGGCGCTTATATAGAAAAGAATTTTTCTACTGAGGGGCAGTTGCGTAGGCAGGAAATGCAGAATATTGTACGTATGAAAAGTATCAATTGTTATCGTGGAATACGACATAAGGTAGGTTTACCAGTGAGGGGACAGAGAACAAAAACAAATGCACGCACAAGAAAAGGCCGCAAGAAGACAGTCGCCGGTAAGAAGAGCGTAAAAGAATTGGGCTAGTATGACGCTTATGGTATCCTCTGGGCTGAAATAGGTTCAAACGTAAGAATTATTTATGGAAATCAAAGAAACAATCGGAGAACTATTAAGAACCAGTAAGGAATTGTTAAAGATAATTGAATTAGATATTGAGCAAACAGGCGATGAGCGAGAGATAAAAAAGTATAACGAAGTAATAGGGTTTTGTGAGCAGGTTGTACGAATTATAGAAACGTATCCACAGGACAAAGAAATTGTATTTCTAGATTGTTCGTGTGGTAAATCGTATTTATCATTTGCGCTGAATATTATCCTGGAAAAGCAGTTTGCTGTAAATACCTATTTTTACGGTGTCGATACTAATAGGATACTGATAGAAAAATGTGACCGAATTAGAAACAGTCTCGGCTTTCGAAATATGCATTTTATTAGCGGCAGAATAATTGACGTTCAGCCTGAAAAGCCTGTAGACATTCTAATTGCACTACATGCGTGTGATAGTGCAACGGATGAGGCAATTGCTAAGGGTATTAAATTAGGGGCAAAATATATAGTTGTAGTTCCATGTTGTGAAAACCAAATCAGGAGTCGATTAAAAGTAGGGCATCCACTTGTCGACTTGACTGATTTTGGGCTTTTAAGATGTAGATTTGCCGATATTTTAACGGAAGCGTTAAGGGCGCAATTTCTCACAGGTGCAGGTTATCATGTAAAATTGACTGAGGTAACGTCCCCTAAATTTACCCCAAAAAATTTAATGATAACAGCACGGAGAAAAAAGGGATACAAAAGATATAATTTGGATAAATATAAAAGACTGGACGAAATGTTCAATACAGAGTTCGTGTTAAATAATTATTTTAATGAATGTGAGTTGGGTCAAAATAATTTACTTAGTCCTGTTAACTGATAAAGGAATTATTTAGTTTGAGGATAAAAAATAATCATGTCAAGCGTAAGTAAGAAAAAAACAAGGCGTAACGTTGCACGAGCGATTGCAAATATCAAGGCTACATTTAATAATACATATGTGACAATTTCTGACATTAATGGCGAGACAATATGTTGGGCAAGTGCTGGTACAGTAGGTTTTAAAGGGTCACGCAAGAGTACTCCATTTGCTGCTCAAAAGGCGGCGGCGAGCGCAGCTGATAAAGCGCAAAAGTATGGGGTGCAAGAAATTGAAATTAGAGTCAAAGGCCCTGGTCCAGGTCGAGAATCGGCAATCACAGCGCTTCAGGCCGCAGGTCTGAGCATAAAGGCGATTGAGGATGTAACACCACTTCCCCATAACGGTTGTCGTCCAAGGAAAAAACGCAGGGTGTAATAGGCTTTAAAAAGAGGTTTGAGAAAGGGAAAAAATGGCTAGATACGTTGGTCCCCAATGTAGATTATGTAGAAGAGAGGGCGCAAAACTATTTCTTAAGGGAATTAGATGTGACACGGTTAAGTGTGCAATTACAAAGCGGAAGTATCCTCCTGGTCAATTTACATGGGGTAGAGGCAAGTTATCAAAATATGGAATCCAATTTCGGGAAAAGCAAAAAATGAAACGTTTTTATGGAATTTTAGAAAGGCAATTCCGAAATTATTTTAGAAAGGCGGAACGGCAAAAGGGAAATACGGGAGAGAGTCTTTTAGCTATGTTAGAGAGAAGGCTGGATAATGTTTTATGTTTGGTCGCTTTCGCTGCATCGAGAAAAAGCGCCAGACAGTTAATTCGTCATGGCCACATAACGGTTAACAATAAAAAGGTAGATATTGCTTCTTACCTTGTAAAAATTGGAGACGTTATAAAACCAAAGGGTACTGAAACAAACCTAAATATGGTAAAAGCGAATATAGAATTATTAAAAGGTCGCAACATTCCTGCATGGGTAGAATTTAGAGCGGATGTACCGGAGGTGGTAGTAACGCAACTACCCACAAGGGAAGATATTTCAGTTCCTGTTCAAGAACATCTAATTGTAGAATTGTGTTCTAAATAAAGAAATTTGGTTGGTTCAATTCATTCCGCAACGGTAAAGTCAACTGATATATTTGGCATAGCCTCGCAAAGTATTATTTTTCTTAAATATATTATTGTTTACGATATTAAAATTTATTTTATTTTGAAATCCCTTATTACTGGATTAGGGGGAAAAATATGCGAATAAGGTGGAGGGGTCTTGAACTTCCCGTCCGTGTGGATGTGGAACAGGAGACTTTGACCGATACATATGGAAAGTTTATAGCCGCTCCTTTTGAGCGTGGATTTGGTCATTCTGTGGGGAATAGTTTACGTAGGATTCTACTTTCTTCGTTAGAGGGAAGCTCCGTTGTATCTGTTAAGATTGACCGGATAAGTCACGAATTTACCCATATACCTGGTATAGTCGAAGATGTAACAGATATCATATTGAATATCAAAAACCTTGTTGTTGAACTACACACCGACCAGCCTAAAGTGATAAAAATTGAAGCGAACAAAAAGGGTGAAGTAAAAGCAAAAGATATTATAACGGATGACAACGTAGAAATCCTGAATGAGGATTTACATATTGCAACACTCGCTGAGGACGTTAATTTTAAAGTAGAGATGGAGGTACGAAAGGGTCGTGGGTATGTGACTGCCGAAGAAAACGAACATGAGGAACAGGAGATCGGATTGATAGCAGTGGACTCTATATTTTCTCCTGTAAGAAACGTTCGTTATGCAATCGAAGAAACACGCGTTGGTAGACGCACAAATTATGATAGACTCATCATGGAAATATGGACAAATGGCGTAGTATCCGCAGAGATGGCACTTGTTGAGTCGGCAAAAATTTTGAGAAAACATTTAAATCCATTTGTACAGTATTTTGAGATTGGTAGAGAATTGCAACAAGTTGAAAAGAGGATGGGGATTGAATCTGCTCCGGAGATATCAGAAGAAGAGCTTAACAAAAAGTTGAGTATGTCTATAGCGGAATTGGATTTATCTGTAAGGGCATCCAACTGCCTTGAAACTGCAAAAATTGCAACGGTAGGCGATCTTATTGCGAAAACAGAGGAACAACTTCTCGCGATTAAAAACTTTGGTAAAACTACTTTAAAAGAAGTAAAGAAAAAATTATCACAACTAAATTTAATGATCGGAATGCCTATACCGATTAAACAAATAGAAAAAGGGAAAGGATAATTCCATGAGACACAGAATGAGGGGAAGACATTTATCCAGGACTGCCTCACATAGAAAAGCGCTGAGGCAGAACATTGCAAATAGTCTTCTTTCGTACGGGAGAATTATTACAACGCTTGAAAAGGCAAAAGAAACAAAGTCTTTTGCTGAAAAAATAATTACCACAGCTAAAAAAGGGCTAATGAAAAAAGATACTGATAAGCCAGGATATGTACATTATTACCGTCAGGTTCTTTCAAGCTTGAGAAACGCTGAGGTTGTAAAAAAGCTGTTTGGAGAAGGGCAATGGCGTGAAACTGGCGGTATTGCCCAAAGGTATATGAATCGAAACGGCGGGTACACAAGGATATTAAAGTTGTCAGGAACTCGATTAGGTGTCCTATCGGGGAGCAGCGTTGGGAAAATACCAGAACTTGAATACAAGATGGAAGGCAGGGACAGAAAATTACGCATGCTGGGAAGGCGACTTAACGATAATGCATCACGCGTGATTTTTGAATTAGTTGAAGGTGCAGTTGAGGCACTGCAAGCCGGGGAAATTAAACCTGAAGTCACTACTTCATAGTGGGACGTTAAAAGCTTGTTTTAATCATTTGTTGAAGTAAAATATAAAACCCTTCTACTAGGAATTGATGTAGTAGAAGGGTTTTTTTATCCACAAAGCGAGTTATCATGATGTTATTTCTGGTGTATGCGTGATGGAGATGCCATCAAGAAAGAAAATGTTGCGAATTGAACGAACACATATTAGAATGAGAAATATAAAAGATGAAGAAATTGATAGATATATTCTAACAGGTGAACTAATGGATAAGGCAGGTGCTTATGCAATCCAGGGTGAAGGTAGAAAATATATAGAAAAAATAGATGGTAGCTACTCAAATGCAATTGGATTACCTTTGGAATTATTACAAGAAATGCTTAACCATTTTATGAGTGATGAGAATGCCTAGAAATTTTAGTTGGCTTATACAAGGCGAAATTGCCGGTATGGCAAGACCTATGTCGATGGTGGCAGACCTTGAGTTTCTTAAGGATAATGGGATCGAGGCGATAGTATCGTTAACAGAAATACCACTTCATAAAACTTTAATAGAAGAATTTGGATTTGAGTATAAACATATCCCCATACCTGACCTTGCATCTCCTGCACAAGAACAAATCGAGGAGTTTGTATCTTTCGTAAATAATCTTACAACTTCTAAGAAAAAAATTGTCGTTCACTGTGATGCTGGAATCGGTAGAACAGGCACTATGCTGGCCTGTTATCTTGTAAATAAGGGTTGTAGCGCAAACCGGGCTATTTCAGAGGTACGCAAGAGAAGACCGGGTTCGATCGAAACTATAGAACAAGAAGATACGATACTAAAGTATGAAGAAAGAATTTTGAAAAAACGCAATGAAAAGTAAAACTATTCATTAGGTTTTTTGTTGTTCATTCCCTTGGTATTCCTTATGGTCTTTGTGAGATGTTCATGGGCAATAATAGCTGCACCCAGGGCTGTGGTAATCTGTGGATCTGGTGGAACGTGTAAATCTACCCCTAATTCTTGTTCCAATGCCTTTTTCAATCCTTGATTAAAGGCGGTACCTCCGTCAAAGAAAATGGCTTCTTTAACACCGATTTTTTTGACCATGGATACTACACGCTTGGCAATGGATTTGTGAATGCCTGCAATAATGTCCTCAACACGTCTTCCCTGGGACAATAGTGATATAACTTCAGATTCACCGAAGACTGTGCATAGGCTATTTATCTGTGGTATGTCTTCTGCCTTCTCTGATAATATTCCTAGCTCATCCAGTTCTACCTCTAGGACACGGCTCATGACCTCCAGGAAACGTCCTGTCCCGGCAGCGCATTTGTCATTCATGGCAAAATCTACCATAATACCATTGTTATCCAGGGCGATTACCTTGCAATCCTGACCGCCAATATTAATAATGGTTCTGATATGTGCCTTTCCGCTCATGAGCCATTTGGCGGACCTGGCATTTGCCGTGATTTCTGTGACAATTTCGGTGGCTGGTACCATCCTGCGGCCGTACCCCGTAGTTACCGTGTACTGGATTTCGTCCTCTTTCAGATCAAGGTCTTCCAGCATCTCATCGAACAATAGTTTTACTGTCTTCTTGCAGTTGGCGCCTGTGGATGATATTTTTGAGCCAAGGATTGTATTCCCTCGCATTATTACGGTCTTAGTAGTAGTCGATCCAATATCGATTCCTGCAACGATTTTCATGTTTTTAATATTAACCATTGTTGGCATTTGGCGCAAGACAAAAGATACCTGCTGCTGATTCTTGCTTGACATACACTGTATCATGAGATTATGACGCTGATACTTGTAGAACAAAGATAAAATGTAACAGTTCAGGGACATGGGTTTCTGACATAAACAACCCCCTAAATCACCCTTTTCTAAGGGGGACTTGAAGAAGTCCCCCTTAAAAAACTAGGGGGCAAGGGGGTTGTGTTCTGCATCTGTTGTCAAGGTGGCTGAACTGTTACCCCCTACCACTTTATCCCCCTCAATGAGTGGGACAGAGGGGAGGAAATGTCCCCCGATGGCGGGGGCGCAGGGGGTGGAAATATTCCCCGCCCCTGGTGGGAGGGGTTAGGGGAGGGGTGAACTGTTACAGAAAAACAAACACCTTGCAGTGGCAACTTTAATTATGGTATGGAAGTGAACCTTTAATAGAAAAGACTTGACAGACTAATTTGTTTTTGACACAATGTGACGCAATGCCGTTTGATTTCTGGCAGTTTAATTAAAATTGTGGAGGTAGGTAAATGGTACTCCCTTTGCAATCCAATCCAATCCAATCCAATCCAATCCAATCCAATCCAATCCAATCCAATCCAATCCAAGTACACCTTAATATTGTTTTTGGTTTTACCGCTTTAGAGAGTTCAGAAAACGCCTTTTTCCTGAGAAATCAGGGGAAAGGTGTTTTTATATTTTTAGACCGAGAGGGGAATCGAGAAATCCCCTCTTGGGAGGGGTAAGGGGTGAGTTGTCGTTTCCATTACTAAAAACTTTGAAATCCCCCCGGTGGAAAAGAAGCAAGGATCGTGTGATCCGGTATCTTTAGATTGTTTTTGTAGAAAGGAGCGTGTTATGGCGCGAAGCAGAATAAGCTGTTTTAAAAGGCGTCTTGTTTTTGTGTGTGTAGTTCCCCTGCTTTTAGTGGGGATGTATCAAACATTTGTTTTTGGAGGCAAAGCCCTCGTAGAGAAGACCGGCCAGATTACTTCTTATTCAGCAGGAGATGACGGGGATTTGCGGAAAGGCGTCGCATGGCCACAACCACGCTTCACGGATATGGGTAACGGCGCCGTAAAGGACAACCTTACCAGATTGATTTGGTTGAAGAATGCCAATGCCTTTGGATTAAGAAGATGGGATCAGGCATTATCGGACGCAAATACCCTGGCCAGTGGTTCATCTGACCTTACGGACGGTTCGAAGGCGGGGGATTGGCGCCTGCCAAATGTGAAGGAGCTGCAGAGTCTGATCGATTTTGCGTACATCAATCCTGCTCTGTCAAGCGCGTCGGGAACGAGCCAGTGGGGACGCCTTTATCGGCGTGCAGTCGACCAACTACTGGTCGAGTACTACCGACTCGTCCAGTACGACGAACGCGTGGTACGTGTCCTTGCTCAATGGCTACGTGAACAGCATCAATAAGCCCAATACGTACTATGTATGGCCGGTTCGCGCAGGAAAATAGATAATTTGGTGATTTGATTCTTTGAATCCTTTGACAGGGGGGGCATGATTTACGAAGTATGATTTAATGTAAATCGTACTTCGTACTTCGTAAATGGAAAAATATATGAATAGTGAAGATTTAAAAACAAGATTTAAAAAATTTGCAATTGATGTGGCATTATTGATAAACGAATTGCCAAAAAACACCATTAATGTCCCGTACTCCAATCAATTAATAAGGTCGTCAAGTTCTGCTGGCGCTAATTATAGGGCAGCTTGCAGACAAGTAGGACAGGCATCGCCTGCCAAAAATTGAACAATCGGGATGTGATAACGCTATTACTTTTTATGAGGATTCCAATATCGAATATTTTATCCTGTTAAATAAATAATGAATGTCAGTGACCACCCGCATAGCGGGTGGCTTGATTAGCCCTAAAAGGGCATTGTTACTGGCACCCATTAAGGGGATACCGAATAACTTTTCAAAGATAAATACACGATATATTATTTCAGACCAAATCTTGTTTTTTATCGTACACCTTTGCCGTACCACTTCAACCTTTTTTGAGGTTGGAAAGTATTTTGTTTTTAAACTTTGCAAATATTTCCACCTTTGTACTTTGTTTCTGTTTTTTGAACAATCTCTTATACCTTTTATTTGATATCTTATTCCTCAACAAATACAACCTACTAAAATCGAATACGGATATTTACACCGTTTCTTTTTTGTTCGTTTTGAGATAATATAGAATTTCTTTTCTGTAATGTACTATTTGTGATAAATACTGCAGCATAGCTTTTGCTATTCACACCCGCTTAGCGGGTGGTTTAGCTCTGTAATTAGGCATTCGGCAGCTTTTTTATTTGCATGTAGGGGCAATTCATGAATTGCCCCTAGTGCGCCTGAAAGTGTACAATGCCAGAGGGGTGAAAGTCCCCTTCAGGTAAAACGCTTTCCAAACCTGAAACCGACCGTAACTGCGTCATCGTGAGATGAGGTGAAGAGCAACGGGAGGGGAAATGCTAGTCCGTAGAGCTTGTCCTGAACTTGATTCAGGAATAACGAACTCGATTCGTCCTGTTGTAACGGCGAGCCTGCTAGGGAATGGCGAAGCCCAGACCATTGAGAAAAGCTTGTCCTCGTGTAAACGGGGATTGAAATTCCGTAACAGTTCCCTCCCCTCCCCTAACCCCTCCCACCAGGAGCGGGGAAAAAACGATCCCTCCCCCTTGATGGGGGAGGTCAGGTGGAGGTGCTGAACTGTTGCGAAATTCCTATACATATATTTTGGCAGGCGATGCTTGCCGTACCTGGCTTTTCAATCGGCAATCTTGAAAATATCACTAAGCTTGCAGTGGGATGGACTTCCGATCTTGCCCTGTAGTCTAACGGTATTGTATGGGCATGGGGAAGAAATCAGGAGGGACAGTTGGGGGATGGAACCAACACAGATAGCGCAACCCCTGTGCAAGTAAAATTTTCTCAGAACGACCTTCCTGGCACTGGTATACACAATTAAAATTTTAACTTAGTGTAAATATCATTTTTATTGACAACAAAGAATTTGTTTGTAAAATAGATTACTAACTAAATGTACCTGGCGTAGTTGCAAGGCTTGATGAATAACTAAAATGAATATATTGTAATTACAGAGCCGCTACGATTTTTCGTTGCGGCTTTTTTATTTAGTTTATTTTACCACGTGAAAAACATAGAATATCGGAGAGAAAGATATTTAGTTTAAGGAGTAATATGACACAAATAGTAAGAAATGACGTCCGTAATGTGGCAATTATTGCCCATGTTGACCACGGCAAAACTACCCTTGTAGATCAAATGCTCAAGCAGAGCGGTACATTCCGGTCTAACCAGCAGATTCAAAATGTAGAAAGGATTATGGACTCCAATGATTTGGAAAGAGAACGTGGGATTACAATTCTGGCCAAGAATACTGCTATCAACTATAAAGGTGTAAAGATTAACATTATTGACACACCAGGACATGCTGATTTTGGAGGAGAAGTGGAGCGCGTTCTCAAGATGGCTGATGGTGTATTATTGCTGGTGGATGCAGCCGAAGGGACGATGCCTCAGACGAGGTTTGTACTCCGTAAGGCATTGGGTTATAATTTGAGACCACTTGTGGTAATCAATAAGATTGACAGACCTGATGCACGTTGTATGGATGTGCTGGATGAGGTTTTTGATCTCTTTGTTGAACTCAATGCAACCGACGAGCAATTGGATTTTACGGTGATTTATGCCAGTGGTCGGGAAGGTTACGCAAAATTATCCTTAGAAGATGACAATAAAGATATTGTCCCGCTACTCGATGCAATTTTGCATTACGTTCCTAAGCCTAGTGGTGATCCCGGTGCGCCTTTGCAGATGCAGATAACCGCGCTGGATTATAATGATTATGTTGGCCGAATTGGAATAGGGAAAATTTTTATGGGGAGTATCAACGCAGGTCAGCAAGTTACGAGAATCGACAAAAACAGCAATCATACGACGCATAGGATAACTGAATTATTTACTTTTACAGGGTTAGGAAAAGAGCCGGTAAAATCAGCCAAGGCCGGAGATATTGTTGCATTAACTGGGATTGAGAACATTGACATCAGCGATACAATTGCCTCTATCGATAATCCACAAGCAATGACAAAAATTAGTATTGATGAGCCTACGCTTTCGATGATATTTTCAGTTAATAATTCTCCTTTCTGTGGTCAGGATGGTAAATACGTTACCAGCCGAAATTTGAGAGAAAGACTTTACAGAGAACTGCGAGCAAACGTAGCCCTCAAGGTGGAAGATACAGAAACGCCGGATGCCATTCGTGTTTCCGGGCGTGGGCTTTTACACCTGTCCGTGTTAATTGAAAATATGCGGAGGGAGGGATACGAACTACAGGTTTCCAAACCCAAGGTTATTTTTAAGGAATTGGAAGGCGAAAAAGCAGAGCCGATAGAATATGTTGTGATCGATGTGCCCAAAGAATATGAAGGTCAGGCGATCTCCATGTTCGGTTCACGGAAGGGAGAAATGCTCAGCATGGATACCGCCAAAAATATTACACATTTTGAGTTTAAAGTACCTTCCCGGGGATTGATTGGACTGAGAAACCGCCTCTTAAGTTCTACACGTGGAGAGGCAGTGATGTATCATAATTTTTATGCCTATGAACATTACAAAGGTGATATTGCCCATCGCATACAGGGTGTATTGATTTCTATGGCCTTAGGCGAGATAACCGCTTATGCCCTGGATGGATTACTGGACAGAGGGATAATGTTTGTAAAACCAGGAGATCGTGTGTACGAGGGGATGATAGTTGGCGAACACTGTGAACAGAACGATATTTCGGTAAATGTCATCAGGGCAAAAAAGGCAACCAATATTCGCTGTGCTACTGCGGATAAGGGAATCAAACTTCCTCCACCCAGAGAATTTTCACTTGAAATGGCACTTGAGTATATTGAAGATGACGAATTGGTAGAGATTACGCCCAAAACCTTTCGGTTGAGGAAGAAGCTCCTTACTGAAAACGAACGTAGAGTTACTCGTAGACAACAAACCCTGGAACCTGTGGAGACATCATCGGAAAAGACGTAATGGGTGAATGTTCCTGAAAGAAACGAAACACAAACAAAAAAGCAGGCTTTAAAGCCTGCTTTTTTGTTGCATATTCAACGTGAACTGTTTATTTGTTTACAGCGTTCTTGAAATCTTGTCCCGGTGTAAATTTTACCGTCTTGCTGGCTTTGATGTTAATCACAGCCCCCGTCTGCGGATTACGCCCCTTCCGTGCTTTTCTGGCTCTTACTGAAAAAGTGCCAAATCCAATCAAGCGAACTTCCTTAGTCTTTTTTACACCATTCTTTATACCGTCCAAAATGGCATTTATAGCTTTTTCACCGCAAGCCTTTGATACCTCGCATTCTTTTGCTACAACTTCAACTAATTCCTGCTTATTCATCTAACCTCCTCCTTTCATAAAATGTTTTATATGATATAAGAACGATATACCAATCATGCTATTTTCTTGTGTTAGATTACATTAAATGACTTTCTGAATCAAGTATTTTCTGGATTTTTTCAATAAATATTTTTTTCCCAAAATTGTTCTGCAAGAGTTCCTGAATATTCAAATGCTTATTTTCATAATCAGAAACAACCGACTATACTGAGGATTTCTGACTTTTTTCCCAATCCTGAGTATATAATACAGATCTTTTAAACTCTTTTTCAAATACCCATCCGACAATGATGAGCGCTGACTTATTAATCGATTCTTGTTTAACCTTTTCAGCAATATCAATGAGTTTACTGCATACAATCTTCTGATCAGGCCAGGTTGCCTTATATACTACGGCCACAGGGCAGTCTTTACCATAATGGGGAATGAGTATTTTCACAACCTCATCGATTTTGTCGATACTCAGGAAAATACACATCGTGGGAGTAGTGGTTGCCAGTTTGCCAAGGTGTTCCTTCTCAGGGATGGGAGTTTTCCCTTCCATACGTGTAATTACAATTGTTTGTGTGATTCCAGGGAGAGTTAATTCTTGTCTTAAAACCGATGCGGCGCCAACAAATGAACTGACACCGGGAACAACCTCATAAGGAATTCCTAGTTTGTCCAGGGCATGCATCTGCTCCTGCATTGCGCTATAAATTGATGGGTCTCCTGAGTGTATCCTTGCAACGTCAGCATTTTGCCTAAAGGCTTCTTTAAAAACAACCACCATTTCTTCCAGGCGCATATCAGAAGAATCATATATCTTTGCGTGAGATGGAAGGACGTTGAGTAATTCTTTATTTACTAAAGAACCAGCATAAATGCAATACCCGGAGCGTTGGATAGCCTTAAATCCCTTAATCGTTATTAACTCAGGGTCTCCAGGGCCTGCGCCTATAAAATATACCTTCATGTGTCTTTAGTTTCCGTCTTTCCAATGAATGGCATTAACGATGACCTTTTTCGATTCTTCTCCTACAATCTTGAATTGACTGTCCTTTATCAAATACGTTGAAGCTTCTTTGCTGCTTGTTCTTACGGTAACGACCCAACATCCCCCGTCTCTGCTAACAGACTCAATCCTTCCTTTCTTTACTGTCACACTGATATTTAATACGGATTCCTGATCTCCCTCTGTTATTTGCCGGACGCTTTCTACGGCAAATACGCTCGGTAAGCCGGATTTTAGTTTAATCTCAGGGGTATCGTAATCATAAAACTGTCCAAATGCAGTGGAAGATATTCCGCACAACAAAAATACAAATACACCTATTTTGTTCTTCATGTATGTCACCTCATATTTAGGGGGTGTAATAATATAAATTTTACATAATTAACCTATAATTCAAGCTATATCAATGAAAATACTAGGCAAAATGTTAATGTTATTCTATTATACTCCCTTAGCGTCAATAAAATAACCAATTATTTACTTGCCTTCCCTTCATTTTTGCTCGGAATCAGGGATTCCTAGCACAGCAAAGCCGCAACTAAAAAGAGTTTAACAACGAAGAACACAAAGGGCACGAAGAAAAACTTACAAAACTTGTCCTCATGAAAATGGGGAAAAGAAGTTTTTACAGAGTAATACTATACTATAGTATTCATCTTTCAGCGTATGACAGAAAATCAATCCCCACCTAAGGGATTGACAATAAATAATCTGAACTTGTAGAGACGACCCGTCGGGTCGTCTCTACTTGTTCGACAGTTTGAAGATCAGACACTTCGACAGGCTCAGTACAAGCACCGTCAGGGCTAAAGCCCAATTCAGACTTGTCCTCGTGAAAACGGGGATAAGACCGTCATTAACCCCAGCCTTAAGGCTGAGGTTAATGGGTACACGTCGTACCGGGGCTTTAGCCCTGATGGCACAGCAACATGAAGTTGTTCATGTTATTTATTGTCAATCCCTAACCATCACATTTCATAATGATAAATGAAGGTCATTATTTTACACACAGAACAAAGAGGTAGCAACCCATTTTTAGTATATTTATATTATATTGACACATTTTGAATTGTTATTTATATTACATCATTGTATTTTGCCGTATCCTGGTATTGTTTGCACACGATTGTTTCCTTATGCTTAGTCAAAAGGCTAAAATTATAAACATAAGAAATCTGGCTATAGGCCAAAGACAGCCGTTGGTCTTCATTGCAGGTCCGTGCGTCATAGAGACTCATGAAAGCTGTTTGAAACTGGCGGATAGATTAAAGACCATTTTCCAGTCAAAGAAGCTGCCCTTTATTTTTAAGGCATCATACGATAAAGCAAATCGGACATCTGTCAATTCGTACAGAGGACCAGGCGTTAAGGAAGGTCTAAAGATCTTAGCTGATATTAAAAAACGGTTGGGCTTACCGATACTTTCTGATGTCCATAGTGAAGAAGAAATTCCAATCGTATCGGAAACACTCGATATTATCCAGATACCTGCCTTTCTCTGTCGCCAAACTGATTTAATTCTGGCTGCAGCAAAGACAGGAAAACCAATTAATATCAAAAAAGGCCAATTTTTGGCGCCCTGGGATATGAAGGCAGTTGTCGAAAAAGTGCGAAGTACGGGGAATGAACAGATTTTATTAACGGAGCGAGGAGCTTGTTTTGGTTATAATAATCTGGTCAGTGATATGCGGTCGTTAGTCATTATGCGTGAATTAGGCTATCCTGTGATTTATGATGCTACACACAGTGTTCAATTACCCGGTGGTCAGGGAAGCGCCTCTGGAGGTGAAAGAAACATGGTTATGCCGCTCGCCAGAGCCGCTGTTGCAACAGGGTGCGATGGGCTGTTCCTGGAAGTACACGAAAACCCTGAACAGGCGCTTTCAGATGCTGCAACAATGCTTTCAGTAGAAGCCCTGCCGAACTTACTTGAACAGGTATTAGAGATACACAGAGTAGTAACAACAGATACTTAAAAATATATCACCCTCCCCTAACCCTTCCCCCTGTCCCCCTCCCAGAGGGGGATAAAGGGGGAGGGAGGGAAAGTTCCCTCGCCCCTTGTGGGAGAGGGTCTGGGTGAGGGGTATTTCCGTGTAAATTAATTATGGTAAATACATAAAATATTAGTATAATTTTGCGTGTTTTAATTGACATTGATAAATGCCCGCGTAGCTCAATTGGCGGAGCACGTCATTCGTAATGATGAGGTTGTCGGTTCGACTCCGATCGCGGGCTTTTACTATTAAGGTATTGTCAAAGGTAGACCCCTCCTGATTTTTTAAAACATATCAAAACAGCATATATTTCCAGGAAAATAATTCTCTTCAATTCGGATTTGTAACCCTCATTTGTAGAATAATTATGGTCATTAATAAAAAAAAGGTGTTCGTATTAGGTCTGGACTCGATACCGCCCGAACTCTTATTTGATAGGTGGTTAGATCAGTTGCCCAATATTAAACGACTGATTTCCAATAGTGTCTATGGTGAGATGAAAAGTACCATTCCGGCTATCACCTGTCCGGCATGGGTGTCTATGATGACTAGCGCCAATCCCGGCAGGTTGGGATTATATGGATTTAGAAATCGATTGAGTTACGACTATGAGGGATTATCATTTGCAAATTCAAGCACCATTCATCAGGATACCGTTTGGGATATTTTATCAAAAATGGGGAAAAAGGTTGTGGTGATTGGCGTACCTATGACGTATCCACCCAAACCTGTCAATGGGTGTATGGTAACTTGCTTTATGACGCCCGACACGAAGTGTGACTATACGTATCCACATAACTTGAAAGACGAGGTGGAGTCCATTGCAAATGGTTATATCCTTGATGTCGGGGAGTTCCGGAGCGATAATAAAGAGCCTATTTTGAAGACAATCTATGATATGACGGAGAAACGGTTCAGGCTAACCCGACATTTTATCCGTTCCAAAGAATGGGATTTCTTTATGGTTGTAGAAATGGGCCCCGACAGGATTCACCATGCCTTCTGGAAATATTTTGACCAGGATCATCCTAAACATATACGAGGTTCTCAATATCAGGATGCCATTCTGAATTATTACAAATACCTTGATGAGGAAATTGGTGAAACCATGAAGCTGTTAAGTGACGACACCTTGATTCTTATTGTATCCGATCACGGGGCTAAAAAGATGGTTGGCGGTATCTGCATAAATGAATGGCTTATCCAGAATGGTTACCTGAAACTTGTGCAATATTCTGCAGAAAGTACACCATTCAATAAGAGTATCGTTGACTGGGAAAATACGATGGTCTGGGGTGAGGGCGGATATTACGGCCGAATTTTTATGAATGTAAAAGGTCGTGAACCCAGGGGAGTCATTGCACCGCAGCACTATGAGCATTTTCGGAATGAGTTGATAAGGAAGTTGGAAGATTTACGGGATGAGAATGGCGGGAATATTAATACAAAGGTCTTCAAACCCGAAGATATTTACACGGAATGTAACGGCATACCTCCGGATTTAATTGTGTATTATGGAGACCTCTTCTGGCGGTCTATTGGGAGTGTGGGGAACAGGACTATCTGGGCAAGTGAGAACGACACCGGTCCTGATGATGCAAACCACTCCCAGTACGGTATCTTTATTATGAGAAATGGCAGGAGTCAGTATGGAGTGCGGCGTGAAGGTGTGACTTTGTATGATGTTGCCCCGACGATATTGAACTATATGGGTGTTAAAGTACCAGAAGATATGGAAGGAGAAATTCTTCAATAGTCACAGAAGAGACTTGCTCCAGGTTATAAAGATATAACTGCAAAATTAAACATCCATGACCTTCGGTCACAAAGGGGGATGAAATCCCCCTTTGGCTGTCATTCCGAGCAAATTCACGTTCAGACGTCGTCCTGAGCCTTAAGATTCTTCGGCTTTGCCTCAGAATGACACAAGGCGAAGGAATGACAAATACGAAGGGATCGAAATGACAATTACAGGTGAAAAATGCAAAATGTAAATTTACTTAAATTGGCTTATCCTATTTACAGTTGTGTGGTTTTCCTTTAATCTCGGTTCATTTGTCCACGCATTTTGCCAATTTTATATCTTGACAAATATCGAGTCATTACTATATATTTCATATCAGCACAATAGTATAAAACTTAATATAGTACCTCTTATGAATAACATTTATCAAACAAACTTGAGGAGAAAGCACAATGAGTGAGTTTGAGAAAGTTACTGCGGAGGCTTTAGCCCTGCCAAATGAAAGAAGGGCAGAACTTGCTGAGATACTGATTCAAAGTCTTGAGGAGAGGGAGGCCGAAGAAATTAGATCTGCCTGGCTTACTGAAATACGCCGCAGAGATAAAGAAATCCGATCAGGATCAAAGGTAACTAAAACCGCCCTCCAAGTTCTTAAAGAAGCCCGTGAACAACTCCGATGTACCAAATAGAGTTTCATATTGATGCAGACGAGGAGATGAAGGCTGCATCTAGGTATTATGAAGAACGATCAAGAGGACTTGGAGACGATTTCATTGATGAAATTGAGCAGGGATTAAGCATAATTCAGCATTTTCCAATGGCCTGGTCAATTTATGAAGGAGAATACAGGTGTTATATTTTAAAGCGTTTCCCATACGGTCTTATTTATCGAACCGAGTCTGAAAAGATATTCATTGTTGCTGTTGCCCACCTTCATAGGAAACCTGGTTATTGGAAAGATCGACAATAAGAAGGTCTTTTCCACATTTAGAGATAAGTCAATTTCGGTGTATAACAGTTTGTTTCACCCGAAAAATGGCACCCTGTTTTTCCATGAGCCTTTTTGCTACAATGTTTCTTGCCTATTCAGGCGTTTACTCTCTTGTTTTTAGATGGTGAATTCTACAGGTAATATTAAAATTATCGAGAGTAGAAGATGGAACTTGATATTTTGCTAAATAGTTACGCACCATCTAATTCCCCATGGCTGGTTCAGGTTTGTAACCTGAACCCATAATTTTATTCGAGTAAAAACGCCTTGTACAAGCAATGGCAAAATCAACCATATAAAACGTTGGGTTCAAGTTACAAACCCGCAATAGCGTGCGGCGTGAAGGTGTGACTTTGTATGATATTGCCCCGACGATATTGAACTATATGGGTGTTAAAGTGCCGGAAGATATGGAAGGAAAGGCGCTTCTGTAGCTATTTTACAAAAAACATTCTTGCAAAAGGCAGGTAGACATTGCCAAAACCCTATTTCAAATCCCAATTTGATTATACGAAAAATCTATATCCTTATCCCTGAGTTCCGGACATTCCATCAACCTGAGACCAGCGCCGTATAAAAGACTTGCCATTAGCCATTTCGTGCCCTCCAGCCTGAGCAATACTGCCTTTGCCTTCTCTTTTTTAGTAATTTTTTGCTTTTGTCAGATGAGTTTTCACACAGTAAAAAAACTTGACATTGTTTTACCAAATACTTACTATATCGGCAAGTTGTATACAAACTTTATTATATGCCCCAATGGCCGTATAATAAGTCACCCGTAAAAGTATATATGTACTAATAGCCGTAAAGCAAGACGGCATTTAGTACGCCTATTTCATGTTGGGCAATGGACAAAAATGTTTCTATTCCCCACACAACGTCAATGGTCAGGCTGGAGCCTCCCAAGCAAGTTGGGCGTTGGCACTTGCATCGGGATAATCGGTCTGTGTTTTACCCTGTATTTTGGATTTCGCCATAATAAATCTATCGATAGACCCTACATATCCATCATGCATGTTACATCCCCTTACGATGTACAGATTGGAGCACCCTTGAAGGCTTTAATCACGATTCAAAATACTGGAAAATCACCGGCGATAAATGTCCAGTCGTCAGCTATAGCACAATGGATACCCCCAGGAAAAATTCCGAATTTTTTATATGGCGGTGTAGAGATTACCGGCAAAGCCACCATTGGTCCCGGAGGAGAATCTCTTATTGAGTTGCATCCCACAAAGGACCCAAAAGGTGAAACCGGCTATCTCGTACAAAAGGATTTCGAGGCAATTCTTAAAAAATCCATAGTGTTATTTGTACATGGTCATATTTCTTATGATGATATTTTTGGAAAGTCACATTGGACGGATTATTGCTATGAGTTGGACGTACGCGGGACGGGCGAATATTATTGGAATCCATGCTTAGAACATAATGAAATGGATAAAAATTAATCTTTGGTGGATTAATAGGCCCAACCATGGCATGCAGCCGACGCCGCCACGCCGCTTCGCGCCACTGATTCGGGGCATTAGTCACTTAAGAATGGTACTTAAGAATGAATTTGCGGGAACGCGGGAACACTCTGGTAGTTCACGTAGGATGGGTCAAGCGGAGCAGGCCCATCAATAGCAAAATTCTTGTGGTGATGGGTGCGATTACGATTCACCCACCCTACACAGACTGAATAACCGTATCCGGAGTGAGCCAATTCTCGAGTAGGAATTTTACAATCAAGAATTCTGTAAAAAGGATTATTTTTGTTTATTATCGGCGGATTGGGGGTGTTTTGTACTTTTTTTGTTTGCATAGGCAGCCTCGACCACATTTTTGGTCTTAGTCGAAAATTTGGTAATGAGGTTATCCAGTTTTGGAATAAGGATAGGGCTTGCCGCCTTAGCAAGGATACCAAGAACGGCATTGTCGAATTTCAAGTGGACGGACGTATTTACTTCCTCGTAATATCCCTTTTCATCTTTTTGTGTTGTGTAACTAATCTCTAATACAATAGCGCCTGAAAAATTGAAAAACACAACCGCGCTGCCGCGCCCCATATAAATTACCTTGTGTGGTTGTTGTTCTACGAGTTCAAACTCCCCTGTGACGTGTTTTGAGGGCATCTGAATGCCATACGTACCATTGCCCTTAACCTCAAGGATCAACTCTTTTCTGTCAAAATCCCTTCCATGCTTTGTAAGTTCTTCAACGTGTTCAATAAAATATCCCAGTGTCTTTCTATCGCTACGAATGACGATAGGTTTATGAATCCTTGAGAAGGTGCTGGAATTGATAATGGACTGTACACTATCTGATAGAATGGTTTCAGGGTAGAGAGGCGCAAGCCAGGAGAAGATGAAAAGACAGATAATTATTGCATTACAGAATATGCGCACAGTTCAATTCCTGTATGGATTAGGATAAATTATTTGATCTCGTGGCTGTTCAAAAAGCTTAATTATTACGAATTTTGAAATTTGCAAATTTCTAAAATATTATACCTAAAAATTGCAGTCGGACACAGATAAATGCTAATTTACACTGATTCCTCCCCCTGTACCCCTCCCCAATGGGGATAGAGGGGGAGGGAAAATTCCACTACGTTATTTATCTATACTTATCTGCGTTAATCTGTGTCCCATTGCAGAATTTAGGTTACAGTCCCAAAGGCGATATCTGATAACCCGTAGAGGCAATTCTATCACAAAAATGATTTGATACAAAAAGGATTCTAGTTGACAGTTTTTGTCAAAATTTATAAGCTCATAAAGCAGTATTGCCGTAACTATTCAACCTCCCCTTGTTCCCCTCCTTCGCAAGGAGGCGATGAAGGGGTGGTAAAAAACTCTATAAAAAAAGTTTTTACACAGTAATATTATAAAGAAAATGAACAATTTCTTGTGGGCGCTTAAATTTCTCACCGTCATTCCTATTGATAGGGAAGATAAAATAAAGCCAAAGGATTTTGGTTCCGTTGTCTGCTGGTTTCCTGTCGTGGGTTTGTGTATTGGTGTGTTCCTCTCAACAGTATACCTGCCTCTCTATTTCTTTTTTCCACCTCTTATTACGGATGCACTGATTATCCTTGTTTCTATTGCAGTAACAGGGGCATTACACCTTGACGGGCTTGCCGACACCTGCGACGGCATCTGGGGCGGCTGGAATAAGGAAAAACGGTTGGAAATAATGAAGGACAGCCGCATTGGCAGTTTTGGCGCTATTGGCCTGATTTCTTTGCTCGGACTCAAATACCTTAGCTTCCATAGCATTGGTGAAATTTTTAAGATAAATTATTCGTCTTTTGATGCCAGCGTAAAATGCGTATCCTGTTTCATCTCGCCTATTCTGGTAAATAAATGTGCTGCGTTGCTATTAATGCCAGTTGTGGGGAGATGGGCGCAGGTTTGTGCCGCAGGGCTGTCTCAATATGCCAGGGGCGAATCTGGCACGGGAAGTTTTATTCTGGAAGGAACTACACGAAGACACGTGATTTATGCATCGCTCCTTCCGATATTCTTGTTTTGGTATTTTTACGGCCTGAGTGGATTCGTAATATTTGCAATAATTATCATTTTCACCCTGGTCTGGATTTGGTATATTAAAAAGAAAATTGGCGGTATGACAGGAGATACCCTGGGCGCAACCAATGAAATTGCTGAACTTTTGTTTTTATTGAGTCTTTTAATATTTGGATAGCCGATAGTTTGCTTGTATTTCTGTGTCTCCGTGTTTAACTAAATCCACATATTTTATAATGGTATGAATTATTCCCCTCTTGGGAGGGGTTAGGGGTGGGTCCCTTGGTCATGAAATCTCAGTGAATATCTCACAAATTACCGACTTACCCACCCCCTAAATCCCCTCCCAAGAGGGGACTTTCTAACTTGAAGTATCTACAATGGCTAAAATGACTTTTGTTCTCGGCGGCGCACGGAGCGGCAAATCTACCTTTGCGGAAGGGCTTGCCAGGAAGTATAATGAAGTCGTTTATATTGCCACCGCAGAAGTTAAAGACGAAGAAATGCGCGAACGGATTCAAATCCATCGTGCCCGTCGTCCCTTTAATTGGAAGACCATTGAAGCTCCTTTTCATGTAGACGGGGTTATATCGAATCTGAATGAGAAGGTAGGGCTTATTTATATTGATTGTATTACCTTATATATTACGAACATGCTTTTGAGTGATGATGCGGGCGCATGTGGGGGCGAACGGCCGTTCGCCCTTACAAAAGATGATAAAAATCCCCCTACCCCCGTATCGGGTACGGGGCAGGCTCTAACCCCTCCCACCAGGGGAGGGGAAACGAAAGGGGTGGCAACGCCCGGGGAAGGGAAAACGAAAGGGGAGACAACATCCCCCTCCCTTGATGGGAGGGGTAAAGGGGAGGGGGAAAAGGCATTTCCAGATAAAATAGCAAATACAACCGATACCGCAGAAATGCAGAGAAAAAACTTAAAGCAGAAACAGTCACAAATACTTGGTGAAATTAATAAACTCTGCAAGGTATGTCGAGAGTCGAAATCGGACGTTATTATCGTATCGAATGAGGTTGGACTTGGTATTGTGCCTGACAATGCCCTGTCGCGTGTATTCAGGGACATTGCAGGGAGCGCTAATCAAATGATAGCAGACGAAGCAGACGAGGTCTATTTCGTGGTAGCAGGGATTGCCCAGAGGGTAAAGTAATGGATATTTACCAATTTAAAACCGTATTGGAAAAAGACAAAAAATTTCCAATTTACGTATTTTTTGGAGATGAAGAATTTTTTATCAATGAGGCGCTTTTAACAGTAAAAGCTCATTCTCTCAAGGGTGCCGATCCTAGCATTTCCCTGGTAGAATTTAAGGGGGACGAAACCTCTGGCGGCGTGATATTTGATGAATTAAGAACATTGCCATTTTTCGCCAGCAAAAACAAGCTGGTAGTCGTGGAAGAGGCGGAGGATTTTGTAGAAAAGAATCGGGAAAACCTCGAAAAATATTTGCAAACACCTGCAAGCCACGCTTCTCTGGCGCTGGTGTGTGATAAATGGGACAAACGGACAAAATTGGCAACCCTTGTTGATAAAGTCGGGATATCGATTGAATGCAAAAAGCTAAAGGACCATCTCTTGCCAAATTGGATTCCCACTCGTGCAAAACATTATAAAAAGAACATATCCTCTGTAGCAGCACAGAAACTGGTTGAAGACGTGGGTAACAATCTGGCGATCATAGATAAACACCTGGAAAAGTTATCCATTTACCTTGGTGAGAAAGCAACGATTGATGAAAGGGACGTGGATGCCCTCGTGGGTGTGGATAGAAACCGTACGGTGTTTGAGCTGACCAATGCCGTTGCGCAAAGAAATGTAATGTTGGCGATAAAAATTCTTGGTCAGATGCTGATACATGGCGAAGATTCGGTAAGGATTATCAGTCTTCTGTCGTGGCAAATTAAACGGTTGTGGAGGGCAAAGCAAATATTAAATCAGGGAGGGGATGAGCATAAGGTTACATCGGAATTGCAAGTCGTTCCATTCTTTGCAAAGCGTTTCTTTGAACAGGTAAAACTGTATACCGAAGAAGACCTCATGAAAAAACACGCACTTTTGCTGGAAACGGATGTGAAAAGCAAGACCAGTTCCTTCGGCACACAATTGTTATTAGAATTACTGGTGTACAAATTGTGTGTTTAAAGTATACATAGTTAATTTAACGAAAATCAGGCATTATAATGCTGTGAATCTTAAATACGGATATCCACTCTTAGAAATAAGAAGTCCGATGGAGGTGCTTTATGAAAGATAAAAAATTTGATGCAGTAAAGATGATGAGAGAAATACGAGATAAATTGAGTCAGTTGTATAAAGAAGATCCTGAAGCAGAGAAAAGAGACCTG
>Ga0209520_10000377_pt1 | contig 25208 bp, 45 predicted proteins | sample Rifsed16ft1_FD_184009 | JGI IMG/M metagenome (GOLD analysis project Ga0209520, IMG submission 184009) | Soil microbial communities from Rifle, Colorado, USA - sediment 16ft 1 (version 2) | ecosystem: Environmental > Terrestrial > Deep subsurface > Rock core/Sediment | place: Rifle, Colorado...
CATTAGTGCGTTGCGTGTCGCAACCTAAGAAAGTGAATGTTTTGTACAACAAAATTAAACTACTTGAACATTTTAATTATAAATGATGACATTATGTGTTGGTGGTGCTACAAGTATTGACCGAAAGCCAAATCCTGATAAGGTAGGTTTTGATGGTAAACCATATAAAGGAAGAAAAGAAGGTTGTGATTATTGGATGGATGAAGTGTTTGTTTTAAAGACTGAATTATTAAAAGATTTAAAAAACATTGACATAGTTGTTACACATTCATGTCCTAATTTTTGTGAACCTAGAACAAAACAAGGATTGTCTGATTGGATTAAACATGATGTTGGATTGATTGATGAATGTGAAAGAGAAAGAAACGACCATTCAAAGATGTACGACATACTGAAAGCAAATAATAATCCAATAAAATATTGGTTCTATGGGCATTATCACTTTCACAACATGGAAATAATTGATGATACTAAATTTGTGTTATTAGACATAGAAGAACTATACGATTTGAAAAACTAAAAACTAAAAACTAAAAAAATGGATACAGAAAAATTAATGTTTGAAAATAAACCAATTGCTGTTGATGTAACAAACAACACTAACGAAATAAAAGAAATACGATTATTTAGTGGTGACGATATTGAAGAAGGAATAGAAATAAAACCTATCCTTAAAAACATAACCCATGAAAACATTACTGAGCAATTAAAAGTTAGAGAAACACAATTTTCACTACTTAGATTATTTTCACAAAATTCAAAGCAATTCGAACAACCTATTGTAGTTCAAGAAAACATAATTCAAAAAAATAAAATTTCTGTTCAAATAGAAAAAGAAATAATACCAGTACATTTTTTATCTGACAATCAATTTCAAGCTGGAATCATAGAAATACCCATTGAATTTGTGGTAAGAAATAAATGCAACAACGGATACGGTATTATCCTAACTATTTTACCAGAAACAACACTAGGTGTTAGGTTTTATGAAGAAAAAATAGATGATAATTATTTTTTTAGAGAAAGAGAATCTTTTAATTATAAAAGCAACACCACAAGTCCGTTACAAATAAACATATCAAACACAACTGATGAAGTTAAAAATGCTGTTTTATTTGGAGCTAATTATAATTACAAAAAACCAAACTACGGCTCTGACAAAGGTATTGAAATTTCTACTAACATAGATGGAGTAAACTATGATTCAATTCTATTAGATTCGTTAGTTGTTCCGTTCAAAATATTTTTAATCAGATTAATGTCTTGTACCTTCAAACAAGTAGTTCAACCAATTTATTACAAAACTACAGATGTTGGTGGTGGAAGTTCAGGTGGTGTATTATTTAGTGAAAGTGGTTTTTCAAGATTCCAATTCCAAAAAGGAATAGTAGATATTATGACTAATTTAATAGTAGATAATAGGACTGAATTAAACATAGAGATTTTACCAAAAACAACACTTTCCATATTACTTTTTAAAGAGAAAGAAATAAAGATTTCAAACAGACTAAAAGATGGTAATAGAGCATTAGTTCTTAGAGAATTACCACAACTTCACGAATATGAAATAAAAATGGTAAATTCAACAGGTGGTGATGATTATCCACAACTAAAAAAATCATGGTTAGAAAGATTGTTAACAAAATTTAAAAACTAAAAAAATGGAAGAACAAATAAAACAAATAAAAAGAGTTAGAGTCCAACTAGATAAAAATTTCAAAGTAATGAAATTAATAACTTGTTCAACTCCGTCAAGAGAAATTTCCATAGCAATAACATCAGCACAAAATGCAAACATGTGGCTAGGAATGGAACTTGGTAGAATTAATTCAGAAAAACAAAAACAATAATCAAATAAATAAAAAGAAAAAAATGAGAAAAATAGATGATACAACAAGTGAATCGCTTGAATTGGTAGAAATGATTAAACAAAAGCCACAAATTGATGCAATGGTTAAATATTACAAAGAAATGTTTGATATTGTTCAAGACATTCAATCATCAATTGAAGATAGAATAAAAGCAGGAGGAACAATTAAAAAAAGTTATTTACTTGGATTCATTCCTGTAAAAACAAAGGCAGTATTAGATTCTTTAGAAATTTATAGGCTTAAAGAGGAAAATATTGAATTAGAAAATGAAAAATTTAATATTAGTGTTTATTACCAAAATTGGTCTGATAGATTAGTTGAATATGAAGATAGAATGGATGTTGTTACCGTAGAATGTAATAAAAACTTTGATGAAACTCTTGAAAAAGCTAAAACAATAAACACAAATCCTATACTTGCTACTGCTATTTTTAATTACAAAAATGAAAATAATGACCAAAACCTTAAAAATGAATTTTATTTGTTTTTGAAGCAATCTGTTAGTAATTTTGTTAACTTTGGTAAAAATAACAACAGAAAATAGTTCTTTAAAAATATTGTTAATCAGGGTGTGTGTACGTCCGTAGAGCCTATCGTAGATGTTTCGGTTGCGAAAATTGATGATGATAGGAATACCAAACAAAATGGTAATCAACTACTTAGCAAGTATAAGTTGTGGAGTACCTTGTTTTGTAGGGTAACTACAACTATTTTGATACGATTTACAAAGCGACATTGTTGTGGAGTACCTTGTTTTGTAGGGTAACTACAACAGAATATAATGTTGGGATAAGTAGAGTTAAGTTGTGGAGTACCTTGTTTTGTAGGGTAACTACAACTCCTGTACCTTTAGGTCGGAGAGTGTCAAGTTCACTAGTGTTTAATGTGACAAACCAAATATTCAGCACCATAAATCTTTTTACCAATATACTTAGTTAACATTTGATTTATAAAAGTCCAATCGTGACCATAACCATTACAACAAACCCAACTACAATCTAAATCATTTCTATGAGCAATAGTAGATGTTCCTACACTACCATGTTCTAACCTAACACTTCTTTTTATTGGTTCTTGATTATTAACTCTAATCACATCGTTATAATAAACATAATCAACATCAATTAAAGAAAATCCACTAACAATTGTTTGTAGGTGATTACATCCAATCATATCATCACTATCAAGGTAACATATAATATCTCCTGTTGCTAACTTCATACCTTCAGCTCTTACATTTCCTGAAAACAAAGGTTGCTTTTTTATCTTTTTAAAAATGATGTTATCGTAAACCAAACAATCCTTATAAATACTTTCTGCAATATCACAACCATCAGAAATAATTATCAATTCACAATTTTTGTAGGACTGTACTGCGAAAGTAACAACTGCTGACTTAAATCGTTCAACACGATTATCTGCTGCTCCTTCGTAATTACCCAAGTAAACAGGCATAATAACACTAACCTTTATGTCTGTAGTTTTCCTTTTCGTCCTATCAAGTACTTTATTTTTTAAAAAATTGAACATGTTATTTATTTTTAATCAAATCCCAACTTCTATTATCGTGTTTGCATAAAATACTAGAATCTAAATATTGTTTAATTCCGAGTAGTTGTAAGTCATGTGCAAAGAAAGTGTCAGAGTGTGCATCTATATTTTTATCGAACCTAAACTTGAATTGTTTTAGTACGCTTTTATGTATTAGTGTCATACCTAAACCACAAGCATAAACTTCATGTAGTTTACCATCAGCATATTTCATATCAGTTCTATTGGTTAGGTTAATAGTGTTTCTAACACCATGCTCATGTTTTTCTATTTCCTGCACCATTAAATGAGAATTAGCACCTTCACCAATAAAGTAAGAAGCAGAAACAACAGTTTTTTGGTGTGAAAGCAATCTTTCTATCACATTAAAAGGAGGTGTTATATCACTTTCGAAGTGAAGAAGAAAATCATAACCACCATCTAAAGCAGCAGTTCTCAAACACTCCTGAGATTCGCACATTACTTCTCTAGTAGATTTATTCTTACGTTTTACCCATAAAGCAGCTATACCTTCTTTTCTTATTCGTTTTTGATTATCGTTTGTTTCAGAATTATCAACAACCAATACATCGTAGTTTTTATGGGATAATCCTTTTACTGTTTTTATGTAATTAGCTAAACAATAGTTCTTTACATCTGCGTGAGGTGTTCCTATCAACACTCTAAAATTGATTGGTTTGATATATTTCTTCATTAATTTTTTTTTAGTTTACACTCTTACAAAACTACTAAAAATATTTATTATTACCTAATTGTAATAATATAATATAATGAATATCAACAAATTAAATATCTATAATTAACAAATTGGTGTAAATACGTAATAATAAATTTTTTAAAATTTTTATTATTACCTATATTTTTGTAATGAAAAGTAATTCGATTATTAACAAAAACTTAAAAAAATGACAAAAGAACTTTGGATTAGTGCAGGTATAACATTTATTGTTGTAATTGCAGCAACGGTAACGTATGCAAAATTTATTCGCCCAATGGTGGAGAAATAAATTAGAAAACTAAAAAAATATTAATTTAATATCTAAAAAAACTTAGAAATTATGGAAAAAAAAATAAACATTGAAGGTTATTTACAAAATGTAGATAACAACTTCTCAGGAATTGGAGGAATGGATATTGATGACATGTACTTCTCAGGTGCAGATGCACAACAAATGGCAGCTCCAAGAATGGCAGCTCCAAGAACAACACCAAATCCTTATAAAATTACCGTAGTTAACTCAACCGCAGGTTCGTTAACAGCAGTATTATTTGGATTAAACCAATACTTGTTAACAACAAACTTTGGTTCAGGTGCAGGTCTTGTATTAACTACAGGACAACCTAACGTAACTTATTTAATGTTGTTACAACAATCGGCTCAACAACCTTTTGAAACTTCGTTAATTAGAATACAATCTACTAACGCTACTCAGGTTACACAAACATTAACTGTTCAATCTACGGATGCAAACGGTCAAACATGCAGTGTGCCTGTTGATGTTCAATCATCATTTAGTGCTAACCAATTCCAATCAGGAATCGTAGATGTACCTTACTCTGTTACAATTGATGGAAATACAAACATCCAATCAACTATTTTAGCAGGTGCAACAGTAGTATATGCTTTCTTCCCTAAAGAAAAAGTTAATACTTCAAGAGCATTAGGAGGTAGAAATGCAAGTGCTGTTAAACAATACTCAGCTCCATCAGTTCCAATCATTACTAACGAGAAACCTTCTTCTTACCCACAAGGTAATTACTAGGATTTGAAATAATAATCGGATTCCGATTCTAATAAAAAGAAAGGCAAGAGCGTTATATCGCCTTGCCTTTCTTACTTTAAAAACGAAAAGATAAACTACTCACTGATGAATCAAATGAGTTTTAACCCTACACACAATGTCAAATAGAACAAGACAAAATATGCGAGTTTTCAGGTTGGTTTATAACGCAACCCCATGTAGCGATATTATGAGAAGCATTATAATCTGCATCCATAATATTGCCACAATTTTCACAACCAAAGTGTTTTCCTTTTCTTATTCCGATATGATTACAAATGGAACAGTTTTGAGAAGTATAAGCAGGTGGAACAGAAACCAACAGAACACCACTCATTTGTGCTTTATAGGTCATGTACTGTTTCAATTGGTAGAACGACCAACGATTCAGTTCTGTCTTTTGAGCCTTATTCTTTGTTTTAGCTGTTTTTCTGATGTTAGTCAGGTTTTCAATAGCTATTCCTTTGTTCTCTGCTTTAGCTTTTTCTACTATCTGTTTACTTATCGTGTGGTTATTTATAGAAACAAACCTTCGTTCTTTGCCACTAAGCCGTTTCAACAGCCTTTTGCTGTTTTTCGTGCCTTTGCTTTGAACGGAAGCTCTCACTTTATTGTATTTTTTACGAACTTGTTTAAGTTCTTTAGAATTATAATTTTTTCCGTCAGAACAAACAGCTATGTCAGTCTGACCAAAATCAACACCGATAAATTCTTCAACATCTTTAATTTCTTCATCAGGAATTTCAACAGTTTGGAAAAGATAAAACTTTCCTTTCTTAAATACCAAATCAGCTTCTCCTTTTATGTATGGAAGATAATTGGTGTTATGGCAAATAAATGGAATTTTAAGCCTACCATCAATACACCAAATGGAAACAATATTGGATGGTTTATAACTAAGAATACGACTGTCATAAGCAATAGAACCACATGGTCTGAATTGTCGTTTGGTTTTCCTATCAATCTTATAAGAATCAGTGACTTTACTTATGCAACGTATGATAACCTGAGAACTCAGATTAAACTTAGATTTAATAGTATAATACGCTTCTTTATGCAACTTGAACTGATTAAATGCCTTTCTATCCCATGCTATCTCAGAAATAGCATCACAAGCATTATTAGCTTCCTTTATAGTGGAAATAAGAAAATTAGCCTGTTCGTCAGTAGGCAGAAGTTTTATCTTCAAGGTGAGCTTCATGTGTTATTACGTGCAAATACTATACCAATATTTCAAACAAAAGAATTATTTAATATTAACTTAATAAAAAAATGGCAATTCATCCCCTGTCTAAAGACACAAGTGATGGGGTTTCCTTGCTAAAAAAATCATGAAAAAGATACCATTACACGTTTACGTAGCATACAATAACCCTGAAGGTGGTAAAGAGGTGTTGAATCATTTTAATTTAAGACAACCTCAAAACTTTAACGACCTTTTAAGAGGTTTAAGGCATGTTATGGTTACTAAAGGTGAAGAAGGGTTTATGCAGATAGCAAGAGTACACCCTGATAGAAATTTGATTTTAGATGAAAACGAAATAACCAACGGTTCTAAAGAGATTAAATCTAATTCAGATGGTGATAGTGGATGTGGTTGTAAAGATAAAAAATCTAACGCTTGTGGATGTTCTAAATTTTCGAGCATTGAAGGATTAGACATATTTACTTCTGAATACACATCAAATAAATCAGAACTAGAAAGATTAAAAGAAGAAAAATTACTTCAAAAAATAGAAGCTAACAATAAAACCTCATTAACTAAAGAGGATGTGGCTAATGAAGTTAAAAAAGTATTAGACGAACAAAACCCTTTCGTTAAAAATACATTGCCATACCTAATTGTAGGTAGTGTTGCTGTATTTTTCATAATTGGAGCAATTAAAAACAACAAATAACTAAACACCAAAAACGATACACTAAAAACTAACAATGTTATACTTGGAACACGATTTTTATAGTAATTTCAATTCAGGAGTTAATTCAGGTGACAATGAGTTGTTGACTGATATGATAGTAAATGAACTATCTGAATTAATCGTTTATAGGACACCAAAGATAATAGACTTACTAGAGAAACTAGATATTAAGATAAGTGCTAAATCTTCTAATGAAAAAATAGTAGATGTCATCATCCTAAATTTATCTCAAAATAATAAGCTAATAAAAGGATTAGCTTTTTTGATTTCAGAAAACAATGATGCAAGTAAATCTGTAAAAGTAGTTGTAGGAAAAGATGGAAAGGAGAGAAAAATAAAAAACCAATCCAGAGCAGCCAACGTGAAAGAGATAGATATGGTTGCTACAGGTTTGATGGGAATAGTTGATAGTTTTAAATATAAGCCACAACTTAAAAAAGAATTTAAACTTAAATTAATGAGAGTGATAGAAACTAAATCTAACGCTGTTGGAGATAGTACAAGACAACTCTCTACTAATAAAAATGGTAAATATGTTTTTTTTGCAGTAGTTGTTATAGCAGCAGCAATTGGAACATATTTTTACATTAAGAATAAGAAAAAATTAGCAGCAGATGGAATGTTAGTTGATGGTGCAACTCCACCGATAACACCACCTGTTCCTACAACTGTTGCTCAACCAATAGCACAGCCAATAGCACAGCCTATTGCTAGTGTAACACCAGTAAATAATATTTAAAATGGATACTGAAGAACAAAAAACAAAGTTTTTAGATAAAAACACTTTAATTCTTGTGTTTGGGTTCATTGCTATTATCGGAATAATTTCAATTATTAATCTAAATTCTAACAAAATTTAAAAAATGTCAACAACAAAAGAAATAATAAAAGATGTTGATGGATATAAAGAGGGAGCTATTGCAGGAGCAATAGTAGGATTAGTAATAGCAGCTTACCTAAGAAAAAAAATAATGGTAGGTGCTTTTATTGGTTTGTTAGGAGGTGGTTACATAGGTTATTTAGTAAAAAATTCTAACAAACAAGAAGTAAAATTTACAAAACAATAATTCATAAAAATATGAAGAAATACGTTTTAAAAAATAACGCACAACCCTACAAATTAGTTGTAGATGGCAGAAATAGTATATTAGTTCCTACTAGGAATAACTATATGACACTTGATAGACAATTTTATGGTTTGTTGGTATTTGTAAAAACAGCAAAGCGTATTGTTCCTATGATTAAGGTTGTGGTAAAAACAGGTGAAAGTTTTTATTACCAACCACAAGATGTAACATTAATTGTTGATGAAGAAAACTCAGGAATAATTGGTGACTACAGTAATAGAAATGCAGAAATGTACGATGCTGCTTATCCACAATACAATGATGCTAGTCATTCTGATGTCGCAGGAAAAGGAATAAAAGCAGGACAATCGTTTAATTGGGGAATTGTAAGAATGGATAAAAACGAACATTCAATTAAAGCAGGTAAATCATACAATTGGAATACATTAGGAAGCAGTTTTAGTTTACCTGAAATTAATCTTGCTGATGAACATTCAGCAGCTAATGGAGATTTTTGGAAAAACTTATTCGGTAAAAATGTTACTAAGAATGTAGAAAAAGAGAGATTAAAAAACGAACTAGATAACAAAAAAGAATTTACTGAGCAAGAAATGAAAGATGTTCACAAAGCATCAAACAGTAAACAATCTTTTGGTGATTGGTTAAAATCTGATAATGCTGCAAATATATTCAACAACACAATAGGATTGGCAGCTACAATTATCAACAACAAAAATGGAGGTGGTAATAATAACTCTAACACCACTAACTTAGAAGATGAAGATTTACCTAGTAATGAAATAGGTAAGGAAAATACTATACTAGGTATGAAACCATTAACATTTGGAATTGTAACAGTTTCTACTCTTTTAGTAGGAGTAGTAGTTCTAATAATAATTAAAAGTAAAAAAACAACTTAAAAAATAATAATATGGGTAATTTAATAAATGATTTGGACAATAATTTAGTTGATGAACAATATAGTAATTTAACTAAGATTGGTGGTTATAGTGCATCAGCAACACCATTAACACCTGTTACACCTCCTAAAGAACCTATAACTGTTCCTAGAAGTGGAAATACACCACAATTAAACACTAATCCTAATCTACAAGAAAATCCAGTACAATACCCAAATATAGCTACAGACACAGGTTCTCCAAGAGCAAATGAAACAGGAGCAGGAAGTGGAACTGGTAATGATGTTGGAACAGGTAGTGATGTTAATGATAGTGGAAACTTAGGTGATGGTGGAACTTTTGGCGGTGGTGGAGGTTCTGCTCCACAAGAAGAAGCTACTGAAGGTGGAGGTGGAGCATTAAGAGTTGGAGATAAAAAAATATTAGGATTAAGTCCTAAAATGTTTTATAGTATTCTTGCTGTTGCAACACTCGTTGGTGGGTATTATGCCTTTAAATACAAAGTAATCAAATTGTAAAATCAAAAATAATAAAACAAAAAACTTTAAAAAATGGAATTGAATTTAGAAAGAAACATGGAAAATGAAATCTTAGCAGGTATGGATAGCCCAATATCACGACAAAGATTAGGGAATATTATGTCTGCTGCCGAAAATGTTCAATCAACTCAATTAGAAGTTGACGATGTTAGAACAGGAGTTTCAGATGCAGTTAAAAGCTTGGAAAAAGAAACAAGACAAATGTTTCCTGATAAAAAAGAAGTTGCACAAGCTACTAACTTAGAGGAAGAAAAAGATAGTAAAAACAAAGAAGTTAAAACTGTTGTTGTAGAAAAAAGAATACTAGGCATGAAGCCTTTAGTTTTTACTATTGTTGTTATTGCTGTTGCTGTTGGTGGATATATTGCTTATAGAAACTACAAAAAAGCAGCGTAAATTAATTTTTCATTCATAAAAAACGATGAATGATTTTTATTTTTTAAAATTTTAAAAGTGAACTATTCTGATTTTGAAAGTAATAATGGTGTGCTATTGAAAAATGGTATGAATGGTAAAGACCTTAGAACACCAAGATACCAAGAACGCAGAGTTATTAAAAGAAAAATAGTTAAACAACCCGAAGTTAGATTAAGAATGGAAGATGAAGGTCATTATAATTACGAAGGAGAAACTAATTATCCTATCAATAATGATAAAAAGATATTTGGTATGCGACCAAAAACTTTGGCTGTTACTTTAGGGATTATTGTGATAGCTATTGTTATTATTAATATGACAGGAGTAAAAAACACAGAAGTTGTGAATAACGGAATAATGTAAAAAACTAAAAAAAAGAATGAGGTTATTATTACCATTAAATAGAGTTCCAATAGCTTTAGTTCTAGGAATAAGAACTAGAAAGCCTGAGAAAATGGTTGTGCAAGTTTCTAATAACACGAAATCTAACACGAACTACATCTCTAGGGAATTTACTATTGATGGATATAGAGAACTTAACCTTAATTTGCCACAATCACCAAAGGCAGCTTTAATTAGAATATATAATACTAATGTAGGAGATTTAGAGGCTAAACAAGATAATTCGTTTGTTATAGAGAAGCTTGACGATGAAAGTTTAGAGCAATGTCCTGTACGAATGAAAAAAGACACACAATCTTTTGTTGAATTTGCTCAATTATTTTCAGAAAATGCTAGTCAACTTTCGGCAGGAACAAAAAAGCCATCCATATACAGGTCGAATGATGGAAAGTTCCAATTTGATTATTACAATCAAATATTCGATAAAAGAACAAGTAGTTATGTAACAACTCCTGCTAGGATAGGTCACACATCAGGAGTTATTGATGTATCTAAAAAAGACTTTATTAACTATACAGTACCTATGAGAATGATTATTCTATTGCATGAATATTCTCATAAATACTTAAACCCTGAAATTAATAAGCCAATTGCTTACGAAACAGGAGCAGATATTAACGCATTAAACATTTATCTTTCTTTAGGTTATCCTCCAACAGAAGCATATTACGCATTTCTACATGTTTTTAAAGATGCTAATAATGAAGATAATGCAAAAAGAATGGTAATCATTGATGACTTTATTAAAAAGTTTACAAAAGGTGAAATAGAAGGTAGTTGTAAGTTTAAAACAAACATCAATGGAAGATAAAAAACAAATACTAGAATATAGTACTGTAAAGTTTGATTTAGCAAACAATACAAACAGTACAAGAAGTATTAATTTATTTGACACCAATACATTGGCAGATGTTCGTACTATAGATATTGTAGGTAATAATTTTTCTATACAAGGAACAACAAATTACAATTCGTTTGTTAGAGATACACTAGTTAATCCTAAAAAGTTGGATAGGATAATGATTTACGCATCAGCAACAGCAGATTTAATACAACCTCTAATACCTACAATAATAGATGCCACAGGAAACTCATGTAGTGAAGTTAGAAATCCTGAATTAACCATTAGCTCTAATCAATTTCAAGGATTAATAGCACAAATTGATTTTGAAAACTTTATACTCAATGTTAATACTTATATAACGTATTCGATACTTAGACAAAGAACTGTTTCTATAGTTCTTTACTACAAACAATACGACAGAAAAAATTTATTGTCAGGTAATGTTACACTAAATAGTTTGGATGTGAAAATGGTAAAAGATGCTGATACTTATACAGAAGGTTATTTGAAAAAAACAAGGTTAACACCAAATTGGGAAAAAAACATGCAAGTTAAAAACTTTATTAAAAATTAAGAAAATGACCGACCCAACCAAAACAATACCTAATAAACAATCATCTTCTGCATCTTGGATTAAATGGCACGAAACTATGAAATCAAGGTACGGTAAAAAAGAGGCTAACACTTTATTCCTTAAAGCTTGGGATAAGAGAGGTGGTGCAGGTTCAAGTGCTAGTACAAACGAGCTGAGAGAGTACATGAAAGATAATGACGTTGTTTTAGATACAACTACATTAGAATCCATTACAGATACAGCATCAAAAGGATTAGATGGTATTGGTGATTTCTTTACAATGGGTAAATATGTTGCTATTGCTGTTGGAGTAATCATCGTTGGTGGATTAGGAATGTTAATATTTAACATAGCAAAACAACCCATTAAAGCAATAGGAACAGCAGCTAATTTTACTCCTATTGGAAAAGCAGGTAAACTTATAAAATAAACAAGATGAACAAAAGAAATATAATCATAATAATTTCATCAGTAGTAGTTGCTTCAGGAGTTGGGTATATTGTTTATACCAAAATAAGAAACAGAAATGAAATTAATAAAATACATGCTTCATTAGATGGTAACGAAGGAGCGTATGGTAGTGTAGAAGATTTTGCTGACGTGTTCTCAGGTACTTCTTACATTTCTAATATGAAATCAAAATATCCAAGTTTGATTTTACTGATAGATAAATATGTTAGTGGTTATAGAAAAGAATTGCGTGATGCCATTTCAGGTGCAGGAACAGATGAAGATGCTATCAAGAGCATTTTTAGAAAATTTAAAGATAGAGTTCAAGTTGCACAAGTAGCTGAATCATACAAAAAGTACTATGGTGAAAACTTATTGGATGCTATCAAAGGAGAAATGGATAACGATGAAACTGAAATGAAAGAATTATCTGAAATAATGATTGGTAAACCTGCTTTTAGATTAGCATAATTGAAAACTAAAAAAATTAAAATAAAATGAATAAAAAAGCAATAATAATAACAGTAAGTTCTTTGCTACTTTTAGCAGCAGGAGTAGGTGCATTTTTCTATTTCAGAAATAAGAACAAGGATGAATCAGATACTTCAGATACAACTGATAAAGGTGATAGTGGATTAACAGCAGACCAAGTAAAAGACTTAATTGATAAAGCAACAAAAGAAGGTGGAGCATTAGGAACTGTTGATGAATCCGAATATTCATCTAAAAATCCAATTGCAGGACATAAACAATTAAAGTTTGGTAATAAAGGAAGGAATATAGCAATGTTACAAGCTTTGTTAAACCATTATTACGGAAGTGGAATTGCAATTGATGGAGCATTTGGAAATCAAACTAGGAACGCATTGATAGGTGTTGGATTTAAGTTTAGAAGATGTGTGCCTTCAGCTACAGCATGTGAGGTTCTATCTACTGAATTTGTAGAAATGCTAAACAAAACAAAAACTGATAAAACATTCGCAAAACAATACAACCCAAAAACTAATTCAGAAATGAAAGCAGTTTACGAAAAATATTCAAGTTAAAAACAATTTAAAAAATAGATAACGATGAAAACATACACAAAAGCTCATGCTAGTGAAAAAGCAGCTAAAAGCCACGAAAAAGCAATTAAAGTCAGAGGTGGTAAAGTAACTAAAAGTAGAGCAGGTATTCCTGCTAAAACAGTGTTAAAATACACTTTTAGAAAAAAATAAATCGCACCTCTCCCGATTAAAACAGAAAGATATGCAAAATAAAATTAAAAGTAATAAATTAGCCGAAACAATAAATTTAAAACAATGGCTAAAAAACAAACAACACACGAAAAAGGATTAGAACTTGAAAATAAATTTGCAGAATTTATGAAAGAAAAACTTGAATACAATGAAGTGAAAAAACGAATTATGATAAAAGGAATAGATAATAGTAAGGGTGTTGAAGTAGATGTTTTAGGTGTAAAATATGATAATAGGTCTGAAATTTTTAGAATTACTTCCATAATTACAATTGTTGTAGCATTTATTGGAGTAATACTTTCTCTTACAGAAATTATTCCTTTTGAATTAGTTTATTTTTTCATGGTATTACAAGTAGGAGCGATGATTTATGCTTTTTTAAGTAGATATTTTTCTTCTAAATATACGGCAGTAGAATGTAAAAACCATGAAAATAAAATAAGTTTAAAAATGTTGAGAGAATTTTATCATCAAGTTTTAGATAATAATAAATCTAAAGACAAAAGATATAAATTAACTAAAATGATATTTGTTTCTAAAAATGGTTTTGTAAATAATTCTTTAGATTTTGCTTCATCAAAAGAAATTGAGTGTTATCAAGAAGATAAAAATGGATTTAAAAAAGTACAATATTAACCCTTACATATATTAACTAAAAACTAAACAAATGAAAAAGTTTAATGAATTAACAGAACAAGAAAAAATAAGTAGAACAAAATATTCTTATTTAGGAGTTGGATTGCTTACAGGTGTTTTAACAATGTTATTTATTGATTTATACATACAATCAAAACATAAATAGTAAGAATGAACCTTTTAAGCATCCATAAAAAATACAATACACAACAAAAGTGTATTTCCTATCTCGAAAAATTGAGATGGGGAAATAAGCCTATTTCTCCATTTACAGGAAAGGATAATGTTACTCAAAGAAAAGGAACATTCAAATATCACTGTAACGATACTAACAATGATTTTACTGTATTGTATGGAACAATTTTTCAAGACACACGATTACCATTGCCAAAATGGTTTATGTTGATAGAACTAATGCTTAATGCTAAAAAAGGTATTCCATCAACTCAACTTGCAAGAGATTTAGGAATAAGCTATAAAACAGCTTGGTATTGTCAAATGCGTGTACGTTGTGCTATGGTTGATAAAGAATTACAGTTAGATGGATTATTAGAAATGGACGAAGCTTTTGTAGGAGGTAAACCACGTAAAAAATATAGTATTCATAACGAAGTTGCGAATTTATCACAAATAACCAGTAAGAGAGGACGAGGAACTAAAAAAATTCCATTTGTAGGAATTGCAGAAAAAAAAGGACAAGTATCTACAAAAATTATAAAAAAACTAACTGGAAAAAATCTATTAGCAATGCTTAAACGATACGCTAAAATGGATGAATCAGCAGTAATAACAGATGATTTTAGAAGTTATAAGGCATTAGATAATAATATTGACCATATTACTCTTTCTGAAAGAAAGAAATATGTTAATACTGGAATGTTAAATATATCAACCTTAGATAGTTTTTTCTCAATAGTTAAAAAGGGTATAAAAGGAAACTATGTAGTGTTAAGTAAAAAATATTTACCATTTTATCTTATTGAATTTCAGTATAAATTCAATAAAAGGAATGAAAAAATAGACGCTTTTGAAAAATTACTAAAAAGTGCTGTTTCAGAGGGTAAATGTATGATAGATTATAAGCCAGTAGGGCAAATCAGGACAATTACTAATCCGAGTAAGAAAAGTGTTAAAACTAAAAATAAATCAAAATTAGCAATATAAGGAATAAAATAAATTTTCAACTAACTGAAAACAAGAAAGTTAATAAAAATGAAATTAGAACATAAAAAACAACATCAATTAACTATAAATCAATTAAATAAGACACCAATTCTGTTTTAATCGGGAGAGGTGCGAAATAAATTATAAACTAAAAATAAAAAACAATGAAAACAAGTACAAAAATAATGATTGCAGCAGGTATTTTATTAGCTATTGGTGCAGCTTGGTATTTTACTAGAGATAATGGAACTACAACATCTACAGGAACAGGAGATAAAAAAAGTGGATGTAGCGGTTGTTCAGGAGCAAACGGAGATTCAATGCAAATTGTAACAGACGAATCTGTTAGCCAAAATGCTGAGTGAAAAACTTTTAAAAAACTTAAAAAATGAAGATAGATAAAGTAACTGTATTAACAGTTGTTACCATAGGAGCTGTATTAACAGCAGGATATTTCTATATGAAATCTAAAAAACCTGCAACAGTAAAATTAGGTGAAGGAACAAAAGGAACATCAGAAACTCCAACTACAGAAGTTGCAACTACACCTTCTGTATTTCCTTTGCAATTAGGTTCTAAAGGAGAAGAAGTTAAAATACTACAACAATATTTGAATCGTTCAAAATCTTGTAAAGATAAAATGCCTAAAACTTCTCCAAATGCTAGGGTAAGACAATTATTACCTTTGGTAGAAGATGGATTGTTTGGTGAGTTAACAGAAACAGTTCTTAAACTTTGTTATTCTTCAGGTAGTATTGATGAGCCAACATTCAATAACATGAAAAATGCTTTGTCAAAAATAACTGTTTAAAACTTAAAACGTGGCTGATTACAAACGAATCATAAAAAACATAGCATTTATTGTGCTAGTTCCAAGTGTTGTTGTAGTAGGATATTACGCAACAAAATACTCAGTAGATGCTTTTAAAAAATACAGAGCAAAAAAGGATGAATTGGATAAGGAAAATAGTTTGAAATCTGAAAACGAATTAGGTACAAAAGAAGAATACAAAGAAGTTCCTAAAGCAGAAACAAAAGTAATACCGATTAATCGTGAAACAGAAAGTACCGAATTAGAAGGAAACAAAAAAGTAAAAGAAGCTTAAAAATTTAAAAATGGAAAAATCAGAAAAACTATTGTTCGACTTACTAGGTTTAGCTAGTGTATGTGGATTTGTGTTTGCAGGTTATAACTTGTATAAATTATATAGAAAGCCAAAAGAAGGTGGAGAAACAAGTTCTGCTGATGGTGTTAAAACAACATCATTTGTATTAACCAACGGTACAGGTATAAACCAAACACAATATTTGTTTGATAATCTGTCAAATCAAAGTAATGCTGATGTAACCATATCACCAAGCATAGGATTCTTTAATAGGGAACTAGGTAATAAACCTAAGAAGTTAATTAAGCTTGAATTTAGAAATGTTGGTAACATTGCTACTAATCAACAAGAAGCACCATTTCAAATGAGTTGTAACGATGCTTCAGGACAAGCATCTTCTACACCATATACTCCAATGGTTGCTATTAATCAATTTCAAGCAGGAATGACAAGTGTTGATTTTGGTGATAAAATATTAGATGGTTCATGTTACATGGCTTACACGATGTACCCTAATTCTAAAGTAATGATTGTTGTACATTACATTGATATGCCATTGTCAGCATTATTAAGCAATAATCAAACTGTAGAAAGTAAGGTTACTGAAAATAAAGTTACAGAAACTAAACCTGCATCAGAAAATGAAGCTAAAGTAGTGGTTACAGAAAAAAAAGTAGAACAAAATAACACACCATCAAATAATACAACTGCAAAAGAAAAACAACCTATTAATACCTACTTAGGTTTAGCTATTGCAGCAGGTGTAGGAATTATTTGTTATAAACTTATTACACAAAAAACAGCTTAGAATTAACATAATTAACAACTTTTTTGTTAAGGATAAAAAACGACTAAAAACTAAAAAAAAACTTTATATACTTTACTTTTATTAAAATTTGAAAATTATGGCACTAAGTATAGTTGATTACAATATTAAATTAACAGAAATTGACAGAAGAATCGCAGCAAAAGATTGTAGTGGTCTTGGTTATATTTGTTGGAAAAAATATGGTCTAGATAGCAGTAACGAACCAACTTACGGAACAGAGATTGATTGTGATGATGTAAAAAATCAAGAAAAACCTCTTCAATATTTAATGACTAACATGATAAATGGCTCAAGATATGTAGATAATAGTAGTCAGGCTAAGCAATATCAGCTTCCTGCAAGTGTTAATGGTACTGCTAGTTGTGCAAGAAGGCTTCAATACGAAAGAGTTAAACTAATTGCTGAAATGGAAAAAGAGCAACAGTATATGAAAAACCAATATATTTTGCAAGAGCAACAAAAAACAGAAGTGGCACGACAAGCAGCATTAAAAGCAGCAGAAGAAGTGTTGGCGGCTAAAAACAAAACTGAACAAGAAAAACAAATTGCAGCACAACAACTTAATAAAGCAAAACAAGAACTTCAAAAAGCAAAAGAAAACGAACAAAGAGCAAAATCTGCCGAGTTTATTTCCAAGCGTATAGGTAGTGGTGATGATGAAGCAGCACGTATATTTTCGGGAATAAATACAGTAAGCAAATACAAAACAGCTTTAGTTGTTGGTGGTGTTGTTACTGCTCTAGCAATAATAAGTTTTGTTACCTATAAAGTTTTAAAGAAATAATAATGGATAAAAAAGAGGAATTAATAAAACTTAGGGATGAAATTAAGAAGCTTAGGTATCAAGCTGCTAACGAACCTGCTATTATTAGAAGTGGTGGAGTTGATTTAAAAATAGCTACCTTAACATCACAAGAAAGAGAACTTGTTAAAACAATAAGGTACGAAGAAGAACATGCAGCAGAATTAGCAGCAATGGAAGAAGCAAGATTACTAGAAGAACAAGGAAGTGGTTCTAAAAAAACAATGCTTATTGTTGGTGGTATCGCAGGATTTATAATAATAGCATCAATAATAACAGCAGTTATGTTAAAAAAACGAAAAAAATAAACAAATGAAAAAAGTAAACATTTCTAAAATAATATCAGACTTAATTATTAAGCAAAAAATTAAGGTAATTGGTGTAATGTACGTATCAAAAGTTGATACAAAAGATATTCCTTTTGCAAAATTAACCAACGAACAAATTTTTGATATACTCATTAATGAACTGCCTATTAATGAAGATTTAAGAATTAATTTAGGTTCTTTGATAGACCAAGAATTTGATTTAACTGCTCTTAATACAGTAGAGAATAAATCAAACGCATGGGGTACTTCAACACCGTCAACATTCGGTAGTGGAACTTCATCAACAACTCCAAAACAAGGAACAGCAGCAGGTAACGCACTAAGAGATAATGCAGGGAATTTAATAATGTCAGGAGTAGATATATTAAAAAATTGGTTTTCACCAAAACAACAACCAATAGGAACAACAGGTGGGGCAGGTGGTGGAGCAGGAAGTGGTACTTCTGATGCTATTTTGTTACAAATGCAAATGCAACAACAAACAGCAGCACAACAAGCAGCAGCACAAGCAGCAGCAGATAAAGCTTCTAGTCGTAATACTATGCTTATCGTTGGTGTTATTGGTGGTTTAGTAGTTGTTGGTGGTATTGTAGCTATTGTTTTAACAAGAAAATAATTTTTTAACAGTGAATGGAAATTGGATTAGAAACATATCATAACGATGTTATAGGAAGAATTAATAACGAAATAGGTTGTGATTTGCTTTCAAAATCTATTGGCGATTCAACTTGTATTGTTTCTAAAGGTGAAATTAGAGAAGGTTTAATGAATCTTGAAGATAGGATTAGAGAAATGGAAAATAGTTTTGTTGGTGATACTGATAATTGTCCTTTAAAACATTCTTTTTCTGATGGTATTTACGTTAGAGAAATATTTATTCCAAAAGGAACTTTACTAACAGGTAAAATCCATAAACACGAACATCCTAACTTTTTAATGAGTGGTGAAGTTTTAGTGGTTACAGAAAACAATGGTAGAGAACTTTTAAAAGCTCCATTATCAATAATTTCTCCTTCAGGAACTAAAAGAGCATTATACACTTTAACCGATGTGGTATTGATTACTACACATTTTAACCCTACTAACACACAAGATTTGGAAGAGTTAGAGAAAATAGCTGTTGCTAGTAGTTATGATGAATACGAAAAGTTTATTGAAAGCAAAAAAAGCACACTAAGTAAGTTAAAGAATTTAATAATTAAAAATTTATCATTATGAGTTTTGTAGCGGTAGGAACATTCGTAGTTAGTACAGGGCTTGGTTTATGGGGAAGTGACAAAGCTAAAAAAGAGGCTGCAAAACAACAAAAATTAGCCAATCAAGCAGCAGCAGCAGAACAAGTAGCGGAAGCAGCACGACAAGCAGTTTTACAGAAACAAATGGAACAAGCAGCAATACAAGCTAATGCTCAAAAGATAAGGGATGATGCTCAACTTAAAGCAAAAAAATCAAAAACAACTAGAACAGTAACAATGATTTCATTGATAGGTGGTTCTTTACTAATAGGAATAACAACAATGGTAGTAATATTAAAAAGAAAATAATGGACAAAAAAGTAATAATAGGAATAGCCGTTGGAGTATCTCTAATAGCTATTGTTGCAGGAGTGGTAATCTACAAAAGAGTTTCATCAACCAATGATGCTGCAAAAAGATTTTTAGGTGATGGAGAAACACCAACAACTGGTGGAAAAGCATTAGGAATTGCAACATCAACAAAACCAATAAAAGTAGCAAACCACAAAGCAATGTCGTTAGTGAATGTTAATTCGCAAACAAGCAGAAGTGCAGAAGTGATTTAGTGAAAATTAGTGTAGAAAATTGAAAAAAAACACTAAAATAGTATTAGGAATATCAATCTTAGCAGGTGTATCCTATCTTATATACAAAAATAAGGATAGGATAGTTGGTAAATTCAACAAGCTTAGTAAAATGAATAATGCTGATGATGTTATTGATGACTTAGGTAAAACAGCAGGTAAAGCGGTAGATAAAGTAGTAGATTCTGCTGAAGATTTTTATAAGTACATTTTAAGTTTTATTGAAGATGTGCAAGTAGATGAAACTGCTAACAAAATGTTTTGGAACGACATTGATAATGTTGTTAAAGATATGCCTGAAGATTATAGAAGTTCTTTGATAAAAACACAAGCATTTGATTTGGTTAATGATATTAGAAATTGGAGCAATCCTAATGCTATTTATGATGAAACACTTCCAAAAAAAGGAATGATGCCTTATAAAACATATATCACTTGGACTAACTTACTACGTAATAGCAAAGAAGATAATGATAGGATATTAAAGATAGCTAACATTTTATTCCAATATGGTCATCCTAATGTTACTAAAGATACCGTTAAAAATAATAATGCTCATAAGCTAACTGATTATTTGGATAGATACCCTTCTCGTTTCTTAGAGAAAAATGAAGTAGATTGGGGAACTTATAAACCAATTAACGGAATTAAACCAAAAACAGTATTTTATTTGGTAAAAGCAAAATTAAATGAAGGTAAACAGGTAGATATTTTTGCACCAAGTACACCAATACCTACATTCATACCAACAGGAACACAAACAATTAATAGATAACAAAAAATTAATAAATAAAAATTATGGAAGCAAAAACAAAAAACATTTTAAAAATAGTAGGTGCAATTGCACTTGTGGCAACAGCAGTAGTTGTTTACAAAAAATACTACAAAACTGAAAATAAATCTGAGGCAGGAGGTGGTTCTTATTATTGTAAGCCAAGTTGGTGGCACGGTGGTAGTGGATATTTTTCCACAAAACCTTGTCCATTTGGGTTTAGAGATATAAGTAATCAAGCGTAATTCAAAAAATAATCTAAACATCATTTTGTTGGCTTCAACAAAATGGTAAATGAGTACCATGAATGAGTTATACAAGAGATGAATTTACAAAAAAATACAGTTCTTTTATTGCCAAAGCAGTAAAAGGAACAGGTATTTTAGTAGGTACTGTGTTGGCTCAGGCAATACTAGAAAGTCAAGGTAAAGAAGGTAGTGTTTATAAAGTTGGTGCTAGTAAATTAGCCAAAGAAGCTAACAATTACTTTGGCATAAAATGTCATGGTTGGAGTGGTGAAAAATACAACATTGATACCACTGAATACACACCTTCAGGACAAAAATATGTATCAAAATCATCTTGTTTTCGAGCATATTCAAATGTAGAAGATAGTATTAAGGATTATGTAAAGTTTTTGAAGGAAAACGAAAGGTACGAAAGAGCAGGAGTTTTTAAAGCTACCACAGTACGTAAACAAGCCGAAGCATTAAAAGAAGCAGGTTACGCAACAGCACTTAATTACCCTTCGATGGTAGAAGGTATTTACAATGGTATAAAAGAACATATTAGCGAAAACGTAGCTGAAGTAACCAAGTTCCAAGTAAACTTTGCTAAAAAATATTGGTGGGTGATATTGCTCGGTACAGCAGGTGTTGTTGGAATTGTGTATGCAACCGTTAAACTAAAAAAATAGAATTGAATACAACACTAAAATACTCATTAATAGTCGTTGGAATACTAGCTATGGTTGGTATTGGAATACTCGTTTACAAAAATCGTAAAGGAATTTCTAACCTATCAAAAAAAGCGATTGATTTAGCTAAGAGTGAGTTTGATAGTTGGAACACCAATAATGTTAAATCAAAAGAGGGTGATTCTTCCATGTACGACAATATTAAGAAATATTGGAACGAGGGTACTGAAACTTTTTGGTCAAAAACTAAAATGATAAACGAAGCTTGGTCGGCAGCTTTCATAAGTTACGTGATGAAAAAATCAGGAGCAGGAAAAGACTTTAAGTATAGTAATTCTCATTCTGTATATATTCAAGATGCTATTAATAACAGAAAAAATAAAAATAAAAATCCGTTTAAAGGTTACAAACCAAATGAAGTTTTTATTGAAAAAGGAGATTTAATGTGTTATGCTAGACAAGGTGGAGTTGATTACGATACCACAGGAGCTTACGCAAGTCATTGTGATTTAGTAATTGATGTAAAAGACAATAAAGCAATAGGAATAGGTGGAAATGTTTCTAATTCTGTTTCTAAAACAATAGTAGATTTAGATTCGGAAAACAAAATAAAAGATAAAAAATATTTTGTTATAATAAAAAACCAAAAAACTTAAATTAATCAAACTTTTATTGTGAAATTCAATAAAGGGAAATAAAAAAAGAAAAAACTTAAAAATGGTAGCTAATTTTGTATTAAAACAGTTATATTTCATTATGTTTACAACAAAAAATGATTAAAGCACACGAAATAAAATTATACCCAACAAAATCACAATCTTAAAAAATTATACACTTGAAACTAAAAGGTAAAATATTTGATGTTGCTACTAAAGAACCTTTGTTTGGTGCTAATGTTTTTGTTTCAGACAAAGACGGTAAATTACTAACACCAACAAAAGGAACATCATCCGACCCTGATGGAAAGTATTTATTAGATGGAATAAATACTAGTGGACACATAACTGTTTCTTCAGTAGGCTACGAAACAATGACCTATCCAATTTTAGCAAATACTAATGCCATTTCAGCAGGAATGAATTTTGGCTTAAAACAAAAATCAAACGAATTAGCTGAATTTGAAGTTATAGCAACAAAAGAAGAAAAAGAAGAACCAAACTTGTATGTTGCAAAAAAAGCTAGAAATTACACACCATACATCATTGGTGGAGCAATTTTAGCAGTAATAATAATAGGTTTTATAACATACAAAAGTTTAAAAAAATAGAACAAAAAAAGTCAACAGTTGGCAATCAACAGTTGGCAAAAAAAACAAACAGAAAAAAAAAAACTAAAAAAATGAAAACTGGAGTTAAAGTAGCATTAATAGGAGGTTTAGGAGTAGCAATAATAGGAATTATGTCATACTTGGCAAAACAAGCATCATTGCTTAAAGATGCTTGTTACACAGTTGTAGGTGCTATTATCAATGAAATATCATTCGATAACGTGAGTTTTAAACTTTTAATAGGTATATCCAACAAGAGTGATATTGATTTTACAATTACCAAACAAAACTATAACATCTACCTAAATAAAATGTTAGTAGCTACCATAGAAAAGCCTGATGATATGAGAGTTGTTGCCAACGGAAAAAGTACAATAGGTATTAATGTTTCTTTTAATCCACAAGATTTACTAAGACAAGGAATTGAAAACATAGCTTTTTTGATACAGAATAGAAAAAATATGGTAGTTGAAATAAAAGGAAATTTATCAATAAAATCAGGAATAGTAACTATAAATGATTACATGATTGATGAAAAACTGTCAATGGCTGAATTATTAGCAACTTCACCGAAAGATGAAAAGTGTAAAGCTTAATTTATTTTAGTTTGATTTTTCATTACATTTTTTTAAATTTGTAAAAATCAAATAAAAAATAAAACGATGGTTGAACGAGTTAAATTAGAAATTACTAAAGCTTTTAGTCTTTTTAATAAAAAAGATAAAATTGAAATGCAAGATATTCGAATTAAAATAGTAAAAAACAATGGTTCATTAGAATATACTTTAATGCAAAAAGATAGTGAAACAAATTCTGTTAGAAAAATAAGACCAACAACTTTAGCAGAAATGATTGGTTTTATGTATGCTATGGTAGCAGAATCAAAGTTGTACGGTTCTATTAAAGAAGTTTTAAAAGAAAATAATTTAGAAGAAACACAGGCTTACGTTGTATTATCTCCATTAGCCGACTATTCTCCATCGGCTTCATTAATAAGCAATGGTAGGATGATAAAGAAAATAGAAATAGAAAAATTAATAAACTAAAAAAATGAGTTTAGAAGCCCCTTTATTTACAAGACGACTTACCACAGGAGAAGTCCTTATTTTAACCCAAGATGATGGAATTAAAAACTATTCCATTAAAGTAGTTTCAGGAACAGCAACTTTATTAGGAACTAAAGTAATAAACGGATTATCTTCTACAGCAATAACATTAGATGCACTACAAGTGTTTAGTGGTTCGTCAGTAAAAGGTGCAATATTTACTTTAACAGTAGGTGGTGTTGGTTCTGTGGTTGATTTTGCAGCATCGGAAGATTAATTTTTAAAAATTAGAAAATGGAATTACAAGGTTGTTTTGGTTTTGGTAGTGCAGGGTTAGGTGCAGCAGGTACAATAACAGGTGCAGGTACAGTACCAAAGATGCCTGTTTTTACAGGAGCTAACACTATTGGTGATAGCCAAGTAAGTGATAATGGTACTTCTGTTTTTATAGGAGCTTCAACATCAACTTCAGCAATTTTTGAAGTAAATAGTGCGTCATTAGGTTGTTTATTTCCTAGAATGTCAACAGCCAAAAGAGATTTAATTGCAGTTGGAGCTACAGAAAACAGTTTGTTTATTTTCAATATTACATTAAAAAAATACCAATTTTACGATTCTTCAGCAGCAGCATGGGTTACTATAGAATCATCGGCAGCAGGTGGAGAAACATTGGCACAAATTTTAACCAATGGAAATGTGTCTGGTGCTTTTGATATTAGTATGGATAACGGACAAGTTATCAAAGCAACAAATGGTGGTGGTCAACTTAATTTAAGAGTTGGTGGTAATAATAACATTGTAAATTTAACAACAGATAGTGGAGTTTATGGTGAAGGTTGGGTGTATTTAGATGCTACGTTTGGACAGATAGGTTTGGCAGGAAATTATTTAAGTGTAGAACCTGCTGGTTTATATTTTTGGAATAACGCAGACAATCGTATGTTTTTAT
>Ga0209520_10000386_pt1 | contig 25012 bp, 25 predicted proteins | sample Rifsed16ft1_FD_184009 | JGI IMG/M metagenome (GOLD analysis project Ga0209520, IMG submission 184009) | Soil microbial communities from Rifle, Colorado, USA - sediment 16ft 1 (version 2) | ecosystem: Environmental > Terrestrial > Deep subsurface > Rock core/Sediment | place: Rifle, Colorado...
GAATGCGGGATGCGGAATGGGCATCTCGCATCGCGACGCCGCACCCGGTCGCCTTGCCTCAAGCCCCCATCCCGGAATAACTTGCATTGCTGTCATCCACCTCTCTCCACCGGGGGCAATCCAGTTTGTCGGAAGTCATCATTCACGACGATGAGAACTTCGAGCGGGCGCTCAAGCGCTTCAAGAAGAAGTGCGAGAAGGCGGGAATCCTCTCGGACCTTCGCAAGCACCGCCACTACGAGAAGCCGAGCGAACGGCGCAAGCGCAAGATGAACGCCGCGATGCGCAAGAACCGGCGCACCCGTCTCGGCTAGTGGCTGCACTGCGGGACCGCCTCGGCGGGGAGCTGGCCGCCTCGCGCAAGGCCCAGAACAAGGCACTGACGCTCGTCCTGATTGCCCGAGAGGAGCTGAGCCCGTCGGCGTGAACCCCACGGCGCGAGACCACGCGCTGGCGGTCCTGGAGCTGGACCGCGTGCTGGACCTCGTCGCAGGCCACGCCTCGAGCGCCGCGGGGGCGGCGCGCGTGCGGTCGCTCGCTCCGATGACCGCCGAGGCCCGGGTCGCCGCCGAGCACGAGCGCGTGGAGGCGATGCGCACGCTCGTCACGAGCGAGATGGGGTGGGCGAGCGAGCCGATTCCCGACCTCGCCGCCGCGCTCGAGCGACTGCGCGTGGAGGGCGCCTCGTGGTCAGGGCCGGAGCTGCGCGCTGCCTGCGTGCTTCTCGCGTCGTCACGACGGACGCTCGCCGCGCTGCGCCACGCGTCGCGCGACCCGCTCGCCGTGGCGCCGCTCGCGGAGATCGCCCGAGCGCTCCTCTCCGACCCCGAGGGCGAGCAGGCGCTCGACCGCGTGGTGAACGAGGAGGGCAGCGTGCGCGACGGCGCGTCGCCGCTCCTCCGCAGGACGCGCAAGGCGCTCCGTGGCGCCGAGGGCGAGCTGGTGCGCCTCCTCGAGCGTGTGATGGCGAAGCTCGACGCGCGCCACCGCGTGGACGACGCGTCGGTCACGCTCCGGAACGGCCGCTACGTGATCCCCGTGCGGCGCGAGGGGCGCGGCGCCGTCGGCGGGATCGTGCACGACGCCTCGGCGAGCGGCGGCACGCTGTTCATCGAGCCGCCCGCCGGGATCGAGGCGGGAAACCGCATCCGCGAGCTGGAGGCCGAGGAGGTGCGCGAGGTGGAGCGCGTGCTCCGCGAGGCGACGGACCGGCTGCGGCCGCACGGCGACGCCCTCGGCGGTGCGCTCGACGCCCTCGAAACCCTTGACTCGCTCCTCGCACGGGCCCGCTACGCGATCGCGTGCGCGTGCGCGCCGGTCGCGCTCGCCGGCCCCGGCACCGGTTTCACGATCGTGTGCGGGCGGCACCCGCTCCTCCTGGCGCAGGACCCGGCCGCCGTCGTGCCCTTCGATCTCGTGCTCGGTGCGGACGAGCGCACACTCCTCGTCTCGGGCCCGAACACCGGCGGGAAGACCGTGCTGCTCAAGTCCGTCGCGCTCGTCTCGGCGATGACGCAGTGCGGCGTGCCCGCGCCGGTGGGGCCGGGCAGCCGCGTGGCCGTCTTCGACCGCTTCTTCGCCGACATCGGCGACGAGCAGTCCATCGCCGCCTCGCTCTCCACGTTCAGCGCGCACCTCCGCAACCTCACCGAGATCGTGCGCGAGGCCACGCCGCGCTCGCTCGCGCTCGTGGACGAGCTGGGTTCGGGCACCGATCCGGTCGAGGGCGCGGCGCTGGGCGGCGCGATCCTCGAGGCGCTCACCGGGCGCGGGACGACGACCATCGCGTCCACGCATCTGGGCGCGCTCAAGGAGCTGGCGCACGAGGTGCGCGGGGTGGTGAACGCGTCGCTCCAGTTCGACGAAGTGGCGCTGGTGCCGACCTTCCATCTGGTCAAGGGGGTCCCGGGGCGCTCGTACGGGCTCTCGATCGCGCGGCGGCTCGAGATGCCGGGCGACATCCTCGACAACGCGGAACGGCGCGTGCCGGAGGGCGAGCGCGACGTGTCCGCGCTGCTGGAGGACCTCGAGCGGCGACAGCGCGCGCTCGCGGAGCGGGAGGTCGCGGCCGCGGAGCGCGCGGAGGCGCTGTCGGCGCGCGGCGACCACCTGGCGGCGCGCGAGCGCCGCGTGCGCGAGCAGGAACGGGAACTGGAGCGCTCGGCCAGGCAGGAGGCGCGGCGCTACCTGCTCGACGCGCGACACCAGATCGAGCAGACGATCCGCGCACTGAAGGCGGCGGGCGCGGTGCAGATCGAGGAGGCCGCGGCGGCCGCGCGACGCGAGGCGGAGAAGCTCGCCGCGGCGGAGGCGGAGCGGCTGGCCGCGCTCGAGACGGGGCCGGGTGTCGCGCGTCCGGAGCCGGACGTCGCGGGTCGCGAGACCGAAGGCGAGACCGAAGGCGTGACCGTGGGCGCGGCCGTGGCTGTCGCCGCGCTGGGCGGGAAGGCCGGGCGCGTCGTCGAGTTGCGCGACGGGGAGGCGGTGGTGGCCGTCGGCGCGCTGAAGCTCGCGGTGCCGGTCGGGACGCTCCATCGCGTGCCGGCGTCGCGGCTCCAACCGGTGGAACGCGCCGTCGCGCTCGTCGGCGACCAGCCGGAGGTCGTCGCGCGGCACGAGGTGGACGTGCGCGGGCTGCGCGTGGGCGAGGTGGACGAGGCGGTGGTGCAGGCGCTCGACGACGCGGTGCGCGCCGACCTGGCCACGCTGCGCGTGATTCACGGGAAAGGCACGGGGGCGCTCCGCGCGCGCGTCACCGAGCTGCTCCGGAGCGACCGGCGCGTGCGCGCGTTCCGGCTCGGCGCGTGGAACGAGGGCGGCGCGGGCGTCACCGTGGCGGAGCTGGCGTGATTCCCGACGAGGTCGTGGACCAGGTCGCGCAGGCCGCGGACATCGTCGCGATCATTGGCGAACACGTGCGCCTGAGGAAAGTGGGCCACGTCTTCCGCGGGCCCTGCCCGTTCCATCAGGGAACGAACAACAACTTCTCGGTCGTGCCGAAGGGGGGCTACTACTGCTTCGTCTGCCACGAAAAAGGGTCGGTGTTCACCTTCGTGCAGAAGCGGCTCGGCCTCTCGTTCGTGGAGGCGGTCAAGTACGTCGGCGAGAAGGCCGGGGTCGAGGTGCGCGAGGTGAAACGCGAGCGCGAGGGCCCCGACCCGCGCGAGCCGTTCTGGGAACTGAACGCGACCGTTGCGGCGTGGTTCCGCGAGACGCTCTGGGAGCACGAGCTCGGCGCGAGCGCGCGCGACTATCTCGCCGCGCGGAACGTCCCGCGCGCCACCGCCGAGCACTTCGGGCTGGGCTTCGCGCCCCGCGAGATCGGCCTGATGCGCGCGTACCTCAGCGGGCTCGGCTTCACGGACGAGCGGCTCCTCGAGCTTGGACTGCTCGTCCGGCGGGAGGAGCAGGAGGAGCCGCGCCCGCGCTTTCGTGACCGCCTGATCTTCCCCATCCTCGACGCGTGGGGGCACACGGTCGGCTTCGGCGGGCGGCTGCTCGGACCCGGAGAACCGAAGTACCTCAACTCAGCGGAGTCGCCGGTCTTCTCGAAGGGGCGACTCCTCTACAACCTCTCGAACGCGCGGACGGCGATGCGGCGCGACGCGCGCGTGATCCTGGTGGAGGGGTACTTCGACGTCGTGCGGTTGGTGGACGCGGGCCTCGAGTCGGTCGTCGCGCCGATGGGGACGTCGCTCACGGACGCGCAGGCCGACCTCATCGCGCGCTACGCGAAGACGGCGTTCCTGCTCTACGACAGCGACGCACCGGGGCAGAAGGCGAGCTTTCGCGCGGCGGACGTGCTCCTCGCCCGCGGGATCGCCGTGCGGATGGTCACGCTGCCCGAGGGCGACGATCCCGACTCGTACGTGGCCCGGCACGGGCGCGAGGCGATGGAGAAGCTCCTCGCCGCGTCGGTGGACGTGTTCGATCGCAAAGTGCAGCTGCTCGAGCGCGGGGGCTGGTTCGCCGATCTCCAGCGCAAGCGGCGCGCGCTCGACGCGCTCCTCCCGACCATTCGCGCGACGACCGACGCGATCACGCGGGAGCTGTACGTGCATCGCGCGGCGGAGGTGGCGGGCGTGGATCGGGCGGTGCTCACGCGGGAGCTGGAGGCGGCCCCGGGCTCCGCCGCCCGCGCGGCGCGGCGTCGCGGCGCCGGTGCGCCGCGCGAGCGGCCGCCGGAAGAGCCCGATGAGGCGCCCGCGCCGCCGCGCGAGGGGCCCTACCGGAGCGACGTGCCCGGCTGCGCCGGGGAGATGGCCATCGTGCGCGTCATGTTGCTCCATCCGGCGCTCGCCGACGGCATCATCGAGTCCATCAGGCGGCTGGAGGAGGAAGAGGGCGCGCATCCGGAGCTGCCGGGCGCGAGCGGCGCCGAGCGCGGCGCCCTGCGCGACCCCGTCTTTCGCGCGATCTTCGACGCGTTCGTGCGCTCGGGCGCCGATGCGTCGCTCGAAACGCTCGCCGAGTCGCTCGACGAGACGGCGATCGGGGTCCTCGAGACGATCAAGGCCGAGCCCGGCGCGGTGGTGGACGCCGCGCGCACCGTGGACGGCGCCCTCCGGATGCTCAAGGAGCGCGGGATCCAGGAACGACTCGGCGAACTGGACCGGATGACGCCGCTCGCCGACGGGGCGGAGAAAGATTCGCTGTTGCGGGAGAAGGACGTGCTCACGCGCGAGCTGGCTGCCCTGGGCGGCCGGGGATGGAAGAGCGTGCGGCGCGCGCTGGACTGAGGGCCGTGTCCCGCGGTCGACCGCGGGCGCGGGGGGGGGAGGAGGGCGTTGCGGATTTCACCTGGAGGGGGAGGGGGAGTGCCGACGGATCTCGAATTGCTGTTGACGCTGCAGGCCGACGACGTGGTGATCCACGGGTTCGAGGAGCGCCTCGCCGCGCTCGAGCCGCGCATCCGGGACCTCGACCAGCGTCGCCAGCGCGTCGTGGACGGGATCGAACGCTCGTCGGCGACGGTCGCGGCGGAGGAGAAGAAGCAGGCGTACCTGCGCGAGAAGATTGCCGAGCACAAGCTGCTCATCGATCGCAATCAGGCGCAGATGGACCAGGTGCGCACGATGAAGCAGGCGACCGCGGCCGTCGCCCAGATGGAGCAGGCGAAGAAGATCGTGGCGGGCGAGGAGAGCGACCTCCTGGCATTGAACCGCCGGCTCGAGGAGGTCCGCGGCGTGCTGAACGCGCAGAAGCGCGAGCTGGCGGAGCTGGAGGCCGTGCAGGAGGCGGCGCGCACGGAGGTCGCGGCGGAACGCGAGGTGCTCGACGCGGAACTCGCGGCCGCGCGCGCCAGGCGCGCGCAGTCATCCGCGGCGGTGCCCGCATCGCTCCGCACGATGTACGACCGGATCCGCGGGCACCGGCGCGTGGAGGCGGTCTTTCCGATGCGCGGCATGTCGTGTGGCAACTGCGACACCGCCATCCCGCTGCAGCGCCGGCACGTGATGACGATGTCGGGCGCGATCGAGCTGTGCGAGGCGTGCGGCGTCCTGATGTACTCCGCGGGGTGAGACGGCCCCGGAGCCGCTGGGCGACGGCCCCGCCGCCCGACGACGGCGCGGCCCGCTCGCTCGCCGCCGTGCTCTCCGTTCCCCTTGCGCTCGGGCGCCTCCTCGTGGCGCGGGGGCACGACGATCCGGAGCGCGCGCAGCGCTTCCTCCGACCCGCGCTCGAGCACCTCCACGATCCGGCGCTCCTCCGCGATCTGCCGGAGGCCGTTGCGCGCCTCTCGCGCGCGATCCGCGCGGGTGAGACGGTGCTCGTGCACGGTGATTACGACGTGGACGGCATCTGCTCGACGGCGCTGATGGTCCGCACGATCCGGTCGCTCGGCGGCGTCGCCCTCCCGTTCATCCCGGACCGCCGCACCGACGGGTACGATCTGGGGCCCGCGGGCGTGCACGCGGCGCGCGCGGCGAAGGCCGCCCTTGTGCTCACCTGCGACTGCGGCACCACGGCGCACGAGAGCGCGGACGCGCTCGCGGAGGCGGGCATTGACCTCATCGTCAGCGACCACCACCTCCCGGGCGCGTCGCTCCCGCGCGCGCTCGCGGTGGTCAACCCGCGGCGCGGCGACGACGCGTCGCCCGACAAGGACCTCGCCGCCGCCGGCGTCGCGTACAAACTCGCGCTCTCGCTCGTCAAGGCGCTCGGCGGGAACGCGAAGACCGTGCTCGACGCGCTCGACCTCGTCGCGCTCGCGACCGTGGCCGATGTCGCGTCACTTCGCGGGGAGAACCGCGTGTTCGTGCGCCACGGGCTCGCGCTCGTCCCCGGGTCGCGGAGCCCGGGCGTACGCGCGCTCGTGCGGAGCGCCGGGTTGGAGGGGAAGGAGATCACCGCGGGGCGCGTGGGCTACATCCTCGCCCCGCGACTGAACGCGCTCGGCCGGCTCGACCGCGCCATCAAGGGCGTCGAACTCCTGCTCGCTGAGCGCGAGGACGAAGCGCTCGCCATTGCGCGGCTCTGCGAGGAGAAGAACCGAGAGCGCCAGGCACTCGACCGGCGCATTCTCGACGAGGCGATGCGGCGCGTCGAGCGGCTCGACCTGGACGAGACGTACGGCATCGTGCTCGCCGACGAGGGGTGGCACGCGGGGGTGATCGGCATCGTCGCCTCGCGCGTCGTCGAACAGACCGCGCGCCCCGTGTTTCTCATCGCGGTGCAGGATGGCGTGGGGAAGGGATCGGGACGCTCCATCCCGGCGCTCGACCTGCACGCGGCGCTGGGCGCGTGCGGCCACCTGCTGATGAAGCACGGCGGGCACCACGCGGCGGCCGGACTCACGGTCGAGGCGGGACGCATCCCGGAGTTCACGGCTCTCTTTAACGATGTGGCACGCGCGCGGCTCTCGCCGGACGACTTCGTGCGGGAGTTGCGCGTGGACCTGGAACTCCCGCTCGCGGAGGCGACCGACGATCTCGAACGCCTCCTCCGGCACCTGGAGCCGTTCGGCGTGGGGAACCCGGGGCCGCTCTTCCTGGCGCGCGGCGTGCGGGCGGCGTCGAGCGCCGTGCGCATCGGCGCGGACGGCGTGAAACTGCTCGTCGAGGCCGGCGAGCGGAGAGTGGAAGCCGTCGGGTGGGGACTCGCGGACCGCGTGGGCGAGCTGCGCGAGGGGGCACTGCTCGACCTCGCGTACAAGCTCGATCGGAACGAGTACCGCGGGCGGTCCACACTGCAGCTGGCGATCGTGGATTTCCGGCCCGCGGAGTGAGAAGAGCGGAGAGCGGAGATTACCGGGAGGAGGGGCGAGAAGACGTGAGGAGTGACGTGCGGAGTGCGGGGTGAGGATCATCGCGGGGGAGTGGCGCAATCGGCGGCTCGTGGTGCCGAAGGGGCTGACCATCCGCCCTACGCCCGAGCGCGTGCGGGAAGCGTGGATGAGCATTCTGCAGCGCGACATCCCCGACGCGCGCGTGCTCGACCTCTTCGCGGGCACCGGTGCACTCGGATTGGAGACGCTCTCGCGAGGCGCGGCGTTCGTGGAGTTCGTGGAGCACGACGCGCGCGCGCTGCACGCGCTGGAAGAGAACGTCCGCGCCCTCCGCGCGGAGGATCGCTGCGCGATTCATCGCGCCGACGCCCTGGATTTCGCCTCCCTTCTCACTGCGCGTCTCTCTTCTCTCCTGTCCCTCGGCACGGTAAACTCCGCTCTTCTCCCTTCTCCCTCGATCTGTTTCGCCGATCCGCCCTACCGTCAGGGCCTCGCCGCCCGACTCGCCGGACTCTGGCTCGCGCACCCCTTCTCAGCGATCTTCGGGGTGGAGCACGAAGCCACCGAGACCCTCCCCGAGGGCGGGGACCGCCGGCGCTACGGCGACACCGCCCTCACGATCTACCGGACCTGAGCCGCGCTCGTCATGCCCAACATCGCGTTGTACGCGGGAAGCTTCGACCCGATCACGAACGGGCACACGGACCTCATCAAGCGCAGCCTGGGCTTCGTGGACCGGCTCGTCGTGGCCGTCGCGACGAACCTCGCCAAGCAGCCGCTCTTCACGGCGGAGGAGCGGGTGGCGCTGATCGCGAGCGCGCTCGACGGCGACCCGCGGGTGGAGGTGCGGCGCTTTGAGGGCCTGCTCGTGGACTTCGCGAAGGCCGCTGGCGCGCGGTTGATCATCCGCGGGCTGCGCGCGGTGAGCGACTTCGAGTACGAGTACCAGATGGCGCTGATGAACCGGCACCTGGCGCCGAAGATCGAGACGGTGTTCATGGTGCCGTCGCTGGACACGACGTACATCAGCTCGAACCTGGTGCGGGAGATCGCGCGCTTCCACGGCGACGTGACGAACCTCGTGCACCCCGCGGTCGCTGCAGCGCTCCGGTCGAAGTTCCCGCCGGAATGAGCTTTCTCGAGTCGGTCCGCGCGCGGGCGTCGCGGCTCGGCGCGCGCGTGGCCTTCGCCGAGTCGTCGGACGCGCGCGTGCTCGAGGCGGCGTCTCGGCTCGAGCGGGAGGGCGTTGCCGCTCCCGTGCTCGTGCTCGATCCCGCCGCCGCCGACGGCAATGCCGCGGCGCGCGCGAGCGGGCTCGAGTGCATTGACCCGGGCACCGATCCGCGCGTCGCCGCGCTCGCCGATGCGCTCGTGCACGCGCGCGCCCGGCGCGGGCTCGCGCGCGCGGCGGCGGAGCGGATGGCACGCGACCCCCTCGCCTTCGCGGTCTTTCTCGCCCGCACGGGCGCCGTGGACGGCGCCGTCGGCGGCGCCGTGCGCACGACGCGCGAGCTGATGCGCTTCGCGCTCTGGCTCGTGGGGCCGGCCGCCGGCGTGCGCACCGTGTCGAGCGCGTTCTACATGGTCCTGCGGACGGCGGACGGCGCCGGGCGGCACGCGGGGAGCGAAGGAGCGGCGCGGGAGAGCGGCGAGGAGGTGCTCACCTTCACCGACTGTTCGGTCGTGCCGCAGCCGACGGCCGAGCAGCTCGCCGACATCGCGCTCGCCGCGGCCGAGGCGCGGCGCCGGATCGTCGGCGACGAGCCCCGCGTCGCGTTCCTCTCCTACAGCACGAAGGGCTCGGGCGGCGACGCGGGCTCCATCGCCGTGGTGCGCGAGGCGCTCGCGCTCGTGCGCGCGCGCTCGGGCGCGCTCGCGGTGGACGGCGAGCTGCAGGGCGACGCCGCGCTCGTCGCCGACGTGGCGGCGCGCAAGGCGCCGGGGAGCGCCGTCGCCGGCCGCGCCAACGTGCTCGTCTTCCCGTCGCTCGACGCCGGCAACATCGCGTACAAGCTCACGGAACGGCTCGCGCACGCGCGGGCCATCGGGCCGATCCTGCAGGGCCTCGCCCGGCCGGTGTCCGATCTCTCGCGCGGCGCCGATTCCGACGCCATCTTTCACGTCGCGGCGATCACCGCGCTGCAAAGCGGAGCACTGCGACCATCCGGAGAACAGGGGCCATGAGCTTCACCGTCACGCAACACGGCGACGTGAGCATCGTCGAGGTGGAGGGCCAGCTCATCGTCGGCAACCGCCAGGACCTCAAGAAGAAGGTCCTCGACGAGCTGGAGAAGGGCAGGCGCAAGGTGCTGATTGACTTCGCGCGGACCGGGTACATCGACAGCTCGGGGCTCGGCGTGCTCGTCTCGCTCGCGAAGAAGATCCGCGAGCTGGGCGGCGACCTCCGGCTCGCGAACCTGAACGACGACCTCCAGACGCTCTTCGAGCTGACGAAGCTCGACACCCTCTTCCAGATCTCGGAGTCCCGCGAGCGCGCCCTCGAGAGCTTCTGATGCAGTCGTGGGCGGCGCGCGAGCCATCGCGCGACCTGGATGTCCGCATCCCCAGCGACGTCGAGTACATCGAGGCGATCGTCGAGCAGGTGGTCGAGCGGTGCGAGGCGCTCCGGTTCTCCCGGCGGCACCTGGCGCTCAACGTGCCGGTCGCGCTCACCGAGGCGATGTCCAACGCCATCCTCCGCGGCAACCTGGAGGACGCGTCGAAGTCCGTGTGGGTGCGGGCCGCGGTGGACTCGGTGCGCCTCGTGCTCGAGGTGCGCGACGAGGGCGACGGCTTCGACCTCGAGGCGTGCACCCGGGACCCCAGGACGCCCGAGAACCTGCTCCGGGAGAACGGGCGCGGACTCTTCCTGATGCGGCGGCTGATGGACCACGTGGAGCGCTACAGCGACGGCGGCAACGTCGTGCGCCTCGTGCTCCATCGCGCCCGGGGCGCCCGGGGCGCGCGCGGTCCGTGAGCGACGCCGAGCGGGCCCTGCGCGAGGCCCGACGCGAGGCGCAGCTCGCGGCGCAGCAGCTCTCCGAGAGCTGGGAGGAGATCAACCTCCTCTACTCGATCGGCGAGATCCTCGGCCGCACGGTCAACCTCAACGACGCCGCGCGGACGATCCTGAACGAGATCTCGGAGACGGTCGGCGCGACGGTGGGCGTGATCCTCGTGCACGACGCCGCGACGGGGCTCCTCCAGCCGGCGGCGGTGCGCGGGGCCGACCCCGGCGCGGTGGCGCCGGTCGCCATTGACGACGACGCGACGGTCGCCGCGCAGGTGTTCCGCACGCGGCGCCCGCTGGTCGTGATCGCGGGCGAGCGCGAGTCGGCGCTCGAGGCGCCCGTGCGGCGCGGCCCGACGCTCTCGGTGCCCATCATGTGGGCGACGCCGCAGGGCGGCGTGCCCCTGGGCGTCGTGACGCTCTCCGGGCGGCGCGACGGCGAGCGCTTCACCGCGGGCGACCAGAAGCTCGTGGCCGCGATCGCCACGCAGATCGGCACCGCCATCCAGATTGACCGCCTCGTGAAGGCCTCGATGGCGCAGGAGCGGCTCGCGCACGAGATGCAGCTCGCGCACGACCTGCAGATGCGGCTCCTCCCGCCGCCGACCATCCTCGCGCCCGACGCCACCTGCGCCGCGCGCGTGGAGCCGGCGACGAGCGTGGGCGGCGACTTCTACAACCTCTTCAAGCTGGGGCGTGGGCGCACGGGCGTGCTGATCGGCGACGTCTCGAGCCACGGCTACCAGGCCGCGCTCATCATGGCGCTCACGATGAGCGCGATGGCCATTCACGCCCAGACGACGCACGACCCGGGCGAGACGATGGCGGCGCTGCTCGCGTCGCTGGAGGGCGAGCTGCGCGAGACGGAGATGTTCCTCGCCGTCTGCTACGTGGTGGTGGACCCCGCCCGGGGCGAGCTGCGCTACGCGAACCTCGGGCACCCGCACGCGTTCGTGGTGGGCCCGGACGGCGCCACGGAGCGCCTCGGGGCCACCGACCCGCCGCTCGGGCTCGGCGCCCAGCCGCCGCACTCGCTTGCCCGCGCGTGGCGGCCCGGGCGCGACCTGCTCCTGCTCTTCACCGACGGCATCAGCGACGCGCGCGACGAGCGCGGCGAGGTGCTGGGCGAGGCGCGCGTGCTCGAGGTGGTGCGCGCGCGGCGCAACGAGGCGCCGGCGCGGATCGTGGATGGCGTCTTCGCGCTGCTCGAGGGGCACATGGGGCCGGTCGCGCCGACCGACGATCAGGCGATCGTCGTCCTCCGCTCGTGAGGGCGGGGCGGCGGGCGGTCGCGGAGGCGGGGTTTCCGCGGGCCCGCAAGCGGCTGGGGCAGCACTTCCTCACCGATCCGCGGATTCTCGGGCGCATCGCGGACGCGCTCGACGCGCGGCCCCACGATACGGTGGTGGAGATCGGGGCCGGGCGAGGTGCGCTCACCGCGGAACTCGCCGCTCGCGCGCGGCGGGTGCTCGCGATCGAGGTGGATCGCGAGCTGGCGCGGCGGCTGCGGGAGCGCTACGCGGGAGACCCGCGCGTCGAGGTCCTCGTGCGTGATGTGCTCGATGTGCCGCTGGGGGACGTGGCCGGCGGGCCGTTCCTCCTCGCCGGCAACATTCCGTACCACATCACGACGCCGATCCTGTTCCACGCGCTCGAGCGGCCGCGCCCCACACGCGCGGTCTTTCTTGTGCAGCGCGAGGTGGCCGAGCGCGTGGTGGCGCGGCCCGGGAGCGGCACGTACGGGGCGCTCTCGGTCAACGTCCAGGCGGTCGCGCACGCGGAGCAGCTCTTTCGCGTCGCGGCCGGCGCGTTCTCCCCGCCGCCGCGGGTCGAGAGCGCGGTGCTGCGGCTCACGCCCCTCGATGCGCCGGCGATCGCGCCGCGTGACGAGGAGGCGTACCGCGCGATGGTGATCGGCGCGTTCGGTTTTCGCCGCAAGCAGATGGCGCGCGTCGTGCGCGCGCTCTGGGCGCTCGGGGCGGCGGACGCCGCGGCCCTCCTCGCGCGCGCGCGCATCGCGCCGGCGGCCCGGCCCGAGTCGCTCAGCCCCGAGGACTTCGCGCGACTCCTCGCCGCGAGGTAACAGCTCCTAGCGGCGGCTCACCAGGGCGTACGAGAGGATCTCGAGCTCGAGCGCCATGTCCACGCTCCGGTGCACCACGTGCCGCGGCACGTGCACCGGGGCGGGCGCGAAGTTGAGGATGGCGCGCACGCCCGCTTTCACGACGCGGTCCACGAGCGGCTGTGCGGCCTCCGCGGGCACGGCGATGAGCGCGATCTCTGGGCCGAGCTTCGCGACGTCGGCCTCGAGTTCCTTCTGGTCGCGCACGATGAGGTTGTCGAGCGCGCGCCCCGTGCGTGCGGGATCGGCGTCGTAGACGCCGACGACGGTGAAGCCGCGATTGCGGAATCCCTCATAGCGCGCGAGCGCCGCCCCGATCTTCCCCGCGCCGAGGATGATCACGCGCCACTGGCGGTTGAGTCCGAGGATCTCGCGGAGCCGCGCGGCGAGGGCGGTGACGGAGTAGCCGAGCCCACGCTTGCCGAAGGAGCCGAAGAAGGAGAGGTCCTTGCGCACCTGTGCCGAGGTGGTGCCGCCGTGTGCGGCCAGCTCGCCGCTGGAGATCGTCTGGTGCGCCTGCGCCTCGAACTCCTCGAGGATGCGCAGGTAGAGCGAGAGGCGCCGGACGGTGGATTCGGCGATGTGTTTCACGGGGCGGCGTGCTTGTGAATGATTTCACAAGTTACCACCGGCGGGACGCGCACAACAGGCCTGGAGCAACAGAGGGGCGACGGACGGCCCGCGGGGAGGGCGGGTCCCCGTGCCGGTCGTGCCGCCGACCCTCGCCCGCTCCCGCTCGCGGACTACTTTCCTTCCATGAGCGTCTCCGTCACCTCCGAGATCGGCCGCCTCCGGACCGTCCTCGTGCACACGCCGGGCCCGGAGCTCCTCGCCGTCACGCCGGACACCCGCGAAGACTACCTCTACGACGACATCATCAGCATCGAGGACGCGCAGCGCGAGCACCGCCGCTTCATCGCGATTCTCGAGCGCTTCGCGGAGGTGCGCTACGTGCGCGACCTGCTGCGCGACGTGCTCGACGAGCGCGCGGCGCGCGAGCTCTTCATCCGCGAGACGATGGACGTCACCGCCGCGCACCCGCTCGAGCGGCAGCTCGCCGCGCTGCCCACGGACGATCTCGTCCAGCGCGTCATCGAGGGGCACGAGGAGGCGCCGGGCCCGCTCGCGCGCACGCTCAACGAGCGCGGCTACGTGCTCCCGCCGCTCCCGAACCTCTTCTTCACGCGCGACGTGGCGATGGCCGTCTGCGATCGCGTGATGATCGGCGCGATGCGCCACGGCATCCGGTGGACGGAGGAGCTCCTGATGAAGGCGATCTTCCGCCACCATCCCGCGCTCGCCAACGCGGGGCTCCTCTACGACGGCTCGCTCGAGCGGCGCGTCAACTACACCCTCGAGGGCGGCGACGTGCACCCGCTGCGCGAGGACACCATCGCCATCGGCTTCAGCGAGCGGTCGAGCCCGGCGGCGATCGACCTCGTGACGCAGCTGCTCTTCGCGACGACGCCGATCCGCAACGTGATCGTCGTCGTGATGCCCAAGGAGAACACGGCGATCCACCTCGACATGATCTTCACGCAGGTGGATCGCGGACAGTGCGTAGTCTTCCCGCCGCACTTCCTCGGCGCCGAACGGCTGTCCGTGCTGCTCTGGCGCAGGGGCGAGGCGCAGCTCCGCGAGATGCCGGGAATCTTCGACGCGCTCCGCGAGTGCGGCCTCGCGCTCGAGCCGATCTTCTGCGGCGGCGACCGGCGGATCACGCAGGAGCGCGAGCAGTGGTCGAGTGCGTGCAACTTCCTCACGCTCCGGCCGGGGCTCGTCGTCGGTTACTCGCGCAACGAGGCGACGCTGGGCGAGATGGCGAAGGCCGGCTTCCGCCTCGTGGACTCGGAGGCGTTCCTCACGGGGCAGGAGCGGATCGCCGACGACGAGCGCGCGGTCATCACGTTCGAGGGCGCGGAGCTGGTGCGGGGGGGCGGCGGGCCGCGGTGCATGACATGTCCGGTCGTGCGTGCGGATCCGTGGTGAAGGGCTGACAAGAGCGAAGGGCGAAGGGCGAAGGGCGAAGGGCGAAGGGCGAAGGGCGAAGGGCGAAGAGGGCGAACGGCGAAGGGGGAATGATGAGGGGCGAAGCGGGCGTGGGGAGTGAGACGGATGACGCGGGTACGCCGTTCAGTGAAGTGCCCTTCCTCGTGGTGGACGTGGAGACGACGGGGATGAGCGCGTGGGCGGGCGACCGCATCACCGAGGTCGCGGCGGTGCTCGTCCACGGCGAGCGGACGACCGAGACGTTCCATTCACTCGTGAATCCGCAGCGGCCGATTCCCCCCTCCATCACGCGCCTCACGGGGATCAGCGACGCGATGGTGCGAAGCGCGCCGCGGTTTCGCGAGATCGCCGGCGACCTCGCGCAGCACGTCGTGGGCCGCGTCTTCGTGGCGCACAACGCGCGCTTCGACTGGAACTTCCTGGAGGCCGAGTACGAGCGCGTCGCGCGCGCGAGCTGGAGCGCGCTCGCGCCGGCGCAGCTCTGCACGGTGCGCCTGGCGCGCCGCCTCCTCGCGCACCTGCCCCGCCGGAACCTCGATGCCGTCGCGTGGCACTACGGCGTCGAGATTGACGGGCGCCATCGCGCCGTCGGCGACGCGCGCGCCACCGCGCAGGTCCTCCTCGGGCTCCTGCGCGACGCGGAGCGGGCCGGCGTCCACACGTGGGAGGCGCTCGACGGCCTGCTCGCGCGGCGCACGGGGCGCGTGCGGCGCGCGCGGCGCCGCTGGAGCGCGTGGCCCCGGCCGAGCGACGCGCGCGACGGGGCCTGAGGGCCTGAGGGCGGCGCAGGCGCGCGCGAGTACCACGCGCGGCCGACCGCGCACAGATTCCACGGCATGACCGCGCCGCCGCCGCTCCTCCAGACCCGCCGGATCGGCCGTCTCACCGTCCATGCCATCCAGGCGGGCGGACAGAAGCTCGACGGCGGCGCGATGTTCGGCGTCGTGCCGAAGCCCCTCTGGGAAAAGCGCATCGCGCCCGACGAGCGCAACCGGATCGCGCTCGGGATGCGCTGCCTCCTGATCGAGCACGAGGCGGGGCTCGTGCTCGTGGACACCGGCGCCGGGAACAAGGAGAACGCGAAGTTCCGCGACATCTACGGCATTGAGAACGACGGGAGCAGCGAGGCGAACGGCGCCGGTGAGGCGGGGGGCGTGCGGCGGACGGCCCTGGAGGACGGCATTCGCGCCGCGGGACACCGTATCGAGGACGTCGCGCTCGTCATCAACACGCACTTCCACTTCGATCACGCGGGCGGCGACACCTTCGTGGATGGCGCCGGCGTGGTGCGGCCGAGCTTTCCGGGCGCGCGCTACGTCGTGCAGGCCGGGGAGCACCACTTCGCGACGCACGCGAACGAGCGCACGGCGGCGAGCTACTTCCCGCGCAACTGGGAGCCGGTGCGCGAAGCGGGGCGCCTGGAGCTGGTCGAGGGCGACCGGGAGATCGTGCCGGGCATTTCGGTGCTCCGCACCCCCGGGCACGTGCCGCACCACCAGAGCGTGCTCGTGAGCGGCGGCGGCGAGGTCGCCTGCTTCCTCGGCGACATCTGCCCGACCGCCGCGCACCTCCCGCTGCCGTGGATCATGGGATACGACGTGGAGCCGCTGGTGACGCTGGAAACCAAGCGATGGCTCTTCGCGCGGGCGGAACGCGAGCGCTGGCTGCTGGTCTTCGAGCACGACGCCGGCGTCGCGTGGGGGAGGATCCGGCACGACGGGAAGGCGTACGGGCTGGTCAACGGCGACGACGAGTAGACAGCCGTCAGCTGTCAGCTCTCCGCCATCAGCTGCATCAGACCGCAACTTCGCTGACGGCTGACGGCTGACAGCTGACGGCTGACGGCTGTCCACTCGCTGTTGTCGTTCTTGACTCACCCTGCCTCGCCACTAGCTTTAGGGCACATCGCAGACAAGCGGTCCGGCCTGGCTTGCCGGGCCCACCCTCTGGCCTCCGTCCTTCATCGTTGCGGGACGCCGTGCTGCAGGAGTTCGAGGCACCGCCGCCCACCGGGACACCGCGTGGGCGGGCGCGCATCGCGGACTCCGGGCGAAGGAGGGTCCGCGATTTTCATTTCGCTCACGGAGGAGAGCACACATTCAGGAACCCACCACCAAGCGGGGGCCGCGTGTCAACCGGCAGATCCGCATCAGCCCGGTTCGCGTGATCGCGGCGGACGGGGCGCAACTCGGAATCATGGAGGTGGACGCCGCGCTGGCGGCGGCAGTGGAACAGGGATTCGATCTGGTCGAGGTGGCGCCGCTCGCGCGGCCGCCCGTCGTCCGGATCATGGACTACGGGAAGTACAAGTTCGAGATGGCCAAGCAGGCGCGGCAGGCCAAGAAGAAGCAGCACGTGATTCTGCTCAAGGAAGTGAAGTACCGGCCCGGGATCGAGCGTCACGACTTCGAGACGAAGACGCGCCACGCGCGGAGCTTCCTCAAGGACGGCAACAAGGTCAAGGTGACGTTGATGTTCCGCGGCCGGCAGATCGCCCATCCGGAGCTCGGGCGCGCCGTGGTGGACCGGGTCGCCGCCGCGCTCGCCGACGTCTCGAAGATCGAGACCGACGCGCGGCTGGAAGGGAAGGCGCTCACGATGATCCTGACCCCCAAGTGAGACGTCCGGAGTGCGGAGTGATCGGAAGTCATTGAAGCCCTGCTTATGAGGAAGTCGGACGATGCCGAAGATGAAGACGCACAAGGGCGCGAAGAAGCGTTTCTCCCTCACGGGGACGGGGCGCGTGCGCCGGTTGAAGGCCTACAAGAGCCACATCCTCACGAAGAAGTCCGCGAAGCGGAAGCGTCACCTGCGACGGCCGACGACCGTCGCGACCTCCGGTGACGCCAAGCGCATGAAGCGGCTGCTCCAGGCCTAAGGAGAGCGACCCATGCCTCGCGCCCGATCAGGCGTCACGCGCCTCAAGCGCAAGAAGCAGGTGATGAAGGCCGCCCGCGGCAACTACGGCGGCCGCAGCAAGCTCTGGAAGGCGGCCAAGGAGACCGTGGAGCGCGGGTGGGTCTACGCGTACCGCGACCGCAAGGCGAAGAAGCGCGAGTTCCGGAAACTCTGGATCATCCGCATCAACGCCGCCGCGCACCAGCACGACCTGAGCTACAACAAGTTCATGAGCGGGCTCAAGAAGGCGGGGATCGCGGTGGACCGGAAGATCCTCGCGGACCTCGCGGTGAGCGATCCGCAGGCGTTCACGGCGCTGGCGGAGAAGGCGCGCTCGGCGCTCAGTGCGGCGTAAACGGCGACCGCGAGTAGACGGTAGACGGTAGACCGTACACCGTTCACGTAACTTCGGTGACTCTCCAAGAGTACAAGGTTCGCTACGAGCAGCTTCGGCAGGCCATCGACGCGCATCTCGCGTCGGTCACCACCGAGGAGCAGTTCAGGCACACCCGCGATCGCGTAATCGGCCGGCACTCCGGCTTGCTGAGAGAATTGCAGGCGATGATCCCGGGACTCGCAGCCAGCGAGCGTGCCGAGGCCGGCAAACTCTTCAACGCGCTGCACGACTCGGTTCGAAGGCAGCTGCTCGCAGTGGAGACCGCCCTCTCCGCCGCCGCCCCCGCCGCCCCCGCCCTCGACCGCACGATGCCCGCGCGCGAATCCTGGCGCGGCGCCCTGCACCCGGTCTCCCTCGTCCTCGATGAGATCTGCGACATCTTCCGTGAGCTCGGCTTCACGGTCGCGCTGGGGCCCGAGGCCGAGACGGAGTGGTACAACTTCGGCGGCCTGAACTTTCCCGCCGACCATCCCGCGATGGAGCTGCACGACACGCTCTACCTCGAGGGGGGCGGGCTGCTCCGCACCCACACGTCGCCGGTCCAGCTCCGGACGCTCCAGCGGCATCCGCCGCCCATCCGCATTCTCGCGCCGGGCAACGCCTACCGGCGCGACTTCTTCGACGCGACGCACGCGCCGATGTTCGCGCAACTCGAGGGACTCGCGGTTGACGAGGGGATCACCTTCGCCGACCTCAAGGCGACGCTGACCCACTTCGTGCGCCGTTTCTACGGCACCACCCGCCGCACGCGCCTGGGGCCGTCGTACTTCCCGTTCACGGAACCATCGGCGGAGATGCACGTCGAGGTGGACCTGGGCGACGGGAAGGGGCCCCGCTGGATCGAGATCCTGGGCTGCGGACTCGTGCATCCCGCGGTCCTCGAGTCGGCCGGCGTGGACAGTGAGCGCTACACCGGGTGGGCGTTCGGGATGGGGCCGGGGCGCATCGCGCTCTCGCGCCACGGCATTCCCGACATCCGGCTGCTCTCCGAGTCGGACGTGCGCTTCCTCGGGCAGTTCGCCCAATGAAGATCTCGCACGAGTGGTTGCGCGCGTTCGTGCCGCACGCGCTCGCTCCGGAGGAGGTGGGCGAGCTGCTGTCGCGTCACGTCGTCTCGCTCGAAGGACTCGAACGGACGCGCGCCGACCTGGCGCCGATCGTGGTCGCGCGCGTGGTCGAGAGCCGGAAGATCCCCGACACGAAGCTCTCGTTCAACCTGGTGGACGACGGCAGCGGCACGCCGGTCGAGGTCGTGTGCGGCGCACCCAACGTCGCCGTCGGAACGCGCTATCCGTTCGCGCGCGTCGGCACGGTGATGCCGGGCGGACTCAAGATCGAGGCGCGCAAGATCCGGGGGATGACGTCGCACGGCATGCTCTGCTCGGCGCGGGAGCTCGGCCTGGGTGACGATGCCGAGGGCATCCTCGCGCTCGCCGTCGCGGCCGCGCCGGGCACCGCGCTCCTCGACGCGCTCCCGCTCGGCGACGCGGTGCTCGACCTCGACGTGCTCCCCAACCGGCCCGACCTCCTCTCGCACGTCGGGGTGGCGCGCGAGCTCGCGGCGATCACGAAGCGGCCGATGGCGACGCCGGCCGAGTTGCGCGCGCTGCCGCGCGCGCCGAAGGCGGTCCGCGGCGCGGCCGCCGCGCAGGCGAAGGGCGTGCGCGTGAAGGTCGAAGACCGCGCCGGCTGCCCACGCTACGTCGCGGCCGTCATTCGCGGCGTGACCGTGGGCCGCACGCCGGACTGGCTCGCGCGGCGCGTGGAGTCGGTGGGCGGCCGCGCGATCAACAACGTGGTGGACGTGACCAACTACGTGCTCCACGGCCTCGGGCAGCCGGTGCACGCGTTCGACCTGCGCACGCTGGCGCACGGCGCGATCGTCGTCCGGAAGGCCCGCGCGGGCGAGACGCTCGTCACGCTGGACGGCGTCGAGCGGACGCTCGAGCCGTGGATGACCGTCATCGCCGACGGCGAGCGGCCCGTGGCGCTCGCCGGTGTGCTCGGCGGGCACGAGAGCGAGGTCACCGCGGCCACGACCGACGTGCTGCTCGAGGTGGCGTACTTCGCGCCGAAGGACGTGCGCGCCGTCCGGCGCGCGTTCGGCCTCTCGACCGACGCGAGCTACCGCTTCGAGCGCGGCGTGGACGGCGGGGCCACGGCGGCGATCGCCGTGCAGGCGGCCGGGCTCATCGTGTCGGTGGCCGGCGGGACGATCGAGGCGCTCCTCGACGTCGGCGCGGCCCCGCGATCGCCCCGGCCCGTGGCGCTCCGCCCCGCGCGCGTCGAGCGGCTCCTGGGCGAGCGGGTGGGCGCGCCGGAGATCCGCACGCTCCTCGGCGCCGTCGGCTTCTCGGTCAAGCCGGGAGCGGGGGGCGCGCTGGCGGTGACGGCGCCGTCCTGGCGGCACGACGTGTCGCGCGATGTGGACCTCGTGGAAGAAGTCGCGCGACTGCGCGGCTACGACCGCCTGCCGGACGCTGTGCGGCCGTACCGCCCGGGCACCGTGCCGGACGATCCGCTGCACCTCGCGACGCGACGGGTGCGCGACGCGCTGGTCGCGTCCGGCCTGGCGGAAGCGCGCCCGATGCCCTTCGTCGCCGAGACGTCCGCGTCCGATCCGCACGTGCGCGTGACGAATCCGCTTGCCGAGGACGAACCGTTCCTGCGGCGCTCGCTGCTCGAGACGCTCGCGCGCCGCGCGGAGTACAACCTGAACCGGCACCAGGGCGACGTGCGCCTGTTCGAGATCGGCTCCGCGTTCGAGCCCGTCGGCGACGCGCTCCCCAGGGAGACCTTGCGGGCCGCGGTGCTCGTGATGGGGGCGCGCCGGCCCCCGCACTTCACCGATCCCAGGCCGCCGGCGTACGACGCGTGGGACGCCAAGGCGCTCGCCGAGACGGTCGTGCGGGCGGCGTGGCCGCGCGCCGAGGTCGCCCTCGTGCCGGCGGAGGGCGGCGCGCTGTGGGCCGTGCGCGCATCGGGCGCGGAGGTCGGGGTCGTGCGAGCGGTGCCGCTCGATGCCCCCGTCTGGGCGTCGAGCGCCTTCGGCGTCGAGATCACGCTGGGCGAGCTCGCGTCCGCGCCGCCGGCCGCGCGCGGCGCCCACGCGTACGTGGCGCCGGCCGATGCGGCGCGCGCCTTCGTGCACCATACGGCCCTTCCCGCGACTCCGGCAGCCGAGTTCGACGTCGCGCTGATCGTGCCGAATGACCGGGCGGCCGGCGACGTGGAACGGGTGATCCGCGCCGCGTGCGGCGAGCTCCTCGAGCGCCTCGTGCTCTTCGACGAGTTTCGCGGAGCGGGCGTGCCCGCCGGCGCGCGCTCGATCGCCTGGCGATTGACCTTCCGCCATCCGCAGCGCACTCTACGCGATCAGGAGATCGAAGGGCGGCGCGCGCAGTTGCTCAAGGCCCTCAGGAGTGAACTCGGTGTCGAACCCCGCACGGCCTGACCTCAAGGCCTTCCGCGAACTGGAAACGCTCGTCCGCAACCTGGGCGAGGAACTCGCCGCCTTTCGCAAGCGCGCGCTGGCGGCGGAGGCGCGTCTCAAGGCGATCGCCACGAAGGGCGGCGGAGCCGGCGGCGGAACTGCCGCGGAGGAGCGCGTGACGCATCTCGAGGAGGAGAACCGGCGACTCCAGTCCCGGCTCGATGATGCCTCCGAGCGCACGCGGAAGATGCTCGAGCGCGTGCGATTCCTGCGCCAGCAGCACGCCGGGGAGGCGAAATGAGCGCCACCAGGTACAGCACGCGCGTGACGATCTGCGGCGAGGAGTACACCATCAAGAGCGACACGCCACCCGACCACACGCGCGCGGTGGCGGCCTACGTGGACAAGGCCATCCGCGGCGTGATGGGGAGCGCGGCCGTCGTCGAGTCACACAAGGCGGCAATCCTCGCCGCGCTTTCGATCACCGACGAGCTCTTCCGCGAGCGCGCCGGGAGCGTCGAGATGGCCGAGACGATGCGCGCGCTCGCGGGCGACGTGCGGCGATGGCTCCCACCCGGAAAACGGGGCGGCGCCGTCGCGGATTGACGCTCCCGCGTGGCAGCGCGCCGCAGCGCGCCGCGCCCATATCGGCGCGCGCGCACCCGCACGCACACGCGCGCTACGCCGAGAGCACCGCGTTCACCGCGAGCATCAGCTCCGAGGTGGTGAACGGCTTCAGCAGCACGCAGGCGAGGTACTTGCGCGCGTCGGCGCCCAGGTCGGCCGACGAGTCTCCCGTTACCAGCACCACGCGTACACTCGGTTTTCGCTTGAGCAGCTCGTCGAAGGTACGCTCGCCGGGCTCGCCGGGAAGGTGCCAGTCGAGCACGACGAGCTTGACTTCGTCGGCGTGGTGCTCGAAGAGGAGGAGCCCCTCCTTGCCGTCCGCGGCGAGGAGCACGCGATAGCCGCGCCGCTCGAGCACGCGGCCGATCAGGCGGCGCACGCTCTCTTCGTCGTCAATCACCAGCACGAGCGGGACGTCGGGACTGGCGGGGTCGCTGATGTCGCTCATCGCGGCGCTAGGGGTGTCGGTGGCGCGACCGCCCTCATGTCGCGCGCTGCCCGTAGGATACGAGGCGGATGACGCGAGGGTAACTGCGGGATTCAGCCACTTTTGGGCCGGCCGCGCGTGGCGTCGCGGCGGCCGCACGTTGCCTTTTCCGGCCGCTCGGCCTACCTTCTCAGGACGCGGAGCATCGCGCGCGTAGGTGCAAGCGGCCCCGGCAGTTAGCCCGTCCCATTCAGCGCCCTACGACGGCGCCCGATCGGACGGTCGGACTACCGGGGCACTCGTGACCGCCGCGTGAGCGCTCCCGGGCAGTTCTCATGAATCGCGGGCGGCGACGGTCTCTCGTCCGGCGCCACCGCCCTGGAGCATACGGACCATGAATCCCTTGCTGTACGTGGCGATCGCGCTCGGCGTGCTTGGACTTGCCGGCTCCGCGGTCGCCTTTGCGTTGGGACGCCGGTCGGGGCGCGCGGCCGAGACGCTCGCCCGGCGCGCGGCGGGTGAGGCGGCAGAACAGGTGGCGAAGCGCATCGTGGGGGACGCGGAGCGCGAGTCGGACGGCCTGCGCAAGCAGGCGGTCCTCGCCGGCAAGGAAGAGGCGATGCGCGCGCGCGAGGAGTGGGAGACGGAAGCGCGGCGCCGCCGGGAGGAGGTCGAGAAAGAGGAGAAGCGGCTGCAGGAACGCGAGGTCATCCTCGAGCGGAAGTTCGAGGTGCTCGAGACGCGCGACAAGGACCTCGGACGCCGCGCGAGCGACCTGGGCCGCAAGGAGAAGACCGTCGAGGAACGCCAGGCGGAACTCGACAAGCTCGTGTCCGACGAGCGCCGCCGGCTCGAACAGCTCGCCGGGCTCTCGGCGCAGGAGGCCAAGGCGGAGCTCATCCGTCGGATGGAGGAGGAGGCGCAGGCCGACGCGGCGAACCGGCTGCGCGAGATTCGCGAGAGCGCGCGCCGCAACGCCGACCGCGAGGCAAAGAAGATCGTCGCGCTCGCCGTCCAGCGCATCGCCGCGGACCACACCGCGGAGATCACCGTGAGCGCGGTGTCGCTCCCGAAGGACGAGATGAAAGGACGCATCATCGGGCGCGAAGGACGCAACATCCGCGCGTTCGAGCTGGCCACGGGCGTGGACGTCATCATTGATGACACGCCGGACAGCGTCGTCGTCTCCTGTTTCGATCCGGTGCGCCGGGAGGTCGCACGCCTTGCGCTCGAGAAGCTCGTGGCCGACGGGCGCATCCATCCCGGGCGCATCGAGGAAGTCGTCGAGAAGGCGCGCAAGGAGGTGGACGCCGGAATCCTCGAGACGGGCGAGCAGGCGGCATACGAGGTGAACGTGCACGGCCTGCACGCCGAGATCGTGAAGCTCGTGGGCCGGATGAAATGGCGCACGAGCTATGGGCAGAACATCCTGCTCCATTCCAAGGAAGTCGCGTGGCTCGCGGGCATCATGGCCGAGGAGCTCGGCCTCGACGCCGCCATGGCGCGGCGCGGGGCGCTCCTGCACGACATCGGCAAGGTGCTCACGCACGAGCACGAGGGGACGCACGTGCAGCTCGGCGTGGAAGTCGCGACGAAGCACGGCGAGCATCCGCTCGTGGTGAACTGCATCGCCGCGCACCACGACGACGTGCCGCACGAGAGCGAGATCAGCGTGCTCGTGCAGGCCGCCGACGCCATCAGCGGTTCGCGGCCCGGCGCGCGACGCGAAGCCTTCGAGACGTACGTCAAGCGCCTCGAGGGCCTCGAGAAGATCGCCTCCAGCTACCGCGGCGTGGACCGCGTGTTCGCGATTCAGGCGGGACGCGAGATCCGCGTCATCGTGAACCCCGAGGACGTGGACGACACGCGCATGCAATCGCTCACGGAGGAGATCGCGCGCCGCGTGGAGACGGAGCTGCAGTATCCGGGGCAGATCAAGGTGGTCGCCATCCGCGAAAAGCGAGCGATGGACATTGCCCGCTGAGTTGATGGACGGCGCCGCCGTCGCGAAGAAGATCCGTGCCGCGGTCGCCGAGCGCGCCGGCGCGCTCGCCGCGCGCGGCGTGCAGCCCGGCCTGAGCGTGGTGCTCGTGGGCGACGACGCCGCGAGCGCCGTATACGTGCGGAACAAGGAGAAGGCGAGCGTCGAGGCGGGGATGCGCGGCGAGACGATCCGGCTTCCCGCGTCCACGTCGGAGGCCGAACTGCTCGCGCGCCTCGACGCCCTGAACGCCGACCCGCGCGTGCACGGCATCCTCGTGCAGATGCCGCTTCCGAAGCAGATGGACCCGCGGACGGTCATCCGGCGGATTCTGCCCGCGAAGGACGTGGACGGCTTTCACCCGGTCAACGTGGGGAAGCTGCTGAGCGGCGACGCGGACGGCTTCGCGCCGTGCACGCCCTCCGGCGTGCAGGTGCTGTTGCGCGCGTACCAGGTCCAGACGAAGGGCCGGGAGTGCGTGATTCTCGGGCGGAGCAATGTCGTGGGCAAGCCGATGGCGGCGCTGATGGTGCAGCCGATGGAGATGGCGGACGCAACCGTGACGGTCTGCCACTCGCGCACAAGGGACCTGGCGTGGCACACGCGGCACGCCGACATCCTCATCGCGGCGATCGGGAAGGCCGAGCTCGTCACCGGCGGCATGGTCAAGCCGGGCGCGGTCGTGATTGACGTCGGGATGAACCGCGTGAGCGACCCGTCCACCAGGTCCGGGACGCGGCTTGTGGGAGACGTGCACTTCCCGAGCGTGCGGGAGGTGGCGTCGAAGATCACGCCGGTGCCGGGCGGCGTCGGGCCGATGACGATCGCGATGCTCCTCCAGAACACGGTGCGCGCCGCGGAGCTGGCCGCGGAGATCGG
>Ga0209520_10000387_pt1 | contig 25010 bp, 31 predicted proteins | sample Rifsed16ft1_FD_184009 | JGI IMG/M metagenome (GOLD analysis project Ga0209520, IMG submission 184009) | Soil microbial communities from Rifle, Colorado, USA - sediment 16ft 1 (version 2) | ecosystem: Environmental > Terrestrial > Deep subsurface > Rock core/Sediment | place: Rifle, Colorado...
TCCGTATATCTGCAATCCAAAAACGACAAGGCAAAACTCATAGACTTTTATAACGACTATCTTGCAGAGCCGTTTATAGAAAAAATATCAGAGCGCAAAGAAGACGAAATCCTTGCGTTGCGTGATATTCGTCCGCGCGGACTTGTCCCAAAAGACATCTGCTGCCTTACAGCCGCTGTTGATACTCAGGCGCGGGGATTTTACTACGAAGTCCGCGCATGGGGTCATGGTTATGACCTGGAGTCGTGGCAAATTCGGGAAGGTTTTGTTGAAAATTTTACAGGGCTCGTGAAAATCATTTTTGACGATATGTATAAAAACGCAGACGGCGCAGAACACAAAATATCCATTGCGTTAATAGATTCAGGCGGCGGCATGGGAGATTTCGGCGTCAGCCGAACGGCGGAGGTTTATGATTTCTGCCGCAGATTCCCCGGCATAATCCCGATTAAGGGGCAGCAGCGCATGAGCCAGCCTCATAAAATCACGCAACTGGATGTATACCCCGGCACAAATAAATACATACCGGGGGGACTCAGTCTCTACAACCTTAATGTTACATATTACAAAGATTATCTTGCATCCAAACTCACAATAGCGCCGGCAGACCCGGGCGCATGGCATCTGCACAACAGCGCAACATCAGAATATGCGCGTCAACTCACAGCAGAATATAAAGATGAAAGAGGATTATGGCAATGTCCGAGAAATCGGGCAAACCACTTTTGGGATGTGTCTGTCTATAATCTCGCGGCAGCAGACATTCTCGGCGTAAAATATATCAAAAATCCAAATATACAGGAGGTAAAGAAAAATGAGAACATTTCAAAGGAAGTTGAGCCAAAATCTAAAAGAAGCCGATGGTAATCTGCCTGCGCGGGGCACGCAGACAGGTGATGTTGAGATGCCGCTGGATATTCTTTTCGGCATGAAGACAATTTGCAAGTTTTTAGGGAGGAGCGAACCAACAATCATAAAATTCATGCGGGAATATGACGACTTCCCTGTGCGCCGCGATAACGGCAAAGGCTATGTGGCATCTCGCAGTGAACTTAACAGATGGTTCAGAGAGTGGGTGAAAGAGTAATCGCAAAATTTAATGCAAGCGAAAAAATCCAATATTTTGGCTAAAAAATCCAATATTTTGGCTAAAAAATCCAATTTTTAAAAATCTCCTAAAATCCCATCTTATAATCTGTCTCATGGCAACAAACACCTTCACGACATGGTCAGCGCTTTACACGGCGATGTTAAATTCACTCGCAAACTTTGCGCCGGGCCGGGTCGCATCATTCAATTTCAACAGCGGCGCATCATCGAAATCATTCCAATATCGCACAATCCAGGAATTCAAAGAAGGGCTGCACTTTGTGAAAACTATGATGGACATAGAAAGTGGAGAAGCTGTCAGCAGAACCTATGCAAAACAAGGCGGAGGAGACAGGTGGTGATTTCTGATTTAAAAAACTGGCTCATCAAAACCTTTGACATACGCGATGTGTTTTGCTTCGGCGGGACATCCCTTATTGCATGGGGTGTCTATGATATATATCCGCCTGCCGCGTTCATAATCACCGGCGCAATCTTTTTTTATATCAGCATCATCAGGGGGACAAAGTAAGTGGGCATACTTTCAAAACTTGAAACAAGACAATATGCGGCGGCAAGGGTAACACGGCTCACAGGCGACTGGCTCCCCGCAAATCAGGACATCAACACCATAGTCCGTGATTCTGCAAAAACGATTAAGGCCCGGACCCGGCAGCTTGTCCGGGACTTCCCATATTTCAACCGCGCCATAAACAACCTCGTAAACTATACTGTTGGAAACGCCATAACATTTCAAAGTCGTGTAAAAGATGCGAATGGCGACTTTGATAAAAAAGCGATTACGCAAATTGAAGACGCAATCAAATGGGCGTATGAAGAGCTGGATGTATCCGGCAAACTGCACGGACACGAACTTGAGCGGCTCGCAAAAAGGCAGGATGTAGAAAGCGGCGAATTGCTTTTTGTAAAAACAGTTCTCAAAGACGCAAACAGATACATACCGTATTGTATTCAGGCGTATGAGGCGGACTGGCTTACATCCTCATATGCAAAACCGGCGCAGGGTAATGTAGTTGACCAGGGGGTAGAATATGAGCCGAATACCGGGAAAATAATTGCATATCACTTTGCCGTGCCGTCAGGCTTCGGCGAGACCAACATCAAATCCTACACAAAGACCCAGCGCATCCCTGCAGAGTATGTCATCCATAATTTTCAGACCTTGCGCCCCGGACAGTTGAGAGGAGTATCGCCATTTACTACGGCAATACTTGTAGCCCATGACCTTGGCGATTACATTGACGCCAATATGGATACGGCAAAAATGGCGTCAAAATATCTTGCAATTGTGGAATCAGGGGACATCGGCGGATTCCAGAAATTAAGAACCTCAACAGTAGATGATAAAAAAATAGAATCAATAGAGAATGCGATTATAGAATATTTACGCCCAGGCGAGAAAATAAATTTTGCGCAGCACAATATGCCGGGCGCATCCTTTGATCCGACCGTCAAATTTTTCCTGCGCATGGTCGCTGTTTCGACAGATACGACTTATGAGCTTCTTACCGGCGATTATGAAGGAGTAAGTTTTGCAAATCTGAAAGGAATCAGATCCGATTATGGAGTCATGCTCAAGCCGCACCAGCAGCGGCATATTAAACACGTATCTCAACCGATACGGCAGGACTGCATCCAGTGGGCAGTCATGTCCGGCAAAATTAATCTCCCCGGCTACAACAAAAACCCCCGCCACTACTATCAGGGCGTATATACCCATCCGGGTATGGAGTCCACAGATTTGCTGCGGGACGGCAAGGCAGCCATAGAGCTGATACAGGCCGGACTCATGTCCCCGCAGGAAATTGTTGCGTCAAGGGGCAGAGACTTTGAGGATGTGCTTGACGAAATAAGCGAGGCAAAAAAACTTATGGAAGCGGCAGGCGTGCCTTTTGAAAAACTATTCAGCATACCGACAGGGATGCAAAACAACCCTGCGGCGCTGGGAGCGACAACAAAGGGGGATAATCCCCATACGACTTCGCTTCGCTCAATGGGGGTAATCCCCAAAACAGGAGGTTAAAAAGTATGCCGAAAAGAGAGAATATGTTTTACCGGGAAGCCGCCTTAAAATTATCCGAAAAAAGCGGCGGACCGTCAACGCTCAACCCCGACAACCGTTCTGTAGAGGTTATCGGCGCAACCGAAAATCCATGCCCGGTTTATGATTGGGCAAGAAGTGAAATAGTCAATGAGGTGCTGCTTATGAGCGGCTGCCAATTATCCGAAAAAGGACAAATCCCTCTGCTGGACACCCACAGCCGATGGGACACCTCAAGCGTGATTGGCTCATTCAGGGAAATGCGTATTGAAAATGACAAACTCATTGGCAGGGCGTTCTTTTCAAAGGCGCAAGAAGCCGAGGCGCCATTTCTCAAGGTGTCGGAAGGGCATCTCACGGATTTTTCGGCAGGATACCGAGTGATTGAATCAAGATATATCCCTGCAGGCGAGGAGCAGAACATAGCAGGCAGGATGTTTAAAGGCCCCGTAAAAATAACCACAAAATGGGCGGTAAAAGAAATGAGCGTCTGCCCTATAGGCGCTGATGAAGCGGCAACAGTGCGGGCAACACCCGCAAATATAAAAAAGGAGGATATACCAATGGACAAAAAAGTCAGAACATTCCTCGAAAGTCGCGGCCTCCCGCAGAATGCGACTGAAGAGGAGGCATACCGTTTTCTGGAAGGTATGCCAAAAGAGCACGTACCGCAAGCGGGAGATTTAAAGATAGTGCAGATTGAAGACGCTGTCCGGACAGCAGTCCGCGCCGAGCAGGACAGGGTACTCGAAATCAGAGGACTCTGCGGGCAGGCAGGCATCGCCGATGAAGCGGATAAATTCATCAAGGACAATAAAACCGTGGAGCAGGTGCGGGTAATAGCTTATGACAAGCTCCTTGCCAAGGTCCCGACAGCAGGCGGCGCTGGATACAGAGCGCCCATAGAAATGGGGGCGGATGAAAGAGATAAGTTCAGAGCAGCCGCAACAGATTCAATTCTCATCCGGTCAGGCAGAGAAATTGAAAAGCCGGCAGACGGCAGCAGAGACCTGCTCGGTTTCAGCCTGAAAGAACTTTCAAGAGAATCGCTCCGAATAGCCAACAAGCCCGCAAACGGCGATGCACTGGAGATGATAGGCAGGGCATTAACCACAAGCGATCTGCCGATTATACTCTCCAATGCCGCAAACAAGAGCCTGTTTGAAGGCTTTGAAAGCGCAGAGGAGTCATGGGAAAAATGGTGTGATACCGGCTCGGTATCAGATTTCAAAACCAACACAAGCGCCCGCGCATCCGAGACCGACGACCTCGATGAAATCAGAGAAGAGGACGAATACAAATACGGCGCAATGAAAGAAGCAAAAGAGGAATACAGGATTGCCACCTACGGAAAGTTGTTCAAAATCTCAAGGCAGACAATCGTCAACGACGACCTTTCGGCGCTTAGCGATATTCCAAGAAAGCACGGCGAGGCGGCATCAAGGAAAATCGGCGACATTGCTTACGCAGTCCTCACAGCCAATGCCGCAATGGGAGACGCTGTTGCCCTCTTTAATTCCGGCCACGGAAATCTTGGCACAGGCGGAGTTGTAAGCGAGACAACAATCGGCGAGGCAATCAAGCTGATGAAACTCCAGAAAGACCTGAACGGCAAGAGACGGCTCAACATCAGGCCGCAGTTCTTCCTGGCGCCCGTAGCCATTGAAGGCGCATCGGAGGTCTTTTTCAACTCCATGCAGTTTGCAGGGGACAACAAGGCCGCAACCAGAGCCAATCCATACAGCGGCTCGTATTTTACAAGGGTTTATGAGGCAAGACTTGACGATGCAAGCTCAGTGATTTGGTATCTTGCCGGACCAAAAGGCAAGACAGTCAAGGTCTTCTTCCTAAACGGCAACAGAACGCCGTATCTGGAAACAAAAGAAGGCTGGAACATTGACGGCGTGGAATTCAAAGTCAGGATAGACGCAGGCGCAAAGGCAATGGACTGGAAGGCGCTTATCAGAAACGCAGGGGCATAAATAACAGGTTAAGGTTAAGGCTGAGGCTGAAAAAACATTCCCTTAAACTTAACCTGATTTTAAACAAAAAAAGGAGGTTGCAATGAAAAATTATATTCAGGAAGGCGAAAGAATTCAATACACCGCCGGCGCCGCCATAACATCCGGGCAGATGGTGCTTGTGAGCAAAAGACTCGGCGTGGCAACAGCAGACATTGCCAACGGCGATGTAGGCGTGCTTGCGATGGACGGCGTTTACGAAATCGCAAAGTTGTCCACCGATGTTGTTGCGCAGGGAGACCTGCTCTACTGGGACAACGTCAACAGCAGGCTTACCCTGACGGCTACAAGTAACACACTGGCAGGCTACGCCCATGCCGCCGCAGGCAATGGCGTAACAACAGTAAAAATCAGAATCAACAGGTAAGGCAGAAGGTATGGGGACAGTATAGGGACTGTCCCTTTATCTACTTTATCTAAAACTATGTCCACACAATCAGAACTTGAGCAAGAATTTTTTGAAATAGAAGAAATGGATTGGATTGACGCCATTTTACTTTCTGCCGGCGCAGGGTCAAAGGCAGTTAAAATCCAGTTTGACAATGAATATCAGCCGGTCAATATACACACGGGCATTATTGAAAGCGCAAGACCTGCCGCGTTGATACAAACATCGGATATTGAAGGCGGTGGGCATGATGCTTTGGAGATAGATGGTATTACCTACAACCTTATAGAAATTCAAAAACAGAATCAAAGTATATTCACAATTTTAATTTTAAGCAAGGATGCATAAATGGCAGACAGCAAAAGACAACAGCTTATTGATGCAATAGACGCAAGATTCAAAACCATAAAAACAACCAACGGCTACGAAACCGAGCTTGGCAATAATGTCTTTGCATGGCGTTCATCGCCTATAGAGGCGGCAGAATTGCCATGTTTATTATATAGGGACACAAATGAAACCATAGAACTCACAATCGGAGCGCATATCCATACATTGACTATAGAGACGGAAATAATCACATCAGGGGGAACCGCCATAAAAGACATCCGCAAAATGCTTGCAGATATAATCAAGTGCATCGGCGCAGACCTGACATGGGGCGGCATCGCAGAAGACACACTGCCTGTTGCAGGCGAGGACATCAAGATAGAACAGCAGGAAAACATCATTACAGGCGCAAAGCTCTCATTTGCGGCGCAGTATGTCACCGAGCCGTTCAACCCTTATCAGTAAAGAGTGGACGCTTCATAGGAGGCATTATGAAAGTCATCTGCAAAATCTCACACGAGACAATGACCAGCGAAACAGGCGGATTCCGCAGATTTGAGGCAGGCAAGACATACGATGTAGAAGAGCCTGACCTTATGTTTTTTGATAAGGGGACTGTCCCTATTTACGGCTTAGAGGATGAAAAAGGGAAGCGTAGAATAGGGACAGTCCCCGATAAAAAGAAGGAGGTAAAAAACGATGCTGACTAAAAAGGGGTGGGATAGAAATTTGATGCTAAGCCTCTTTAAAAAAGAGGCGGCTTATGATGCAGGCGTTACCATGAGCAACGCAAATGCGTGCAGCATGAAAGGCTTTGAAGCAACGATAGATTGGGACGACAAGGTGCAGGACGACAAAGACGCCATAACCGGGCAGGAGTTCGGCACAGACCAGGAGTTTATTACACAGGCAGTCAAGCTGTCGTATAAAGAACCCAGGGCGAAACCCAACTCGCTCATAGGCCTCGCCGCTCTGGCCCTCGGCGATATTACCAGCACGCAGGATGGCGCATACACCGCATACAAACATAAAATCAAACCCATTGCATCAGGCAGCGCCCTTGCCTCAATCCACGCTGAGGAAAAATTCGGCGGAATTCAATACGCATACAAAGGAGTCAAATGCAACACGCTAAAAATTGCAGGCGAGGCCGGCGGCTATATATCTTTTGAGGCAGGGCTGCTCGGCTCAGGCACAAGGGCGACATCTGCAACTGCCTTCGCTGCTGCAATTACAGAAAGCTGGCTCAAAATCAACAAATGCAAAGTCTGGCTCGAAGACGGCACAGACATATCCATATCTGCAACCCTTGTTCAGGATGCAGAAGACATATCCAGCGCAACGCCTGTGGATCTCAAAACCCGCATGAAATCCTTTGAATTTAACTGGGACAATGGCATGGAAGGGCAGGAAGGCTTTGCCGGCGCAGGGGTTTTTCAGGACATAGATTATGGCCGGAGAAAGGCAGACCTGAAATTTAGTCTGCTTTTTAGCGACGACACAGAACTCAATCACTTTTTGAACCAGACCCCGCTTGCAATAGAATTTGATTTAAAGGGGGCGCTCATTGCCGCAGGCGGGACAATGTATTATGGCGCGCAAATAATCATCCCGCGATTTAAGCTTAAGAAGGCGCCGCTCCCAAAAGGCGGAGTCAACGACATACTCACATGCGATTTTGAGTGCGATGTGCAGAACGATGGAACAAATCCCGTTGTCCTCATCGAAGGATATAACGCAGTAGCGGCATATCTGGCAGCATAAAAAACAAACATAGGAGAACATCATGGCAAAACTTACGAATGAATTAGAGGCAACAGTAAAACTCGGAGGCGAGGACGTCAACATATACCTCCGGAATCCGTCTAATGAGGAAATGAACGACTTTCTTTCAAAAAGGTATGACGTATCCGCCAACAAAAAAGGCGGCAAAGTCAAAGACAATTCCTTGCTTGCGCGAGCGAATTTTTTTGACAATCTCGTCTCAAAGATAGAAAACCTTGAAGATGCGGAAGGCAAGGCAATTACAGCAGAGCGCAAGGAACTCATACCTTCTAAATGGAAGAACGACATCATCTTCAGACTGTTTGAAGACACGGACATAGAAATAAAAAATTAATAGAGGATTTTAGGCTTCTCTGTGAGCAGTCTAAAATCCCTGATTGCGAAAGATGCACAGTCTATGAAGATAACCCGCAAGAATATGCAGAAAAAGAAATATGTCCGCAATGCTGTTGGCAGCAGGAAATCAAAGAGCCGCTCATATACAAGCTCCTTGAATATCTCTCATTGCAGGACGCAGGATGCCCCATAGGCAGGCATGAGTTGGGCAATACAGAATGGCAAATGCTCGGGGCCATAAAAACCGAGCGTGAAAAAAACGCAATAGAAGAGGCAAAGAAAAAACAAGGATAAAACAATGGCGCAAATCGGCGAAGGCAAAGGCATAACAATTGTAATCGGCGCGGATGACCAGACAAAGGCGGCGTTCCAGTCTGTAAAACAGGGCATGGAAGACATGGGCAGCACAGCCAATAAAATGGCCATGCAAGCTGAGCGGTATGAGCGTCACTGGTTAAAAATGTCTGTCGGTATTGTTACGGCAGTCTATGCGATCAGGAAGGCGTGGAACCTGATGGAAGATGTTGCCCAATTCAACAAACAATATGAAGAGATGCAAAAATTAACCGATGCAATCAATGGATTCAAGACATTCACAGATAAACTTATTCTTTCCGTAGAGCTTGCATTCATCAATGTCTTTGCCGGCATAGGAGCGGCAATAAACTATGCAATAGGATTGGCCGCGCAAGGCTTTGCAAAATTCTATGACCTGCTTGCAAAAATACCATACATCGGCAAAGCATACGAGGATGCGGCAAAATCGGTTAGAGCATTTGCGCAGCAATCTTTTGAAGCCTCAAAAATCGGCGAAGATTTTGCAAAATCAATACACAATGCATTTCTCCGCGCCGGCGAAATGATTGACAAGAAAAATGCCGCTACAGAAGAAGCCGCAGCTCACGAAGAAGAGCTACTCCGCATCCATGACCTTTTCACCAAAGCCCTTGCCGACCGCAATCCTATGATGGAAGAGGCTATCCGCCAAACCAAAAACTGGGCAATGGCGCAAAAAAAAGTTAATGATGAAATAGAGATGGGAAATAAATTTGATGAACAAAAGAAGGCAAAAAGAGGCGCAACCGCGCCGATTGCAATGGATTTGACATTTGCGGAGATAGACAATCTCAAGCAAAAAATAGAGCTATACGATCAATACAACGCCGCAATTGAAAAAAGCAATCAGTCTATAGAAAGAAGCATAGTAACTGCCGCGGCAAAAGGCGTTATAGACCGACAAACAATGGTTACTATGCTCGGCAAAATACAACTGATGGAAATTGAGCTTGCTTTCCAGAACGCGCTTCAAAGCGCCCTTGTGCAATATATTCTTGGCCAGCAAAGCCTTGAGCAGGCCCTCAAGATGGCCCTTGCGCAGGAGCTTGCGCAAATAGCCGCCAAGTCTGCCATAAATGCAATATATGAAACAGCGATGGGCATTGCAGCCTGGGCAAGCTATGGGTGGGCGCAGGCCGCTGCGCATTTTGAGGCAGCCGCAATGTTTGCTGGTTTGGCCGCAGGCGCAGGATATGCCGCAAGTAGCCTCGCCAAGTCATCAGGCTACGGCGAGGGCGCACAGGGTTCATACAGCAACCCCTCGTATTCTTCCCCTTCCACCGGCGCATCCGCCGCTCTTTCAGGCGGAGGCAATCAGCAGGGCAATGTAACTACTGTCTATTATATCAATGCAATAGACACCCAGACATTCAGCGAGTATGTGAAAAAGAATTCAGGCGCCATAACAGGCATTGTTGCGCAAGACATAAAGACACGCGGTGAAATAAACTATGCAATACAACAGAATGTGTGAGATGTCATCCCCGAATGCTTCTATCGGGGATATGGTTTTAAAAATCAGATTCCCGATAAAAACTTCGGGAATGACAAAATAATAAAGGCATAAAAATGGAAATCTATCCCTCAAACCCGGGGCCTATAAGGCCTATAAGCATAGAATCGGAATTCAAAACCCTTGTTACGGATTTTGAGACAGGCAAGGAACAGCGCCGTCAATTGTGGACATTCCCAAAACGCACAATCGCGCTGAAATACCGAACCCAGCAGACAAACACAGAGACGCTCTGGAATTTCTATGGCAGTCGCAAAGGCAAGTATGAGCCGTTTTATTTTGTTATGCCTTATGCGGAAAACCATCAAAATGAATATGTGACAAAGGGCGATGGTTCTGCCGCAATCTTTGACCTGCCGTCAATAAGCACAGATCAATCAACCCTTATTGTCTATATCAATAGTATCCAAACCCTCGTCACATTTCTTTCCGGTGGCGGACAGGCAGGCGCGGACAGGATACAATTCAATGCGTTAGGCAATATAAACTCATCCAGTGTTGCCAACCCCACGGTCATTACAACATCTGCGGCGCATGGACTTTGGACAGGCAATAGTATCCTTATTGCCGGCCACACCGGAAGCGCTCCCGACATCAACGGAAATCACACAGTTACGGTTATTTCTTCCACGACATTCAGCATCACGGTGAATGTGACGGTCGGCGGCACAGGCGGCACATGGGCGCTCAATCCGCCGGCAAACGGCGCGACAATCACAGCGGATTTCAGCGGCAGACTCCGATTCACTGTAAGGTTTGCAGAAGATAAATTATCAAAAGAGATGTTTGAATATTTTCTTTATAGCCTCGGCATCGGATTAAAGGAGGTCAAATAATGCGTTCATTGCCAACAGACCTCGCGCTTGAAATCGGCAAAGATTTTGCTTTCTTTTGTCATCTTCTTAAGATGGAGCTTTCCACAGCAGTCTATTATACGGATTTGGATATGGATGTTATCTGGGAGGGCAATACATATCTTTCGCGGGGACTCAGGTTTCATAACACCAGTCTCAACATCACCGCGGCCATAGACAGGACAAGTTTTGAGATAGACAACACAGGTCTTGAATTTTCCTCGCTTGTGCTAAGCGAAGACACACGCGGCAGGGCTTGCACAATACACATTGCGGCCATAGACAAAAATGGCCAGGTTCGTGCCGCAGACACGCCCTTTGTCGGGATGCTGGATTCCATAACGGTGGACAACCGCAAGGCAGTCTTCGATGTTTACAGCCATATGATTTTGTGGAAACGCAAATGCCCTGCGCGGATACACCAATCCAGTTGTCCATGGATTTTCAAGGATGCAGCCACATGCAGATATGCCGGCGCAGAGCTATGGTGCGACCACAGTTACGATAGATGCGTTGCGCTTTCCAATTCAAACAATTTCGGCGGGTTTAGATTTCTCCCGTCTTTGCAAAATAAACAAATATGGTGGGGGCGGTCTCCGGCATGATTACAAGAGAACAAATAAAAAAAATCCCCGAAGTCGTGAACCGCCTTTTTGAGAAAAAGTATGAGCTTGGCGTTCGCGACTGCCTGACGCTCATCATAGATTTTTTTGACGGCATCGGCATAGATATCCCGCGCAAGGCAGCGGAAAAAGGATTCAACGGAGTCACGCTCTCGAATTATCAGGAAAAATGGGAAATGGGAGAATGCCGGGAAGATTATCTTCCATTCCTCGAAACCTTTACCCGGGAAATAGAGCCCGAACAAATTTTACCCGGCGATATTCTGATTTTCGAAGGCCCTGAACTTGATTTCTGGGGCATATACCTCGGCTTTGGAAACTGCATCGTGTGCATGGAAGACTGGGGCGCAAGGGTTATGCCGGCAAAGGTTTTTAAAACAAAAGAAATAAGGAGAACAAAAGAGTGGGCGGCGAAACGGGCGGCATAATACAGGGTGTTATAGGTGTAGTGCTAATCGTTGTCGGCGCTTTGGCAACCCCTGTCGGCTGGGGGTTGATTGCCATGGGCGCCAGTATGCTCATCGGCGGCGTCGCCTCATACACCGCGGAATCGCAGGCAAAAAAGGCCGGCAGATGGAATAACTCGCAGATCATAGAGCAGGGCGGGCATCTCATCAACACGCGCAGCACGCAAGAACCTATCCGGCTTATTTATGGCCGGATGAAAGTTGGCGGCAATATCGTCTATGAATCCGCATCCGGCGCAAACAACGAATACCTGCATCTCATCATAACCCTCGGCGAGGGCGAAATGGACGCCTGCGAGCAGGTCTGGCTTGACGACAAACCCATAGCGGATTATGGCGCCACCGCATATTATGAATTTTACAATGGCGGCGCAAACCAAAATATGTGCGCAGCGCTCAATGCCGCAGATCCAAACTGGACAGACCCGCTCAGACACACTGCTTATCTTTATGTCCGTTTAAAATATGATACGAATAAATATATGAACCAGCCAACAGCAACCGCGCTTATCCGGGGAAGCAAATTATTTGATCCGCGCTCCGGCCTTACCGCATGGAGCCAAAACCCCGCGCTTGTATTCTATGATTTATTCACCCAAAAAAGATATGCCTTCGGATTCTCTTCCATACTTTTAGATACAAGCTCAATTATAGACTCTGCAAACTGGTGCGATACAAATAGCTATGAAATAAATGGCGGCGTATTCAGTCAGGACGCCGCGCTGAATGTAATAGAGCAGATGCTCCTGAATTTCAGGGGAGTAACAGTTTACAATGCCGCCAAATACAAACTCAAAGTTCTGGATTATGAATCCCCTGTCATGTCCCTCACGGAAGACGATATCAGGGCGGACAGCTTTGGCATCAGCGTCCCTGGTCTGCCTGAAACCCCGAACCGCACACGGGTTAAATTCCCAAACAAGGATAATGGCTACAATACCGAAGACCTGGTTGTGGAGGATTTGAACGCCCTGACAATAGAAGGATACGAGCGAGAAAATTCAATCACCTTAATCGGCACGACAGACTGGACGCAGGCGCAAAAACTTGCAGTCTATAATCTTGAACGAAGCAGGCTCAATAAGGCGTATCATTTTATCGCCGGGCCAAAGGCGTTGCCTCTTGAGCAGGGCGATTGCATATCCATCACGCATAGTCTGCCCGGCTGGACAAACAAACTCTGCCGCATAATCGCAATGAGCATCGCAGGCCAGAATGAAGTTAGTTTGTCCGTGATTGAAGAAGACGTCGCCCTTTATAACGATGTCATAGACATAGATGTCCACACATATTCATCCACAAACCTGCCAAGCCCATTTGACGTGCCTGACGAAGTAACGAATCTCACATTTATAGAAGAGGAATATTACAATAAAGATGTCAGTTATACCCGCCTGCAAATCACATTCACAAAACCCGTCTCGCCCTTCTGGAAACATTCGGAGGTATGGGTCAATGTGGCCGGCGCAGGATATTCCCACTATATGAATGCAACAGGCTCTTTCACCATAGAACCTGTAAAAGAAGCCGTTAATTATAAAATCAAGCTGTTGCCCGTGTCCATTCACGATAACAAGCAATCCATCTCCACCGCCACAGAATGGTCTTACGCTGTCATCGGCAAAAACACCCCGCCGCCGGATGTGGCGAACTTCAAGGCCATTCCGCAAAGCGACACAATCATCCTTATGTGGGATGCCGTGGACATAGTGGACTTGCAAGGCTATGAAATTCGTAAAGGCGCAAACTGGGCTGGCGGGATTTTTATAGGCTTTACAAGGGCGGTTGTATTCCAGCTGAATGGCGTTGCCCCGGGCAGCCATTCATACATGCTAAAAAGCATAGACACCAACAATAAGTACAGCAACAACTTTGCCCTTGCCACTACCACAGTGTACGGTCCTGCAAGCTATACGGAAAAAATGAGCCAGTATAGCGATTATAACGAGACAGGAGAAACGCATGACAACACTGAGAGATATGTTGATGCAACTTACGGGCCTTTGCTCAGAGTTCTACGTCCTGCGCTAACCGGCACATATACATCTCCCGTATATGACAGGGGCTCTGTGGTTACAAGACGCTCATGGCCTGAATTTGACATCCTTTTTTTTGGAACCGGCACTGCATGGTATGATCAATTCAACGCAACACAGCTCTGGACTGATAAATTCAGCGGCTCCGATACATGGCTGACCCTTTTCGGGGCTTACATTGCAGGAATTCTTAAGATGAGACTTGGCTATAGCAATGATAATTCCATTTATTACTGGATTGATTATTTTGAAAGCTACGTGGCGGAGACTCAGGCGCGCTATGTAAAATATGAAATTACAATAACCGATGTAGCGGCAGATGGCCGTTTATGCGTCAAGCCCACAACATACAAGGAGGCGTATTGGCAATGAGATACATCCATCCGGTCACAGACATAACCAATTACGACATTGACCAGCTTGCCCAGGAAATAAGAAGCGCAGGTCTTGATGTGCAGGCAATTCATAGCGGCAACGGGGTTTTGCTCTTTGAATTTCAGGCGGCCATTGCGGATGCGGAAAAACCCATATTGCAAAACATTGTCTCAAGCCATAGCCCGACATGGTTTGAATGGACAGAAAACGAGCAACTCAAGCGGCATAAAGTCAAATGCGCAGAAGATGTGGATAAGTTAACCGCCATGAGAATACGCAATCTCATCGGCGGCAGCGACCCTATCCAGGAGCAGCTTAAACAAATCAGATTATCTTTATGGGCGCATGATGTGCAGCTGCATAGCAACGATTATTTGCAGGCAGACATAGACATGGCTGCGCAAATACGAAACCAGATGTTGACAATCAATACAAACATTGAGGCAATCAGAAACGAAGGCAAAGATTTTAAAACAGGAAAGGGGTGGTAACTCATGTCATACGATGACACATCTCCCGCGCAAGGGCATCAGGCATTAAGCGATGTGGAAATAATCCGTAACAATACAAACGAGCTTCGTAAATTTGAGGCGTCGGCAGAGGCATCGCCGCCGTCAAATCCTGTAGCCGGGCAGTTTTGGTGGACTACCGATACAAAAAAACTCTATCAGCGCAATCAAGCCAACGATACCTGGCTTCTTTTATGGTTCGAAAACGCATCCGGCTACGGCCCTGCGTGGTATTATCCCACGGCAACAGACAGCAGCGACCGCAATCTGAAAACCCATTTGGAAAAAAACATCACCGCCGCTATCGCCGTCCACGGCATAAAACAGGGTTCCGGCAACAACTTTGACGCAGACAAACTTGACGGCTACGAGGCAAGCGATTTTGTCGGCGCAAGCCACATTCAAGCTACGAGCGGGGTGCATGGCGTGGGCGCAGGAGTGATTGTAGGCACGGACTTGACTCAAACACTTGCCAATAAAACACTTACAAGTCCTGCCATAACAAGTCCTACCATAAATGGCGGGTCTATCGGAAGTAATATCAGTGTTGGCGGCGCGTATGTGGACGGCAGAGACCCAAGCGTAGATGGCGCAAAATTAGATACATATCCGGGAAGTGGCGCGCCAGCAGATGGAACGGTAACTACCGATAAAATTGCAGATGCAAATGTAACTCTTGCAAAACTTAAAATGTCACAGGGAAGTTGGAGCTATGATTATACGGGGGTATTGACCAACTATATTTCTAATATTAGCATTCCTCAATATAGTCATATATATCCTATACGGATACAATATGTAGCGGGTGCAGCGGTTGGAACAGAAAGTATTTATGTTGAGAATTATGTTTCATCAACAGGATATGTCGACACTGGTATTGTTTGTAGAATTAAGCTTACGCTGAATAATAACGACGGTGCCCGCTACATTTATTATGTTTATTGGGACTATCATGCAAATTAAAAGGAGGAAAATATGTATATAGAATTAGAGCATGACGCGGAAGGGAATATTGCCAGTTGTTATTGCGTCGACACCTTGCCGGCATCGTCCGCCGAAAAATTATTCACAAGAAAAGACGGCACGCCGGCAGGCCTTGAGCATGTCAGAATAAATCTGGATACCCTGACAGCTATGGAGATTGATGCCAAAAGCGGCCAGAAGGCGGTCATCAACGCAAAGGGAGAGCCTGAGATTGTGCAGATAGACAGGACACAATATATTCGGGAAAATTTTATCGTTGATATGACTTCTGAAGTTTCAATCCCCGCAAATGTCATAATACCGAGCGGCATGAAGATGCGGGGGCTGGCGCGAAAAAAATGACGACCTATCTGGGGAAGTAGGGGAGGGGCACCTGGCCCCGAATGTTTCTATCGGGGATGTTCCCTCCCGATAAGGAGACTAACACATTGGAAGAAGAGCGGCTGATAAGGCTTGAAGAAAAAATAAAAGTAGTTGCCGGAGATATAAGCGATGTCAAGGACAGCCTGAAAGATATTGCAGCCTCCCTGAAAACCCTGGCTGTGCTTGAGGAAAAACACAACACAGTATCCGAGGCAATCAAGCGCGCCTTCGTAATGCTTGATAAACACGCTGTGCGGCTTGACGACATAGAAAAGGCATTGCCTTATCTAAAGCTCGCCTCAAGCTGGCTGTTCAAGGGTATACTCTTTGTCATGGGCATTTTAGGAGCCGCAGCCATGCTCGTTGTGATTCGGGGAGGAAAATGAGCGCCTGCCCTCAAATGCCTCTATTGGGGGGACATGATGAATCTGACGCTATAAAAGAGCTTAAGAAACTATCTGACAATGCAAAAATGTTTTTAGCGCATCAAATCAGAAATTCTCTAACTGTTATTATGTTCGCTGTTGCTAATGGCAATAAGCAGGCGGCAAGTGATGAATTGTGGGCATTAAAGCATAAATTGAATGGGTGGGGTTTATGAAAAACGAACACTTGTTAAACCAATGCACCCCGAAATTGGCCGCCCTTTTTAAAAGTGTGGATACAGAATTTGCGGAAGTTGAGATTCTTCCATCTACAATTCGCACTATTGCACAGCAGGTGGAGTTTGTCAAAAACGGGACAAGCAAGACTATGAGCAGCAAACATTTGATCACTATAGAACATCCGCTATCCCGGGCCGTTGACGCAAGTTTCGCGCCAATGAAATGGCCGGTAGAAGGTTCTGCGGATTTTTGGAAGGATTGGGCGCGGCTTTATTATTTTGCCGGAATGGTGATGGCTAAAGCTAAAGATTTAGGCATTAAAATTCGTTTCGGCGGTGATTGGAATGGCAATTTTACTTTAAAAGACGAGAATTTTTTTGATGGGGTGCATTTTGAAGAATTGTAATTCAAAAATGAAAAAACTCTCCATAACAATCTTATTGTTTTGGACACTCTGCATCCCTGTTAGGGGGACTGTTAGGGGGACTGTCCCTATTTACGGCGAGGAAGAAACAGGAATGCGTAGAATAGGGACAGTCCCCAACAAAGCAGAAAGCCACAAACCTTATTCTGATTTATATTTTGTTATTGCCTACGACCAGCCATCCGAGCCTGCCATAAGGCAAGGTCTAAAAAGGAATTTCCCTGACAAGGAAAAGTTTTTGAATACACATCGCATTATGCAGCTCATCATTCACGGTTCAGATGAATTTTGCGCCAATGAATTTATAGTTACAAATGGCGTAAAAAGCATTGAGGCAGTATTGCTTATTTTTACCGCACAGAATGAATGGATTGCGACTTATTGCCATAATGTTATTGGTTTCACCTGGGGATATATTTTTATCCCAATTGAAAATGGCAACCAAGAGATAGGATTTATATATAAAAATAAGTATGGAAAAATAGAAATTGCAAGGGAAATGCAGATTTAGGATAGGACAAAAGGAGGCATTATGATTCTCGGCGACATATTACAAGGCGTTTTTGGGGAGAAAGGCATAGCGGGAGAAGTTGTGGATGTCCTGAAAAGCAGCGGTGTCATCAAAGACCCTGACATGGAACTCAAAATCCGGCAAGCCCTGCAAGATTATGAGCTTAAGAAAAGTCAGCAGGACGTTGACCTCTCAAAAATCGCCGCAGACGATAGAAAGAGCGCAAGAGACATGAACATCACCTCTCTCCAGCAGGATGATAAGTTTGTTAAGCGATTTATATATATGTATGCCTCTATAACCACCTTTGTAACTTTCCTATATATCTTTCTTGTTACTTTCTGGACCATACCTGAAACAAATGTCCGGTTTGCCGACACGGTTTTAGGCTTTTTTCTCGGCACGCTTCTGGCGACGATTATAACTTTTTTCTTCGGTTCAAGTTCGTCAAGCCTTGCAAAAACACAGGTCATTGACAAACTCGTAAGGGGGAAATAAATGCTTGCAAAATCAATACCACAAATAGGCCATCAAATATTGCAATCAACAGCGATGCCGATTATTATCCCATCATCAGGTTCAATGGCGGCTAATGGTGTGGTTACGCTTACTACTGCCCTGCCGAATATTTATCCCGATGTTTATTTATATTTCCCATCGGGAGCGGTCTATTCAGGCTCAGCCGCAGGATTTTATTACGCCGTAATGAGTTCCACAACAGCCGGCACAGTCTATGACAATATTTATGTCCCCGGAACTAACTTACCTAATATACCAGCCTCGCCTACGCCTATCGTGGCGGCAGGGCCTGGCGCATATACACAATCCACTTCTGAAATTACGGCAGTTAGCGTGAATGTTGTCGGCGGGTCTATGGGAAAGAATGGAATAGTGAAAATAGAAGCAACAATATTTGTTAACAATAGTGCAAATACTAAAACAGTGAAATGGAAATTTGGAGCGATGCAGATTAATTTTATGACTGCGATAACAATAAACAGAGCTTTGGGTAGAGTTGCTATTATTAACAGAGGGAGAATAGATAGGCAAACTGCAAGTTATTTGGTTGATGGCGCAAACACAATAAATCCTCCTGTTTTTTCAATAGACACTGCTACTGACCAAGCACTAAACATAACTCTGCAACTTACAGTTGCAACAGATTATTTGGGTATGGATTATTTCTTTACTGAATTACTACCGAAAAAATAAGGAGGAAAATATGATTCAGGAAATGATAAATACTAACGAAAATATAGTGTATGCGGAAAACTATCCAGAACCAAAACATATCTGGATAGATGGAAAACGGATAATACTATATACAGAACAAGATACCGTTATCATAACAATGGATGAAGTAAGGGCTAACAAAGAAGAGGGCATCAGAAATTATTACGCTGACCAGATTGAGGCTATAGTTGCGCCATACAAAATTCAAGAAAGGGAAACATGGTTTAAACAGGTTGAGGAAGCTGTCAAATGGTCGGCGGATAATAATATTGAAACACCCCTTATTGACGCTATAATAATCGCGAGGGGAACAACAAAAGCTGAACTCGTATCCATAATACTTACAAAGCAGTCAGTTTATATATCGGCAGTAGGCGCTATTTTAGGAAAACAACAGAATTTAATCATCCAAGTTTATGCGGCGACTACAATAGAGCAGATAAATGATATAGCGTAAAAGGAGGAAATCGTGGCAAACGCAAAATTGATAAGCACAGCTTGGGGCGAAACTGGCATAACTGCATATTGCATAGTGCGGCGTGGATCAGACAATTATCGCCTTGATGATGTAGACGGCTCATTTGCCGCGAGTCCGGCAGACCCTTATTTATCGTTATCGGAAGACAGCGTCCTCAAAGGTCTATATGAAGTTTCGGAAAACAGAACTGCCTGGACTGACGGAAGATACCTTGTTGCTATATATAAACAGATTGGCGGCAGCCCTGCGCCTGCAAGCGATGCGATAATCGGCGGCGGAGAGATAAATATAAACGGTGATTTGGAAGTGATTTCTGTAACCCTTTCCAATTATATCAAAAAAGCGCTTGTCTCGCTTAAAGACAAAATAGTGGGTTTTTAAATTCTAAAAGGAGGATAAGAAAATGGCAGATCTGATCTACAATGCGTTCAAAAAAAACATAATGAACGGAGGCATAGACCTTGACACAGACACAATCAAGGTAATGCTGGTAACATCAGCCTATGTGCCCGACCAGGACACGCATGAGTTCAAATCCAGCGTGACCAACGAGGTTTCCGGCACAGGCTACACAGCAGGCGGCGCAACCCTTGCAGGCGCTGCGGTTACCCAGGACAACACCGACAATGAAGGCATGTTTGACGCCACCGATGTTACATGGGGATCTTCAACGATTACGGCAAGAGGAGCGGTAATCTACAAGAGCACAGGCGTTGACGCCACATCGCCGCTGATTTGCTACATAGATTTCGGCTCGGATAAAAGTTCCAATAACGGCGACTTCACTATCAGTTGGAACGCAGAAGGGATTTTGAATCTGAATTAAAAGTAGGGGAGGGGCTTGTCCCCTCCTAATAAACAATGGCAAACAACATAAAATCCATAGAATCTCTGGCCGAAAGCACAGAGGCCGCTGGCACACGCACAACCAAAGCCCAGCTTCAGTTTACTCCTGTTGAATCGTCTAATTGGCTCATCCTTTTTTCAGCAGAGGTTAAAAGCTCTGCGTCCAATGACGCTGATATAGCCGTATTTTTCAACGTCAACGGCGCAGATAAATCAAGCATTGTGGAATCATGCGGGAGCACTTCAATTGATTATCGCAATGTTTCAGGCTTCTATTATGTTACAGGCCAGACAGCGCAGCAAACATATAAGATAGATTTTAACCGCATTAACACAAACACAGCATCCATAAAAAATGCCCGTATCGTTGCCATAAGAACCGATGTCGCAGGCGCAGATGTGAGATATGCAGAATCTCTCGGTGAAGCAACCAACATTGGAACTACTTATGGAGCAAGAGCTACCCTCTCTTTTACCCCTGCAACAGCAGGCGATTATTTAGTCCTCGCCTGCTGTGAAGGCCGCAGTGACGATGCAGCAACCTCCTGGGGCGCAAGAGTCAATCAAAATTCAGGCGCACTCTATGTCCCAATACTAACAACAGGTATAGAGCATTACATACAAGAGGATGTTAACACAGGAGTCTGGCAGCCATTTTTTGCAGGCAGGGTTATCAATCTTGCTGCAAGCGCACAGACCCTGGCGATTGAAACTGTAGGTGAATCAGGCTCTACGGCAGACACAAGGGCCCACAGAATCATAGCCATAAGGCTATCTAATGTATATACTTATGGCAATGCCCAGACAGATACAGCAGCAACCAACACCGCAACCACACCCGGCGTCAGAAACACACTCAACACCACCGCCCCAGGCAGCGTAAAAGAATGTCTGATCGTAGCAACGCAACACAACAGAAATAGCGCTGCCAATGCCTCTGCTTATGGCGAATTTGAAATTGATGACACCATAGTTGCAGGCAATAGACACGAGCCGCAGGATACTACAGATTTTTGGTCTTTCGGCGTAGGCATATATAAACAAGTAAACGCCAGCCAGAGCATAAAACTTGAGACAACTTGGTATGGCGACACGACAGCAACGCATACCATCAAAAATTCAAGCATTACATACATCGAAATCGAATCAGCGTCAACGCCTGTAACCGTCACCCCATCAGTCCAATCTGTAGTCTCTTCGTTTATTGCGCCGCTTATAAAAATAGGAACCATCCTGCTTGTTGCAGCCCAGACAGCATTATGCTCTGTCCAGGCCCCGACAATCGCTGTTAATGCCTTCCATGCGCCGCCTGCTCAAGTAATAACTGTTAATCAGCAAGCGCCAGGAATCAAGACCAATTCTATTATAACCCCGGCAGTTCAGGGGACAAGTGTCTCTATTCAACCGCCGGCAGTAAAAATACCTATCACTGTTGCGCCTGCGGCCCAGACAGTTTCTTCAGCTTTCCAAACCCCTACAATCAAAATAGGGGTTTCTCACAGCGCCGGAGCACAGACGGCGAGCTGGACAATACCGCCGCCTAATATTATTATAAATACCCTCATCACCCCTCCGGTTCAAGCTACGCTCTATTCTATTCAGCCCCCCACAATATCGGGAGATGCGAATATATCTGGTTCGATTCAAACTGCGCTGTTTTCTATTCAGGCTCCGACAGTGGTGGTGGGCGGCAATATTGTTATAACCCCGGCAGTTCAGGGGACAAGTGTCTCTATTCAATCGCCAATAGTAACAACATCAGGCGGCGCCCTCATAACGCCATCTGCGCAGTCCATTGCTTATTCTATCCAATCTCCGGCAATATCCGGAGATGCAAACATATCTATCTCTGTGCAGGGCGTATCCGTCTCTATTCAATCCCCAACAATTATAATACCTGGCAATATTATCATTACCCCTAATGTTCAAACTGCGTCAATATCCCTGCAAACCCCCAATATAAAACAGGGCGTTGGCATAAACGCATATATCCAAGCCATAACCACAAACTTGTTGCCGCCGGCAATATCTACAGACAGTCTAATCCAGCCATCAGCGCAGAATTTAATATTTACAATACTTGCAACAGGCGCAAAAAGCTATAAATCATTTTATCTAAAATCAGGGAGGGTTAGACCATGATAGTCAACGGATTATACCGCGGTTATATCAGGCTTTACCAAATCGCAGACGAAAATTCAGAACCCCAGCCTCTCACAGGCAAAGGCACAAATGATTTTACAATCCAAACCACAAAGGGCGGTTCTCCCGTGTCGCTTGCCGTAACAATAACCGAGGTAAGCGCAGCACAGCGTCCCGGCCTTTACAAAATTGAAACAACGCCAACAGAATCCAACGACTACAGAATAGAAATAGAACTTACAGGCAATACCGTCAATCCGAAATTCATCATAGACAGCCAGTCATATCTTTACGACATGGATTCTTCATTCGTTCAGGTCCTGCCATTCTCAGGCTCCGTTTCGGTTGGCTATGCCAAAGCAGGCACGGTGACAGAGATAGTTGCAGGAGATACAGTTTCTATTCCTTACGACATTGACACAAATTTGACTGGTAAAAAAATCTACTTCGCTGCAAAGGCATCTGAAAGCGACACAACCTATGCCATCGCAGTCAAAGAAATTACAAGCTATCTCACAGATGTTGTCAATGGACTTGGGACTATACCACTCATATCAGCAGAGACCATTCTCACCGCAGGTATTTATAAGGCAGAATTAGAAATCCGCAACACAGACGGCACATCGCCGGTAACAGCGATGAAATTTGATTTGAGAGTGAAGGCGCAAATAATTACAGCATAGCGGCCAAAACCATGACCCATTGATTTACAAGTGATTAATTTTATAAACAATCAACCGCCCTTTCACGGCGGTAACCCGGGTTCGAATCCCGGTGGGGACGCCAGATAATTAAGTGGCTGTAATATCAGGATATTTTATAAATATCGGGATGTTACAGCCTTTTTTATTGTGCTTGAAAGTGATACAAAGTGGTATGAAGTGATACGAAGTAGCAGTAAAAGTATGACCCTTTTTATGACCCAAAGCTGTGGATAAGAGCGAGACCATGACCCTTTTCATGACCCTTTTTTGCGGGGTCGGTTCCAGTAAGGGCTCCGACATTTAGGGCATTGTTTTGGCGCCTCCGGCGAGCGGGGATACCAGTCATGTCCGCAGCGGAGGCAATGGAGCGTTGCCAATCGCTGAAAGCCTGCCCATGCCGAGCGGGCGGCGATGACCTCTCTCGGAGTTTTTAAAGGGAGATTTTTTTCCTTGCAGAATTTTTTAAAATCTTCCTCGTCAAAAGGGATATAGATTACATTATACCCTTGCGCTTCCATGCCCTGTTTGATTGTGTCAAGCGCATCTACATAATCTTCATAAGTATCATCTGCAATTACACCCGCAAAGGCTTTCCACTTTTGCCAATCCGATTTTGACAAGAAACATATGTGCATCTTCATTATTATTGTCCTCCTTCTTGCTTGGGTGTATTTTCATTCGTATTCTCTGCGCAGTTCACGCGCGGCGCGGGCGAGGTCTCCACGCGAATGCTTTTCTACCGCTGCTGCATGGCGAAGTGATTCATCCGTCCACAGTTTGCGATATAGGCCGTTAGCATATAGATTGCGTCCCTTCATTACCAATTTACCGCCTGCGGTGAGTTTTAGTGTGAAAGTATGTTGTTGTTTTTCCACACCATAACTGTCGCCGATTATTACGCCTGTAACCATTTCAAAACCCGCAAATTTTGGGTTACGAAAACTGCCGATGAATGTGGCGCGCTCAAAACGCACCTCGTCACCAATCACGGCGTCGCCGGTGCAATTGATTTTGTATTCAGCATCCCCTGAATATTTGGAAATTTCATAAGCCATTTTTCCTCCCTGCGTTTTAAGGCCTCCGCCTGTTTATGATTATAAACATAGCGCATAATCATATACTTGTCAAGTCTTTTTTTCATTTATTTTAAAAATATTTTTACGCCCTGAATTTCATCTTTTTGAGCGGGGATTCTTTGGATTCTATAATATGCAGGTAGCGGGTTGTGGTGGAGAGGCGCTTGTGGCCGGCTCTGTCCATTGTGTAGCGAAGGTCGTTGCTTGCGCGCAAAAGGTTGGTAACAAAGGTATGTCGCAGGGAATATGGCGTGCCGTCAATCTCTATCTTGCGCAGGATGTGTCTTATAGCCCTGCTTATTGACTGCGGGACAAGTTGATTGTTTCCGCCGCAAAGATATTTTCCGCCGCCTGCCTGTGCAGGCACGGCAGACAGGCGCAGCAGGCATGTTGAAATATAGACATTGAGCTTTGGGTGGATTTCAATGCTTCGGAGCATTCCTGTTTTGGTTTCGCCGTGGATCATGATTTTGCCGGCACGGATGTCTTGTGCAGTGAGCCGGATAATCTCTGATGGCCGCAGGCCCGCATAGAGATAAAGCATGACAACAGCCCGCAGATAACCGCGCAGGTATGCCTTCCTCTTTTTTAATTCCTGCATAAAAACAATAAGGTCTTCGTAAGACAGGGCGCAGGGAAGCCGTTCGTCATTTATTGGCGGGGCAGGGACTTGTCTTGCAGGGTTATCGCTGCCCATATAATCCAGCAGCTTTCTTATGAGCGTATGCTCCTTCCGGCTTGTGGCGTTTTTAATGCCCTGCTTTTTTCGGCATAGGATGTAGGATTCTACATCCTCTTTTGTTATGTCTGCCGGAGTCTTGCCGGGGAAATATTTGTGCAGATAGTCCAGGACAACCTTGACTTTATCTGCATTCCTTATATGCGTTGTTGAGCGGCAGTTGGCGCGGGACCAATCTTCA
>Ga0209520_10000390_pt1 | contig 24799 bp, 28 predicted proteins | sample Rifsed16ft1_FD_184009 | JGI IMG/M metagenome (GOLD analysis project Ga0209520, IMG submission 184009) | Soil microbial communities from Rifle, Colorado, USA - sediment 16ft 1 (version 2) | ecosystem: Environmental > Terrestrial > Deep subsurface > Rock core/Sediment | place: Rifle, Colorado...
TCCTGGTGCTGCGGGCGCCGGACGCGACGGACCACACGGCGCAGCGGGAGCTGGCGGCGGTGCGTCGCGAGCTGGACGAGGCGTCGAGGCACGAGTCGGAGGAGTGGGAGAAAATTGAACGGGCGTTGAGTCGCCCAGGACTGAGACGATGAGGAACGACGAGACGGTTTGCTGCGGCTCCTGCCGGTTCTACCACAAGGAGTCCGAGCAGTGTCGGCGGCGCTCTCCGGCGGTTGCCTACGGGAAGAGCGGCCCTATTGCCGCCTGGCCGGTGACGGAGGGGAGCGACTGGTGCGGCGAGTTCGAGCGCGACCCCAGCGAGGAAACGCCATCACTCAGGAGGCGACAGTGATTGATCACGGCCGGGTCCAGCCCGCGTTAAGTGCAGAGGAATGGGCGGCGATACTCAACGGCGATGACTGCGAGTGGCCCGACGAGCACGCTCTTCCTGTGACGTTAAACTTCGGCGCGGAGACGCTGCGCGATTGGTCTTGGCAGGAGGCGATGACCGAAGCTGAGTTATTAGCTATAACATGGGAGGAGGATGACCTCCTTCGGGAACAGCACCGGCTCCCCGACCGCGAGTGTGTGCAGGTCGGCGCCGACGACAACGTCGTCGATGTTGGACTGCCCAAAGTCCGCCACGCCCTCGCCGCGCTCTGCCTCTACGGCCAGCCGTTCGGGTTTACGTGGGATGATGTGCGATTCCTGCGCGCCGAGGCCGAGAATGCGCGCAAATTCCACGGGGATTTGATTGCCGAGTCCTTCGACTTCGACGGTGTTGCTGATCGTATTGCCGCCCTGCTCCCGGAGCCGACGTGAGCGCCATCGAGGTCGAGGTCCTAAGACGTCAGCTGAGGAAATACTGCGACGCGCGAGGGTGGGCGCGCCACCCCCGCACAGGGGAGTGCAATCGGTATCGACTCATGAAGGAGACTGGGTTAAACAAGAGCACCGTCTATGGCTGGTTCGAGAACCAGAAGAAGAAGAAGACGACGAAGAAGAAGACGAACCCCATACCGGACGCTGAAAGTCTTCGGGTGCTCAGTGAGAAGCTCGACGTCTCCATCGACTGGCTACTTGGATTCGACGGCGTACCGATGCGTCGCTCCGAACGCGAGGCGCTGCACGCGATCAAACCGAAAGAGCCATGAGCGCTCGCTTCCGAAGGCTCGAACGCACGCTCCGCGGCGAGACACGGCCGGGGGCCGACGAGGCGCGGTTCGTCGAGCGGTTCAACGGGCTCGCGGCGGCGATCATCGGCGAGAAGGTCGGGCACATTCAGGCCGAGAACGCGATGCTCCGCGAACGGATCGCGGCGTTCAACAGCTTCGACGACCCTGAGGCGCTCAAGTGGGTGCTGGAGCAACCGATTGAGTCTGAGGTTGTGCGCTCGGCGCTCGAACAACTCCTCGGCAAGGTCGAGGATCTCCTGAGGGCTCGCGGGCCGTGAGCGCCATCGAGCGCCGGTTCTGGTACGCCCTCATGTTCCTCGGCGTCTGGACCCTGCCGACGTGCTGCACCTTCCGCCACGGGCGCCTAACGGTCCCGTGGCGCAACCCGTACTTCCTGGTCGTGCGCTTGCAGCGCCCGCATCCGAAGCGGATCGCGCGGTGGTATCTCCGGCGCATCTACGCGCTCAAGCGCTCGGAATGCGGGCACGCAGAGTGCATGGCCGAGCGCGCGAACCAGCGTCGCCTCATCGCGGAGCTCACCCGGCCGGAGCACTCTATCGCCGCCGCCATTGCGCGCTCGCTCGAGAGGATCTCCGGGTGAGCGACGAGGAGGAGCGTCGAGCGGTCGACGATGAGCTGACGCGGGGACCGTTGGTGAAAGTCGTGTGCCCGTGCGGTTCTGAAATCAGGTTGTGGTTCAACGGCGGCGAATTGGATAGCTGGCGGTGTACGTGCGGTCGCCTTCACACGCTGCAGCACGTCCGAACCGACTACGTGCGCTATAAGCCCGGGAGAGCCCTGTGAGCGCGGCGCCCGCATTGGACTTCCCGCGGCGCTACGCCACGATGATCCCGCTCTCGGATCGGCGCATCACCTGCCAGTGCGGGCATTGTTTCAGTCCGGACCTGGTGCTCCGGTCCGGGCGCGCGAGCCTGCGGTGCCACCGCTGTCATCACCTGCTGCTGGTCGCGATCGTGCGCGACGTGGCGCAGAAGTTGATCGTCGAGGTGACGCCGGAGGAGGTGGAGGCGCTCCAACACGTCGCGGTGCGGCCGGGGTTCGATCTCTTGTGGCTGGTGCTGCAACCGCTCGGCGAGGCGAGGTTCCGCGCGTGACCGTTGACCCGCACCACTCTGTGCCATAGCTTCGAGGCACAATCGAGACGGCGCTCGCAGCGCGGCACATCTGCGGCAGTTGGGAACCTAACGGCTCCCGGCTGCCGCTCTTTTTATTTCGGGGGTCAAGCTGGACGCTCTCCTGCTGGTCGGGTTCCTGCTCACCATCATCGCTGGCGGTGCGATCACGCTGGCGGGCATGCTGATGGCCGCGCGGATCCTGAGACCCTCGATTGAGCGCGCCGAAGCGAGCGCCAAAGACGCGACCGACCGACTCATCGCCGCCCACCAGGACGGGTACATCGTCCCACCGAGCGAGGAGGTGCGCCATGTAGCCGAGACCGAGGAACCGCTCCCGCCACCGATCGAGGAGTACGTCAGCGAGTTTGACGAACGCGGTCGCGCGGTCTACGAGGCGAAAGCACGAAGCCTCCTGAACGGCGGCATGGAAGTCCCCTACGTCGTCGTGGCGCTCAATCGGCTGCGCTTCGAGCGTGAGGAGACGCTGCAGTGACGATGCCGGCGGCGGTGGGGTTGGCCGTTGGGGCGCCTGGGGAAACCGCGGTCGCTCCCCCCGTCGGCATCGGGGACCCTCAACAGCAGCACAAAGAGAAGGTGCGCCGACTGCGCGGCGAGGACTACCCGACGGAGGACGCGCCAGAAGCCGAGAAGGTGCGCTACCTGCGCGGCCTCTCCGAGAAGACGGAGACGGAATCCGGCGCCCGGCACCGCCAGGCCGCGCGCAACATGCTCTACGCGCACGGCCGGCAGTACCTCACGTTCTCGAAGCGCACGAAGAGTTACGAGGATCTCCCGCTCTCCGAGCACGAGGTGCGGGTGACGATGAATTACATCCGCCCGATCATGCGATCGAAGTCGCAGCGGATGCTTTCGGGGCCCGTGCAATTCGAGGCCAAGGCCGACTCGAACGCGCTCGACGCGATCGACCGCGCCAAGCTGGGCGCCTCGCTCGTGCAGTCGCGCTACGAGCACACGCACATGCTCGCCAAGCTCGACCAGTCGCTCGAGCTCGCGATGACGGGCGGCGTCGCCTGTCTCAAGAGCTTCTGGAACGGGGACATCGGCCGCCTGACGCCGGCGATGATGAAGTTCCCGAAGTTCCAGCCCGCGGTCGATCCCGAGACGGGCGAGCCCGCGATGGGCCCGGACGGCGAGCCGCTCGAGCAGCCCGTGATGGACGCCAACGGCGTGCAGGCCTTCGAGGAGGGGTACGTCAACGAGGAGAAGGAGCGCGTCGAGTCGGTCGACGAAGCTTTCCAGTACCGCCCGGGCGACACCGACACGGCCGTCCGCACCGTCTTCAACATCCGGATCAATCCCGAGGCCACGGCCTGGGACCCGGGCTCAGGCCTCCGCTGGCTCTTGGACTCCGACGTGATCGCCGTCGAGCAGGCGCGCGAGATGTTCCCCGACGCGGCCGAGCGTATCAAGGCGATGGACGAGAACGACGCGATGGCGATGACGCTCGAGCGCATCGCCGCCGGCGCCGCCACCGCGGGCACGTTCCCGGCCACGCTCCAGGCGCAGAGCGCGCCGAACAAGAAGGCCGGAGCCGGCGCGCTCGGAACGACGATGATCCAGGAGTACTGGGAGCTGCCCTCGAGCTGCTATCCGAAGGGTCGTCTCATGGTGCGCGTGGGCGACGTGATCGTGAACGACGACGTGTTCCCGTGGGGAATCTTCGCCTACACGCCCGTCTTCGACGAGCCCGCCCCGATGACGCCGATGGGACGGCCGTCGGTGAATGACGCCGTGTCACCGCAGGACCTCATCAATCGCCAGTGGGCCTCGATCGACGGCGAGATGCGCGCGAGCGGCTACTCGCGGTTCGTCTCGTGGGACCTGCCCGGGATCCCTGAGCAGATCACGCCTGAGGACCGCACGGTGATTCGCGTGCCGCTCAACACGAAGACGATGGGGAAGCAGCTCGGGCAGATGTTCCAGCGGTTGGACCCGGGCACGGTGGGCGGCGATCGGTGGAAGATTCTGGACGCGGGGCTCCGGGCCATGTTCGACATCTTCGGGTTCCACGAGGTGTCGCGGGGCCAGGTGCCGCCGGGCGTCGACTCGGGTGTGGCGATCGAGCACCTGCTCGAGGAGGACCGGGGCCAACTCGCGAAAGCGATGCGCGCCCTCGAGGCCTCACTCCTCGACTGGGGCAAGAAGCAACTGCAGATCGCCGCGGCCATGTACGGCGACACCAAGCGCTGGCTCCCGATCGACCGGCCGGACCTGGGCGTGCTCCTCGAGGTGGTCGACGGCACGAAGCTGCCGGACCCCGATTCGATCTCGCTCCAACTCGAAGGCTTCAAGCCGCAGAGCGACACCGCGTATCGGGCCGACGTGAAGTGGGGGCTCGAGCAGCAGCTCATCGACCCTCGTCAGGCGTTGAAGTCGCTCGATATGGGGCGCGGCATGAACGCGATCTTTGACTCACAGACCCGTCACTACGCGCGCGCCAAGCGCATCAACCTGGCGATCGAGCGGGGCCAGTATCAGGTGGTGCCGTCCGAGGTGCCGCCCGAGGGCGCGCTGCCCGGCGAGCCCGAATTGCTGCCGCAGGTGGTGGGCGTGGACGGCCTGCCGTTCGTGCTGCCGGACGATGACGACCACCTGATTCACATGCTCGTGCTCGACGAGATCATCCTCGACGACACGAGGAACCCCGAAGCGCGCGCCGTGGCGCAGCTCGTGAAGAGCGAGCGCCGGCAGATCATGCAGGAGCGCGCGCTCGCTGCTGCTTCCGAGGTCCCCAATGCTGCCTGACGACACCGCGCCCCCCGACACGCCCGCCGAGCCATCGGCTCCGGCCCCGGCCGCCGCCCCTGACGGGGTCGCCCCTGCGGCACAACCAACGACGGATCCGGGGTCGGCGCCGGCGCCCACCGCCGGCGTGCCGGCCGCCACGAGCGAACCGGCGCCCGAGCCGGCGACGACCGCGCCCCAGTTCTTCGAGGCGCTCGGGCCCGACGAGCAGCCGTTCCAGATCCCGTTAGGCACCCGGTTCCCGTGGAAGCGGGGCGACGAGACGGGGTTCGCCACGGTCGAAGAGATCGCGAAGTCGCCGATGTTCGAACGCGACTACCGCCACAAGACGCAGGAGTTGGGCGTCCGTGAGCGCGTCCTCGCCGACCGTGAGGCCGAGATCGAACGGGCCCGCCTGGAATACGAGACCCGGATCGAGGCGGCGCGCACCAACCAGCGCCGGCTCGTCGAAGCGGCCACCCAGGGCGGCGAGGCGTACGCGAAGGAGCTCCGCCACCAGGAGATGATGGAGAACGACCCGGAGTACCGGGAGCGGTATGAGCAGTCCGAAGAGTTCCGGATCCACCAGCGGCTTTCCGAGCACGACGCCGAGAGCGACAAGGCGGCCCGCACGCAATCCACCACGGAGCGCGTCCGGTCCTACATCGCCGAGCAGTGCGCGAAGGTCCCGGGGCTGGACCCGGACGCGATCGAGGAAGCCTACGGCCGAGCGCTCCGCCGAGGCCACGCCCGTTTGCACGCCGATGATCTCGACCAGATCATCGCGAAGGAGCGCACCCGAGTCGAAGGTCTCACTCAACCCCTGCGTGGGGAAGTGGAAGGCCTCAAGCAGCAAGTCGCCAACCTCAGCGCTCAGTTACAAGCCTCCGCGCATAACGCGGGCGTGAGTGCGGCGATTGATCGCGCCACCGGGGCCACGCCCGGGCGACCCGCCAACGGAGCCCCGCCAGCCCCTCGCGGCGCGAGAAAGCCCTTCAATCCATCCACCGACAACGAAAGCGAGTGGCTCCGCAACTGGAACGCGGAAAGCGCACCCGCCTGACCTGACTCGAGGACTTCACACTCATGGCTGTCACCCCGACCACCTTGGTCGAGTTGAACGATCTGGCGAAGGATCTCTACACGAATTTCTACCAGCCGCAGATGGCGTTGAAGACGCCGTTGAAGGCCCAGTTCGATCAGCTCGAAAATTTCCAGTTCGCCGGCCGGAAAGCGATCTTCGGCCTCAAGCTGGAGACTGGCGGCGGCGCCGCGAACGCGGGGGCCAACAAGACCCTGCCGGACAACGCCGACGGCACGTACGACCAGGGAGAGACGACGCTCGCGCGCACGTATGTGCGCCTCGCGATCGACGCCTTCCTGATGGAGATCACCAAGCAGCAGAGCGGCTCCTATCGTCCTGCCCTGCAGGAGAAGATGGAAGACCGCATGACGGCGATCAACAAGGAGATCAACCGCCAGCTCTTCGGCGCGGGCGATGGCAAGCTCGCGCGCACCGACACGGCGGGCGCCGGCACCACGCAGACCTTGTCGCTGGCGTACAACGTCACCAACGGCGGCAACCCGGGCCGCAACATCTTCAAGGGCGACGTGCTCGCGTTCTACCAGTCGAACGGCACGCTCATCGGCCGGCACAAGGTGACGGGGAAGACCGCGACGGTCGGCTCCGCCACGGTCGACGTGGAGCTCGCCACGACGGTCACCTCGACCACGGACGGCTTCGTCTCCAAGTCGACGGCGAACGACGACAACTTCACCTCGGGCGAGAACAAGGGACTGCTCTCGGCGATGGTGCAGTCCGGGACGTTCCAGGCGGTGCCGATCGCCTCGACGTACTCGGCGCTGTCGATGGCGAACGGCGGCGTGCTGCAGGACATCAGCGACCCGCTCGTCGCGACGCTGGTGAACGGGATCTACGCGCAGTGCGACGAATGGGTCAATCTCATCGTCACCCGCGCCGGGATCGTGCAGAAGTACTCGGAGATCTTCCTCCCGATCCGCCGGATCAACGGGCAGGACGTGCAGCTCAAGGGCGGCTACAAGCCGATGGCCGTGTATCAGCACGGCGGCGGCGACTCGCCGATCCTGACCGACAACGATTGCCCGGGCGCCCGGCTGTTCGGGCTCAACACGAAGTACATCCGGTCGATCGACCTCATCGGACAGCAGTGGGCCACCTTCGACGGCGCGCAGTTCACGCGCGTGACCGACCAGGACGGCGCCGAGGGCTACATCCGGAAGTACTGGCAGACGGTGTGGACGCGCCTCAACTGCCACGGCGTCCTGGCCGACCTCAAGGATGTCGCGCAGCTCGACCGCATCTACTCCTAACGCCTAACCGTGGTGGTGGTGGTGCTCCGACGGGCCACCGCCACCCGATAAGGAGGACTCTCACACATGACGTTAGTGAAATCGGCGGTCCAGCCCGAGGTGCAGGGCGGCGTGAGCGGTATGCTCCGTACGGCCGTCGTGATGCTCAACCGATTCGCCCGGCAGTTGTCCTACATGATGCCGGGCGTGCTCCTGAGCGCGCCGGCCAGCAAGACCGGCACCACGGCGGCGACGGCGTGGCGCACCGAAGCCTTCACGTTCGTCTTCCGCGGCAAGAACACGTCGGCCGCGGCGCAGGAGAAGGCGCTCACGGCCACAACGCACGATGTCGCGGCCTCGAAAGAGGCGTGGTTCGTGCTCTCGGTGCAGACGGACGGCACCACTTTCACGATCACGAAAGGCGCCGACCAGACGATCGGCACCGAAGTCCGGCCGACCGCACCAGACAACGAGGTGGTGGTCGCCTACGCCAAAATCGTCACCGGCGCCGGCGGCATTTTCAACGCCTCAACCGACGACTTCGCCGTCGGCACCAATGTGGTGAGCCTCGACTTCGAGGACGCGCCCGCGATCGAGCAGCTCGCGATCGACGGCGTGGTGGTGGTCACCTAACGGGCGATGCGCGAAGCGATCGCTCACCAGTTCTCGGCCGTGCTCGAGGCGCGCTATGGTCTCGGGTACGGCTGTGAATTCCTCTTTCCCCTGGGCCGGTACGCGATCATCTCGCCGTCGACGACGGGACGGCCCACCCGACAGGTGGTCGTGTGGCGTCAGGATCCGCGCACGGGCGAGGCGACCACGCCGGACGTGCTCGGGCTCCTGGCGATGCGCGAGCTCGACGAGGACTGTCAGCGCGAAATCCTCGAGGCGATGGACCGGACCGCGCTCACCAACCCGCACGACGGCGCGGGCTCCTGGGCGAAACACGTGCAGCAGGTCGAAGCGCACAACGCCGCCGTCACGGCGACGGCGATCCGCGAGGCCGCTGAGCTCTATGCGTTAGGCCTCTCGGAAGTAGACCTCAAACGACCGTGGCTTCGTCACCACAGCGGCAGCGCCGCACAACGCCGGATCGCGATGGGAGCCCGATGATCACGTTCGCTCGTTTCAACGACGCCACGCTCCGCATGGAGCGCCTGCCGATGCCGGACGCGATCGCGCAGCGCATCTGTGACACGTTCCTCGAGTCGAAGAAGTGGCACGACGACCTGCCGCTCCTCCATCGCATGCACCGCGGCGTGATCGCCGAGCTCCGCACCGTACCCGATCCGGAGCCCGAGGCGGAGCCCGAGGCCTGGGTGCAGGACGCGATCGCGATGCGCGAGCAGGACCCGCCGGTGCCGTGGCGCGACATCGGGCGCCGGCTCGACAAGCCGCAGACGACCGTGCGACGGGCGGTGGCGGCGGCGCTGGTGGCCGCGCCGTGAACCTCGAGGCGATGCGCGGCGAGGTGTACGGCCACCTCGGCACGGTCGAGACCGACCGGGCGTTCCCTCCGGCGCGCGTCACCCAGCAGATCAACAACGCGCTCAACGAGCTCTGTCAGGACATGCCGGCCGGGTATCTCTACCTGGTGTGTACGTGGGCACCGGACGGCGGCGCCGGGCGCGTGTACTCGATCGCCGGACTCGCGCCAGCCGTCACGAGCGTGAAGGGCCTGGTGGAGGTGAAGGTGGGCTCGGACGAGGGCTCCAAGCTCCGCGAGATGCCGTTCCGCCAGCGCGGCGCGTACGACGGCCTCACCTACACGATCACGGGCGCCGACGAGGCCGCAAAGCTCTGGACGGGCCCGGGCGTGGAGGAGGGGGCGACGCTCTACCTGGTCGTCGATCCGTGGCCGGCCGAGCTGGTGGCGAACGCCGACGTGCCGTCCTGGCTCCCGCTCCGGTTCCACGACGTGCCATGCCTCATGGCGGCCGAGGTGCTGTTCGCGCGCGGGGATGAGGGCCAGATGCCGCGCGACCTCGCCGCCAAGCTCCTGGATCGACGCGCGCAACTGCAGACGCAGGTGACGCGGCGCTCCGCCGATACGATGAAACAGACCCAACCTGAAACCGTCACCGCCTGACGAGGGCTTTCGCTCATGGAGATCAACCATCCGCAGATTTCGCCCGCCGATGCCCGGCGCTCCGCGTCCGAGGGGCTGCTCGTCATCATGGCCGCCCCAGCCACCGCGCAAGCGCTGATCGGGAAGGCGCTCGTGAGCGCTGGCGCGATCAATGTGGCCGGCGTCTACGACTGCGAGATCGAGACACACGACTGGTCGCTGGTGCAGGCCGTGATGATGCCGAGCGCGGTGACGGGCGCCTTCGCGCCCTCACTCGACCGCATGTACTTCGGGGGGCGCGCGGTGCGGAATTCCGCCGCGGGCGCCAACTTCGCGGCCGGCGTCGCGCAGACGGTCGAGATCACCGACTTGAAGGGGTCGCAGCGCGCGCGCATCCGGTTCACTGTGCCCGGGGGCGGCTCCATCACGTTCGCCGTCGGGGCCGATCCCACCACCCCGACCGCGCACGCGCAGTTCAACGGCCAGTAATTTTAGGGCGCCGTGCGACTCAAGCGGGGTGAGCTGATCCACGTCGTCGGGCACACCGGCGGCGTGGTCGAGTATGCGGAGCCGAGCGCCGTCGATCCGCGTCGCACGGGCGGCGTGGGCACCCTGTTCAGCGCCTTCCAACTCGTCTCGCTGGCCGGCGGGCGCCTGGCGGTACGCGGCGGGTCGCGCGTCGTGACCACGTTCGCCGACGTGGCCGGGAACGCCATCTCGGACGTGCTGGGCGGCTTCGCGTTCTCGCCCATCGGCGTGATCGTCGTGGCGCACTCCGCCGCCGCCGACAAGCACTACGCCTACGCGTTGCGGGCGACCGACATGCAGTTCGCGCTCCCGGTGGGGACAGAGACGGAAGCGGGGAGCCGCGCCGAATTGGGATGGGCGACGGCCACGATCGGTCGCCCGGTGGCGGTGGAATACTTCGAGAAGCTCTACGTCGTCGACGCGAGCCGCACGAGCCGGCGCGATCTGGCGGTGGTCAACCTGAACGCGGGCGCGCTGCAGGTCACCAACCCCAGTCACAACATCGACACGCCGGGCGTCGGCGTGGGCCCGATTCAGGCGTACACGATCGCGGCGTACAACGGCGTGCTCTTCATCGCGGGCTATGACTCCGAGTCTGGCGGACAGGAGCCCGCGATCCTCCGGCACTCGTTCCTGGGCCGGGACCCGAGTGACCCGGCCGGGTTTGATCGCGATGCGTACGCCCTCATCGGCGCCAAGGGCGTCTACATCACGGCGATGGTGCCGGGGAACTCGATCCTGCTGGTGGCGAAGGAGTCGGAGCTCTATCGAATCACCGGCACGCCGAAGGCGTTCGAGGGGTGGCACTTCGGGATCTCGCCGCTCGACAACACGTTAGGCCTGGGGTGCACGAATCCGCACGCGCTGGCCCACGCGGCCGGCTGGTTCTACGGGGTCGGGTCGGCCGGTCCGTGGCGCTCGGACGGCTATCGGGTGGAGCTGCTCAAGCGCGGGCGCGACGCCGCCTGGGGGCAGGTACAGAATTCCCTCGAGCTCGCAACGGTCACCTGGCACCCCGAGCGCCGTCGCGTGCTCTTCGGCTTCTGTGCCGTTCCTGACGAGGCGCCCGAGATCTTCTGGAAGTGGGATGTGGATCGCGAGCAATGGGACGCCACGGATGCGTTTCTATCCCAGATCCACCAGACGCGCGCGATCGAGTCGAACGTCGCCGCCGACACGCAGGCCCCGGCCGGGCTCGCGCAGTCGTTCTCGTTCGCCGATCACCGCGCGACGGCACTCACCGGCACCTTCACGCCCGGCTCCACCCTCGCCAAGACGGAGGTATGGCTCCGTCACGCGTCGCTGGGCTCCGTGCAGGTGGCCACGCTCGACGAGGGGCTCGCGCGCTTCACGATCGACGCGGTGGCGCTCGGGTTGGACCTCAAGTTCGAGGCGTGCTTCGTCAAATTGCGCCACATCACTGGCGGCGTCTGGTCGGAATTCACTGGCGAGGTGGAGTTCTACCCGCGACTGCGCCCGCCCGTGTTCAAGATTTCGCACATCTCGGGCACGCCCAACATCCGGCGGATCGCGGTCACGAATTACGCGAACAACTCCCTCGTACAGAACCTCTACGGTGACGAGGCGGCCCATGCCTCGTGGCTCGAGGACTGGCTCGATGCGCCGGCCGGCGACAGCACGAGCGACGCGGATCCCGATACGCCGGTCAGCGGACAGACGCGTCGCTACGAGTTGACGATCGAACAACCGGCGTTCGTGGGACACGAAGAGAGCGGGCTCGCCACCCTCAGCACGTTCTTTATCCCGAACAGCACGCTGCCCAACGCGCCCTGGCAGGACATGGCGCAGGATCTCGCCCTCGACCGGATCCATCTGCAGTTCATGCCGGCCGGGTTCTCGCCGGCCAGCTACGAGGTGCAGTATCGCGTCACGGGATCGGGGGGCGGGTACACGACCGCGACCACGTATGCGCCGCCCGCGTCGCCGGCCACCCTCGAATCGCAGCGCATCACGATCACCGGGCTCGCGGCCTCCCAGAAGTACGATGTCCGGATCGTGCAGACGAACGGCGGCACGTTCGCGTCGGCCGATGTGGTGATGTTCACCAAGCTCGAAGCGCCGACGGTCGCGGTGGCGCAGGGCGGCCTCTCGTCGCCGGACGTCGACATCACGGTCACGGTCCCGGCGAGCGGCGATGGCAAGGATGTGCGCGTCTACTCGGCGAGCAACGTGGCCGGCACGCCGGGCTACAACCAACTGTTCGTGGCGCAGACGGCTGGCGCGCACGTCTACAACTCGACGGCCGGGACGTGCGATGTGCGCGACCAGTACTTTGCCTGCATGGTCGACTCGACCTGGCCCGCTGAGTGGACGCACTCCGATGTGGCGAGCGATGAGATCGAGGATCCCTGCCTGTGATCCCGCTTTACGGCTTCAAACGATCGAGCAACACCGTCATCCAACTCGACGACCAGAGCGTCGTGACGGACGAGGGAGCCCCGATGAGCTTCCCCAACTTCGTCACGTCGTTCGTGGACCTGGGGCCAGCGGGCGGCACGGCGCGGCTCCGTCGCGTGGCGCAGACCGTGACCCTGTTCGGCAACGCGACCATCCGGCTCGTCCCGCGGGTGAACGAGTCCGAGGACTTCTCGCAGGCCGAAACCTTTTCGCTCTCGCCCGTGAATGGGACGCAGCAGGTGGTGGAGCTGTACCCGGCGCTCACGGGGACGCGCTTCGCGATTCAGATCGAGGTGCTGCTGGCGACGGGGCCCCTGTGGTTCGGCGAGTGCGACATCGAATTGGTGCCGAAGCGGAGCACGGTCCGTGCCTAACCGCCGACAGGAAGTGGTGACGGTGCCGTTCCCGGTCGGAGTCTTCGACCCGGCGACGGCGGCCGTGGCCGAGGTGCTGCGCGAGACGGTGGGCCTCCTGACCTCGCTCCTGCTCGTGACGCTGCAGCTCTCGGAAACGGGCCTCGGGCTCACCGCGGCGGGGGCGGGCACCGTGATCGTGCAGGCGAACGACACGCTCGATCTTGAGGATGCGCGGATCAACCAGATGCGACTCTCGGGGTATGCCAACTCGTCAGGCAGCGGGGACACGGTGCGGTTGAAGCAGGGGAGCACGATCCTCTGCACCGCGGCCATCCCCACGGGGGGCGCGGCCCGGTTCGCCGGCGACTGGACGCGCGTCATTCTCGGGGGCGGCGACCTCCCGTACACTCTCGAAGTGGTGGGCGATGGCATTCGGAGCCAGACCCTTCACCGCATCACGCTTCACGCGCGTACCCTCTGAGGGCCTCGTTATGCAACCGATGCAGGGATTCCAGAATTACCAGCCACCGCCGGTGGAAGCCGGCGCGGTGGGCGAGATGCTGGGCGGCGACGGGGAAGCGCCGTCCGAGATGGCGCCCGGGCCCCAGGCCGGGCCGACTGGAGCGAGCGAGCACTCGCCCGAGTCGACCGAGCACGCGCTCCGATTCGCCGTCGGCATGATGCTCTCTGGCCCCAAGAAGGTGCACAACGTGCCGGGCACACACTCGCTCCGCCAGCTCCGCCAACTCGGGGTTCCCGAGTCGGAAATTGTAATCGACCGCGCGAGCGGTCTTGTCGAGGGGGACGACTGACATGACGATGCCGTATGGTGCTGCCTCTCCCGCCCGCCGTGCGCGCCGCACGGGGAACGTCGCGTACGACGCCTCGCTGGCGGCCACGAAAGCGCAGGCCGATGTCGCGGGCGAGGACTTCGAGCGCGACGTGGGGGAACGCCTGGGCGGCTTGAACGCGATCGGGGCGCTCCGCTCGGGCGGGTCGGCCGTGGCGGTGCGCGAGGCCGCCGACACCCGCTCAAAGCGGCTGGGTCAGGCGGCAGCCGGGAACGCGCTCGCGTTCTCCGAGCTGGACATGCGCCAGAAGGAGTTGGAGACGGCGCGGGCCCGGGGCCAGCGCGGCGACGACGCGGCGCTGGCGTTCGAGCGCGAGCGGTTCAACGAGGACAAACGCCGGTTCGACGAAAGTTTCGGGCTCGAGAAGGGCCGGTTCGGCGAGGACGTGCGCCGGTTCGACACCTCGACCGGGGAAGATCGCCGGCGCTTCGACACGACCTATGGCTTCGAGCGCGAGAAGTTCGGCGAAGACACGCGGCGCTTCGATGTCGACACCGGGTACCGGGAGGGCCGCTCGCGCCGTCAGGACTTCGAGAGCGACCGCGGGTTCGGGGAAGACACGCGGCGCTATGACCAAGGATACGGCCGCGACGTGTTCGAGAGCGACCGCGACTTTACGTCCGATCAGGCGCAGATCTCCGAGGAGAGGCGGCGCTATGAGCAGGATCGTCAGGACGCGATCACTCAGGCGAAAAAGCAGCGCAAGGCGAGCCTGTGGGGGTCGATCATTGGCGGAGTGGCCAAGGTCGGCGCCGCGGCGGCAGGAGGGGGTGGGTGATGCCAAGCCGAGGCCGTCGTTACGTGCCGAGGCCGCAACCCTATCGCGGCCCGCCGATGTACGCGGACGACCCCCTCGCCGTCGCGATCGAGACCGCCCTGGGTGGGCTCGGCAACATCATCCAAGTGAAAGCCGAGCGTCGCGAACGCGAGAAAGAGGAGGCCGAGCGCAAGGAGCAGACCAGGGTACAGCGCGAAACCGAGGAAGCTGATCGCGCGTTCCGGCGCGAGCAGTTTGCGTACGGCCAGGAGCAGGATGCGCTCAGCCGGCAGGAACGCACGGACGCGCGCCGCCAGGATGCCGTCCAGCGACAGGATGATCTCGGCGTACGTTTCACGGGGAACATGAACTTCCCGCTCGTGAAGACGGGCCCGTCGAAGAGGGAGCGCGACCGGATCGAAGCTGCGAGGGTGGGGGAATTGCTGGGGCGGGCGGACCTGATCGCGACGGCCGATCAACTCGGGATCCCGAACGCGTCGCAGATGGAGAACCCGCAACTGCGCGCCATGATCGAGCAGGCGAAGGGGAAGGCCGAGTTGAAGGACTTCGAGGCGCGGCAGCAGATCCAGAGCCGGAATCGCCCGCCGCCCGATCCGTCGCTCGCGGCCTCGCGCGACGCGCTCGTGGAGCAGCGGGAGGCGATGGCCTCGCAGCGCCGCGCGACCGACAAGAGCCGGCTGGCCGACAAGTACATCGAGGCCACGGGCGGGGACGCCAACCGCGCCTGGCGCATGATGAGCGAGTCGGATGCGCAGGCGATGGGCGATTTCCAGATGCGGCCGCCCGATCTCCTCTCGGCGGCCCAGCGGTACAAGGACCGCCGGAACCCGCCGGCGCGTCCCTCGTCAGGCGGTAGCGTCATGGACGACGTGAACGCGGAGCTCGGCCGCGCCGAGGGACCGGCTCCGGCCGGCGGCAGTCGGCCAGCCACCGATGACGACATCATGGCGGCCGTCCGGGCCGTCGGCGACAACGAGCAGAAGGTGCGCGAGTGGCTGATCGCGCGCGGCATCAACCCGGATGGCTGAAACCCTCGCGGAACGGATGCGCCGGTTAGGCGGCGGCGGCGGCGCGCGCGTCGAGTCGCTCGCCGACCGCCTGCGTCGCCTCCGAGGGGAAGAGGACGAGGAGCGCCCGAGCGGTGGGTATGGAGCACTCTCCGAAGCCGGACGCGGCCTCGGGCTCGGGCTCGCCGAGTCGGGCTACGGACTGGCGCAGGGTGCCGCCTGGTTGGGGAACGTGCTCACGCCCGGGCAGCCGCTCGCCGGCGTCGAGCGGTGGGCCCAGGAGGGGAAGGAAGAGGCGCGCGAGTTCTATCGGCCACAGGGCGCCGCGGGCACCGTTGGCCGCCTGACGGGCCGGGTGCTCGGGGAGGGAGCCGTCACCATCGCCAGTGGACTCGGGGTCGCCCGCGGGGTCGTGGGCGCGGCGCGGGGCACTGGCGCGGTCGCGCGCACCGCGCGTCCGCTGGCCCAGGCGATCGAGGCCGGACGGCGAGGCAACTTCGCGCAGCGCGTGGCGGCGAACGTGGCGCCCGCGCTCCCGCTCGATGTCGCGTTCGGCGCTGGCGCGGCCGAGGAGGGTCAGAGTCGCGTGCGATCGGCCGCGATCAATGTCGCGTTCGACCTGGGTGGCGCATCGCTCCTCGAGGGCGTCGCGACGGCGCTCCGTGCTGGCGGCCGGGCGTATCGGCGCGGGACAGATTTCGGCGAAGGGATGTTCGACGACCTCGGGTTCGAGGGGCTCGACGACTTGGGCCGCGTGCCTGAGACTCCGATCCGCGATCCGCGTCGGTTGCTGGCCGCTCCGACGGGTCCTGCGATCCCTATGCCGGGGGAGGTGGACCGCGGCGGTCCTGTGTTCCAAAGCCTGCAACGTCAGGTGACCGAGCCGGTGGTCGCACCGCGACCGTCGGCCAATAGACAGGCCGTGCTCGATTTCGAGCGAACGCTCGAAGAGGCGAGCGCGCGTCGCGCGTCCGGCGGGGATCGTCGCCCGATGCGCGACATCCTGCGCGAGACGTCCGGCCATGTGTACGCGAACCCGGTCGGCCCTTCACTCCGCCACGTCGCCGGCAGTCCCGCGACGAGCGCTGCCGTGGGGGCAACCGCGGGCGCGCTCGCCGACGAAGAGAACCGGGTCCGGGGCGCTGCGGTGGGCGCCGCGGTCGGCCTCACCGGCTCCTACCTCTTCCGCCGCGCCTCCAGCGTCGGGAAGGCGCTCCGCACCGTCGGCGATCCGGATGTCGATCGCGTGCTCGGCACGATCGCCACGGGCCGGCGCGCGAAAGCGCCGAGCGGGGATCTCCTCACGCACGCGGAGAAAGCCTACGCCGCCGTCGTCGACGAGCTCTATCCGCTCCGGAAGCTGGGACGTGAGGCCGGCGGCTCCGACGCGCTCTCGAACCTGGCGACGCAGGCCTCGGGATGGCGATCGGCGGCGTACCAGCGGATCCGCGACGAACTCAAGCCCGTGATCGCGGCGACCGAGCCGGTGCGCGGCGAAGTCATGGCGCTCGCCAAAGCGCAGCGCGCGCTCACGCTCCTCGACCAGGGCCTCGAAAAGACCGACATCCCGCGCGACGTGCTCGAGCGCACTGTCGCCAAGCTCTCCAGGAAGGCCGACGTGAAGCAGGGCGCCGACGCGTTGCAGGCCTACTACCGCCGACTGCTCGAGATGAAGTACCAGAACGGCGTGATCGCGCCCGAGGTGTACCAGGCGATCGTGGCGTCGGGCGACTTTTACACCCCGTTCACGCGCGAATTCGACGAGGCGGCACGCGGTGGCACGGCCGGCGGCGGCCGACTGGTGAACCGTGGCACAGGCGTCCGGCGCATGGACGCCAAGCAGGCCAGGGCGAAGACGGTCGACCCCTACGAGCAGGCGATCCTCGACACGTTCGAGACGCAGCGCACGGTGGCGAAGCAGCGCGTGACCAACATGGTCGCCGAGCTGGTGGAGACGGATCCCGCCGGCACGTACCCGTTCCTCCGGCGCGTGGCGAACCGCGCCGAGGCGCGAGCGGGGCGCGTGGTCGAGGCCAACGTGCAGGGCGAGCGGCGCTATTACGAGGTGGTCGACGAGGATCTCTTCAATGCCTGGGCGTCCTTCGATCCAAAGACGCAGAACCTCGCCGTGCGCGTCATGGCGCCGTTCAAGCGGATGCTGCAGACCGGGGTGACGATGCTCCCCGACTTCGCGCTCGCGAACGCGATCCGGGACAACGCGATGACGGCCGTGCAGTATCGGCCGAATCGGATCGCGCAACTCGGCGGCGCGACGGCTGGCGCGGCGGTCGGCGCGGCCCGGGCCGAAGAGGGGAAGCGGGGCGAGGGCGCGCTCATTGGCGCCGCGTTAGGCCTGGGGGCTGGCTCGATCGCGCCCAACATCGCGCGCACGCTCGGCGCCATGCGGCACATCGTGAAGGACGACGCCGTCTACAAGGAGTTCCTGCGCGAAGGCGGGCCCTCGATGAACGGGTTCTATCCGAAGAACACGGACGACGCGCGCCGACTCCTGGAGGAGCTCGAGCGCACGGGCGTGAAGGCGTCGGACATCGTGAGCCCGCGCCGGTGGTGGGAAGCGCTCCAATACATCGGGCGCCTGGCCGAGCAGTCGCCCCGGCTCGCCCAGTTCGAGGCCGTGCGGAAGGCGGGTGGATCCGCGGCGCAAGCGGTCGCGGGCGCGGCCGACATCTCGCTCGACTTCTCGAAGGTGGGCTCGCACACCAAAGGGATCGCCGCCGTCACCGCGTTCTGGAACGCGAAGGTGCAGGGCTGGGATAAGCTCGCGCGCCTCTTGAAGAACCCGAAGACGTGGGGCGCCGCGGCGACCACCATCACAGCGCCCTCCGTCGCGCTCTGGGCGATCAACCGGGACAACGACGAGTACTGGGAGCGTCCACAGTGGGAGCGGAATCTCTTCTGGCTCGTGCCGAAGGATGGCAGCGGGTTCTGGCGGATCCCGAAGCCGTTCGAGGTGGGGTTCATCTTCGGCTCGATCCCTGAACGGCTCCTCGACTTCGCGCACGAACGGGACTGGGAAACGCTCGCGCACTCGCTCGGCGACATGCTCGGGAACACGTTCGAGGGCACGGTGCCGCTCCCGACGCTGCCGTCGACGATCGCCGAGAACGTCGCCAACTTCGATTTCTTCCGCCGCCGTCCCATCGTCTCGCGCACGGACCTCCCGAACGAGCTGCAGGCGGACGAGCGCACCTCCTCCGTGGCGCTCCTCGCGGGGCGCGCGACCGGCGTGTCGCCGCAGAAGATCGACAACACGCTGCAGGATCTCACGGGCGGCGCCGGCCGCATCGCCACCTCGCTCGCCGATCGCATCGCGCGCGCCACCGGGGCCGACCCGCGTCCGCTCCCGCCGGGCGCGGCCAAGGTGCCGGTCCTCGGGGATCTCGGGCGCCGATTCCAGACGCAGGACGGCACGACGTCGGACGCCGAACAAGCGGTCTGGCGGCGATATGCCGATGCCGAGAAGGCGTACCGGGGCGCGCTCGAGCTCCGCCGGCACGGCACGCCGGACGAGTACCGGGCGCACTTGCGCCGCTACGCGAACGACCTGCGCGCGTACGAGGACCTGCGCGACGTGACCAACAAGCTCCGCGAGGTACGCTCGGCGCGGCGCGAAGTCGCGCGGCGACGGGACCTCACGGCCGCTGAGCGCGAGCGAGCGCTCCGGAAACTGACCGACCTGGCGCACGGGTTCGCGACGCGCGGCGTCGAGGCGGGGAATCTGGCGCGGCGTCCGTGAGCGCTGTATACTGACGCTGACCCTGTTGGCAGGACGCTCGACCGGATAACACGAGCAGGGTTCGCCGGCAACAACTGAGATCGGCGCTCGCAGCGGTTCCATCTGCGGCCTCACTCCTTCGGGAGCGGGGCCGCTTTCGTTTTTCAGGGGGCTTGAATGGCGGACGTCCTCAAGTCGATTGCGATCGCGCTCGGCGCGGCGTCGCTCACGGTCGGCCAGACCACGCCAGCGAAGGCCACGCTCACCGCCGAGACCACCGACTCGCGGCTCGACGACGATTTCCCGATCGCGTGGTCGAGCTCGAACCCGGCCGTCGCGATCGTCAACGCCGCCGGCGTCGTGACGGCGGTCGGCGCGGGCAACGTCACTATCACCGGCACGAGCGGCACCGTGAAGGGGAGTGCCACCCTGACCGTCGTCGCGCTGCCGACGATTCAGTCGGACGCCGCGAGCCAGGCCATCTTCGAGGCGCTCCCTCTCGGCGCGGCGTTTGTGATCGCCTTCCCGACCAGGTCGTACCCGGCGCAGAAGCAGCCATGAACAAGCGCGAGGCACGCCAGGCGTCGGGCGCCGCGCCTGACGAGAAGCCGCGCCTGACGCGCGACCACACGGGCCGACTCGCGACGAAGGCAATCACGCGCCGGCCGCGCGTGAAGTTCCTGATCACGCTCGCGCCCCTCGTCACGCTCTTCACCACGCCCTGGGTGCTCTGGCAGGCGAGCGTCAGCTTCGAGCCGCTCAATCTCGAGAAGCCGGACGTGATGAAGGAGCGGTTTCTCCTGCAGATCGTGTGCTTCACGCTCCGGGTGGATCAGTCGCCGCTGTCGTGGCACGTGCTCCTCAAGTTCCTCCTCCTCGAGGTGGCCTTCGGGCGCCGGATGGAGCGAGTGGAAGAAACTCCGCTGGAGGTGGTCAAGTGACGCTCATGCAATGGAGGCGAGGCGCGCGATACGCCGGCAACGGGCTGGCGCTCCTCCTGGTCTTGTGGTCGCTGATCTTCGGGGCCCTCTCGCCCGCGCAAGCGGCCCAGGCGAAAGCGATCGAGGAAGACGGTCGCGGCGCGATGCCACTCGCGCCGATCGGCATCACGGTGGCGGTCTTCGCCCGGCCGTTCGGCACGTCCCGGCCCCCGGGCGGTGGCGGCGGCGGGGGTGGGGCCGGTGGGGAATGGACCCCCGGCACCACCGACAACGGCGCCGCGCTCCCGCTGGTGAAGCTCGACACGCACTACGACTTGGCCGCGCAGACCGGCACCGTGCACCGCTGCGATACCGAGGCCGAGTTCGCGACCGCGCGCACGGCGTGCGCCCGCACCGACATCATTGTGCTCGAGTCGGGCGTCACGTTCGACTCGACGACCACGCGCACGATCCCGGCGAAGTCGGGCACCGGATGGGTCTATATCGTCGCGGGCGACGTGTACGACGATCTCTTTCCGAAGGTCCCGGGGCAACGGGTCACCTCGGCCGATGAGGGCGACCTCGCGCTCGTGCGAACGACGGTGGCCAACACTCCGGTCTTCACGTTCACCCACGGCGCGTCGCACCCGACGCATTGGCGACTCGTGGGCTTGAGCCTCACGTCGACGGCGAACCAACAGAATGGTCTGATCGAGATAGACGGCAACACCGCGACCGACGCCAACCTGCCCGAGTGGATTGGGGTGGATCGCTGCCGCCTCTGGGGCACGCCGGGCACGGTCAACGTGCGCCGCGGTATGCGCATGGATGGGGCTTCCTGCTTCGCGGTTGACTCCGACATCATCGGCTTCCGCGACGCCGACTCGGATAGCCAAGGAGTCTTCTGCGTCAATGCGACCGGCCCGCTCAAGATCGTGAACTGCCGACTCCAGGCGACGTCGGAAAACTTTATCTCCGGTGGTTCGGTGGCACAGAGGAAGCCACAGGACATTGAATTTCGGTACAACTACCTCGACAAAGACCCGGCGTGGGAAGGCGTCTACGCGGTCAAAAACCACTTCGAGTTGAAGTTCGGCGGCCGGATTTACGTGTACGGCTGCGTCTCGGATTACTGCTGGATTTCCGGGCAGGACGGTCACTCCTACCTGATGGGGTCCACGTCGCAGGTGGGTGCTGGCGATGGGCCGCAGTACAAGACCAACGACATCGTCATCACGCATTGCCTGTCCCGGTACAGCCAAGCGCCGTGGCAGATCACCGGCTCGACGTTCGACAGCACCCAGAGCACCGACCGCATGGTGATCCGTCACTTCTTGTCGGTGCAGAAGCGGAGCGGCGACGGTTATTGCCTTTACTTGGAGCAGAACACCGGCAAGCTGAACGGCTTGGTGGTGAAGAACTGCACCCTCGAAACCCGCGGCACGTACTATCAGCATGTGCTCGCCGGTTCCGGTGGCGATTCGCTGATCTGGGAAGACAATATCGCCCAAGGTGGGTTGACGCCGGATTGGACTGCAGGCCCGTGGGGTGCCGGTGGTGGAGCGGGTGGCGCGACCGCATTGGCCGCAGCGAAAACCTCATACTCCGTGACCGGGAACGCCTGTCGCGGCACATGGACCACTGACACCATCGCGGGCAATACTGCGTCCACCGCGACGACTTTCGCCGGCATTTTTACGGACTACGCGGGTGGCGACTACACCGTTGCGACAGGCAATTGGGCGGAAGGTGTCGGGACGGGTGGTGCGGACCCCGGCGCGGATTGGGCGGCGGTTTCTGATGTCATCCAGTACACCATATCGGGCCAGCGCCCGAGCGAGGTCTAGATGGCCCAAGCCCAAGCCGTCGCCTCGTTCACGATTCCGGCTGCCGATGTCTCGGCGGTCCCGATTGATTTCACGGGACTCTGGTCGGACGGCGGTAGCCATACACCCCACGCGTACCTGATCCAGTGGCGGAACGGCACCGCCGGCAGCACGGGGACCGGCAACGCGTTTTGGGGCCGAGGGTTTAGTGACGGGACCACGCATTGGGCGATGGCGTTCGCGGCGTCCGACAACGTGGTCGCTTCGGAAGGCGCTGGTTACGTCACGAATCAGGCTCCGCTCGTGGAGGCCGCACTGGCCTCGGGTGCGCTGACGGGTTTGGTCAACCATACCTCGTTCGCGGCCGACACGATCACGATCACCCCGAGCGATGCGCTGGTTAATTCCATCAGCGGGCAGGTCATCGCGTTCTACGACACGTTAGGCGCGAAGGTGATGGACGAGACGATGCCGGCGGCAACGGGCAGTTTCTCGAAAACCCTCGTCGGGTTTCAGGGGCAGTCGGCCATCTTTCTCTGCGGCTTCGGCTCCACGATCAACCAGCTTACGGGGACCACCATCGCCTCAATGGGCTGGGCGACCAGTTCGAGCGCGCAGGCGATGCTGCTGGCCCGCGTTCGTGACGGTCAGACCACGGACTATACGATGGGGCAGATCGCCACGACTGGCGTCATGGCGATTGCGGGAACGACGGGGACTGCGCAGAGCAGCGAAATCCAGTTTACCAGTTTCGATGCGGACGGCTACACCGCGAACCGCATCAGCAGCACGACGCAGTACCGCTACGGCGTGCTGGTCCTCGGCTCCCCTGCCCTTGCGCTCACGACGGCGCAGCGGACGGCAATCGAGACGTGGGGCATCACCTGCACGGGCCTCACGCCCACCGGCGTACTCGTGATGGCGGAGAACCCGCAGACGGCGGCGCAGACGGTGGCGAGCGAAGGGATGCATAACGCGGTCGGCATGGCGACAGCGGCCAGCCAAGGCTGCGTCGAGATCCACGGATTCGCCAACGACACGTTGAATCCTAATGTCACCGAGGAGTACACGCGCTCGGAAAACAACAAGCTCCTCACGCACTACGACCGCACGGGTGCCGACACCTTCTCGATCGTCGGCGAAGTGTCTCAGTCGGCGTGGGCCGACGAGCTGCTCACGCTGAGTCAGGACGACGCCAACGCGACCGCGGTGTTCATGGCGCTCCTGCTGTTCGGCGATGCGTTCGCGGGCGGCGGCGGCAGCACAGAACGGCAAACCCTCGCGCGCGGGGTCGCGCGCGGTCTTTCACGAGGCATGGCATGATTACGAAACGCGGCCGGTTTGGTGTGGCGCTCACGTTCGAGGCGCCCGTGCTGAAAACAACCGGCGCGTATGCCGTCATCGGCACCGATTGGACGCCGGGCGCAGGCGACGTGAAGGTCTCGAAGGACGGCGGCAACGTCGCCGACATTACCACCCTGCCGACGTTGTTAGGCGGCACAGGCTCCAAGCAAAGCGTCTGGAACCTGAGTGCGGCGGAGATGGAAGCGGGGCGCGTGCTCGTGCAAGTCGTCGACGCGGCGTTGCAGGACGACACGTTCCTCATCGAAACGCTCCCCGACGGCGCGATCGCGACCGGCAAAGCCTCGGCCGGTGGCGCGAGCACGATCACTCTGGCGACGGGCCTCGCGATCACGGCGGGTGCGATCGTTCACATCCACGGCGGGACCGGGGCCGGGCAGGCGCTCTTTGTGAACGGCTACGTGAGCGGCACGGGCGTCGCCACGATGGAAAACGCCTGGGCCACGCAACCGGATGCCACGTCGCTTTACACGGTCTGGCCGTCCCCGCTCGCGCCGGCGACGACGGTGCCGGATGTCAATGTCACGAAGTTCGGCGGCACGACCGGCACGTTTGCCGCAGGGATTCCTGAGGTCAAGGTGGCGTCGCTGGCCGCGAACGCGATCACCGCCGCAGCGATCGCCGCGGACGCAGTGGATGCGGACGCCCTTGCAGCGGACGCGGTCACCGAGATCCAGAGCGGGCTGGCGACGGCGGCGGCGCTCGCCGTCGTCGACGACTTCCTCGATACCGAGATCACGGCCATTCTCGCCCGGCTGCCCGCGACGCTGACTGCGGACGGGAACATGAAGTCCGACGTGCTGCGGATCATCGGCGTGGCGCTGCAGGGGAACGGCACGTTAGGCAATGAGTTCCGGCCCGTCTGATGCCAGCCCCGGGCGGCGTCTGGGCCGCGAACGTGTGGAGCGCCGACTCGTGGGGCGCGAACGTGTGGGCCGCTTCGGCGGTGTCGATTGCGACGCGGCGACGGCTGCGGCGCGCATCATTCTGGCGACGAGCCAAAAGGAGACGTTAGGCTATGGGATTCACGCAACGACTTCGGCAGGCCTGGGCGGCGCTCACGGCGCCGTCCGCCTCGCCGCTCCCGCCCGCGCGGCCGACCCTGGCGGCGACGGGCACGGTGACGACACCGGCGATCCCGCTCCCTCCCCGCGGTCCGGACTGGGACCGGTTGGCGGCGGCGACCACAAAGGCGGAGCTCGCGCTCCTGGATGCCGATCTCGCGCGCAACGGCCGCGCCCCGGACGGGCAACTCCGGACGGCCCTCAAAGCCAAGTATGAGGCGATCCCATGACGCTCCGACTTTCAACCGGGCTTTGTAACGCACAAGCCGAGTCGCAATTCAACACAGGAGCGGGTGCGAACTTTGATTCCGGCGTGCTGGAGTACCGGACGGGTACGCAACCCGCGAGCGCCGACGACGTGCCGACCGGGACCGTGCTCGCGTCCATGCCGCTGCCGGCCGACGCGTTCGCCGCGGTGGTGGCGCGCGTGGTCGCCAAGGCGGGCACGTGGGAGGACCCGAGCGCCGATGCCGCTGGTGACGCGGGCTGGTTCCGGCT
>Ga0209520_10000401_pt1 | contig 24474 bp, 28 predicted proteins | sample Rifsed16ft1_FD_184009 | JGI IMG/M metagenome (GOLD analysis project Ga0209520, IMG submission 184009) | Soil microbial communities from Rifle, Colorado, USA - sediment 16ft 1 (version 2) | ecosystem: Environmental > Terrestrial > Deep subsurface > Rock core/Sediment | place: Rifle, Colorado...
AAATCCTGCCATCAATATAGTTCTAGATCCATAGGCGACAAGTACAGCAATGGCAGCAATACAACCATAATTAACAGCTTTTTCATATCCAACACCTTGTTTTAATTCTAATAGAATTACTCTTAATCCATTAAATCCATGTACTGAAAGCAAGATGAGTATTAATTCTAGCATAATCGCATATGGTAAAAAGTGATAATTTGCTATCACACTTTCGTATTGTAAAGATTCGGAAAAGTTCTGTGTCATTCTAAATAGAATATGTATCGCTACAAGTACCACTGCTCCAAGTGCTGTACCGTAATGTATTTTCATAATTACGCTTTCTTGCATTTTACTCACCAAACAAAACTGCCAAGCCATACATCATTGCCAATGCTGCAAGTCCAATTGAAGCTAAGATGCATAGTTTGTGTCTTGAGTTTAACGACGCGGGTTTGTATGGATAGTCTGGTCTGCCTGGTTTACCAACTCCCACACCACCTTGACCAAGCATTACTCTTATTCCGTTTACAGTGTGAAAGACACACATTCCTATAACTATGGTAAGTATGATATGACCTTCTGTAGTCTGAGTAAGCTCTAACATTTTTTGCCATGCTTCTTTACCATTAACGATTGAACTTGTTTCAAAGACGTGAGCTATAAAGTATACTAGTAATCCTAGTCCAGTAAGACGCATAAGCCAGTATGCAACTCGTTCTAGTCCATATCTACCTGGATTTAACCAACCTTTTATTCCCTCACGATTTGATTGTCTTTCCATCAGTATTTTCTCTCCACAGGCTTGTATTTAGTAATAGTGACAGGATGTTCTTTCAGAACAGGTTCTTTGATATCATAATAAGCAAGAGTGTGATGTAAAAAGTTCTTATCATCTCTTGCTGGATAATCTGTCCTTGCGTGAGCACCTCTAGATTCTTTTCTCTTTATTGCTCCAACTAATATAACCTCAGCAATGCGAAATATGGAATCAAGTTCCATAACATTTGTAAAATTAGTATTGTATTCACTTGCTTTATCATCAACATGTTTCCATGTTTTTTCTTTCAAGTCACGTAGTTTCTTTAACCCATCAACCAAATCTTTTTCATTTCTAAACACGTATGCTTTTTCATTCATCATATCAGTAACTTGTTGTTTTACTTCGTATGGATTTACATCACCGTGACCACGGAATATTCCATCATAGATTCTTTTTTCTTCTAAAGCTACAAGGTGTAAGGGAAATGGTGATGTTTTAGTATCTAGGACATATCTTGCTGCAAGTTCACCTGTAATTTTTCCCCAGACAATACATTCACTTGTAGAGTTGGCGCCCAATCTATTTGCTCCATGTGTACTGTTACAGGCAGCTTCTCCAGCAGCCCATATTCCCTGTATTTCTGTGGCTCCGTCAATATCAGTATGAATCCCGCCCATCATGTAATGACATACTGGTCTTACATCAATTGGTTCATTACTTGGATCAACTCCTGAAAATTTCATAGATATTTCTCTGATGGCAGCAAGCTTTTCTTTTATTACATTATCACCTAAGTGTCGGAGATCTAGTTTTAGACAGTCGACTCCTGTTTCATTTTTAAAGCCACGACCATCAGACATCTCAGTCATCATGGAACGAGAAACTATGTCTCGCGGCGCAAGCTCCATCAATCCTGGGGCATATCTTTTCATGAATCTTTCACCATCCTTGTTGATAAGATAACCACCCTCGCCTCGTGCTGCTTCAGTAATTAGTATGCCAGAAGGCAGAATTCCCGTAGGGTGGAATTGAACAAACTCCATGTCTTTTAGTGCAAGGCCTGCTCTGTATGCCATGTCAAGGCCGTCAGGTGTTGACGAAAGTGCATATGTTGAATAGCTATAGACTCTTCCTGCACCACCTGTTGCAATTATTAATGCTTTAGCTTTTATGGTGTAAAAAGTTCCTGATGAAAGTTCGATTGCAGTTATTCCACAAAATCTCTGACCATCATGTATTATCGATGTTACAAACCATTCGTTGAAAAATTCAATATTATCAAACTTTTGACAGGTATCATACAAAGTCTGCATTTCATAAAATCCAACTTTATCTTGTGCATATGTTGCCCTTGGAAAACTATAACCACCAAACTTTCTTTGACCTATTCTTCCATCTTCTCTGCGTGACCAAGGCATCCCCCAATGTTCAAGCTGATAAATTTCAGAGGGCATTTCATGTACTAGTCTTTCCACAACATCTTGATCAGCAAGAAAGTCGCTTCCTTTTACTGTGTCATATACATGTGATTCTAAGCTATCTCCTTCTTCAGGAAAAAGAACAGCTGCAGTTCCGCCTTCTGCGGAAACAGAATGTGAACGCATAACTTGTAGTTTTGAAATTACTGCAATTTTGATCTTTGAGCTTGTCTTTGCAGCTTGGATTGCAGCTCTTAAACCAGCAAGACCAGAGCCGACAATTAGCAGATCTTGTTCTATCGTGTCGGTCATATGTTTAGACCTCTACCTTTTCAAATTAGATAAATATGTCTTATGAAGTCTCTGTGCAAATTTGAATCGAATTGTTAATATATATCACTAGTGATATCACTAGTGATGTTATCACAGTGGATACAGCGAGTTGGGAGTGTAGTTCCAAGAGGATTTTCAAGATATTTCATACTTGAAACTCTAAAGAAACATCCCTGTACCGGTAAAGAAATAATCGACTTCGCAGTGAAACAAAGTGGCGGCAAATGGAAACCCTCTCCTGGGTTGATCTATCCCTTGCTTGGCAGACTTTTAGATGATGGACTTGTTGAAGAAACAAAAGATGGTAAATATCAGATAACTAGGAAAGGCCGAGTTATGACGGATGATCTTGAAACGCTAAATAATATAGTAAAAAATCAGCTCGACGTGATGTTTAGAGTAGGAAGCATAGGAAAATTTGTCGCTATGGATCTTCTTGAACGCATAACAAGCATAGGAAACTCTCTTAGCTCTAATGTATCAAATATGACAAAAGAAGAAACTATGAGATACAGGAGATTCCTTGAGTCTGAACTTCATAAATTACAATCATCTGAAAAAAAATCTCGTGGCAAAGAGATCAAAATTAATTAAACCATAAATAATTGTCATTAACACTATCAACAGTTGCCAACACTTAGAAAATTACTATATGATAATTCTAAACCGTTTGTTGTTCCTGGCGTATATGATGCCATAGGAGCAAAAATTGCTCAAAAGATAGGTTTTGAAGCCATGTTTCAGACAGGATATGGTACTTCAGCTACGCTTCTTGGAATGCCAGACTATGGGTTTATTGGTGCTGCAGAAACTGTAGAAAATGCTCGTAGAATTTGTGCTGCAGTATCTGTTCCAGTAATTGTAGATGCAGATACTGGATATGGCAACCCTCTCAGTGTTTGGAAAATAGTAAAAGAATTAGAATCTGCAGGAGCTTCTGGGATTTTTCTTGAGGATCAAAAATGGCCAAAAAGATGTGGACATATGATAGGAAAAGAGGTAGTTCCAAAAGAAGAATATGTAGAAAAATTACGAGCTGCATTAGATGCAAGAAAAAGTAAAGACTTCATAATTGTTGCAAGGACTGATGCAAGAGCACCTGAGGGATTTGATGCAGCAATAGAACGTGGCCTTCTATACAAAAAGATTGGCGCTGATGCAATTTTTGTTGAAGCACCAAAGTCTGTTGCAGAAATGAAAAAGATTGGAAAATCTATTGATGCACCTTTAGTTGCTAATATGATTGAAGGAGGAGCAACACCTCTTCTTTCTACTAAAACACTTCATAAAATGGGATTCAAACTAATTTTGTATCCTCTGTCCATTCTTTATGCAAATACATTTGCGTCTATACAAATTCTGCGTGAACTTAGAAAATCAGGTACAACCTCTAGGCTCAAAAAGAATCTAGTCGCATTTGATCAATTCAACGATATCGTAGACTTAGCAAAATATAGAAAAATGGAAAATAAGTACGGCCATAAATTTTAAAACAACAAAAAGAAAGGAAAAATCCTCTCAAGGTTTTCCTACGAAGTGTTTCTTTTTACTTCTATTTCTATTGTGGAAACATTTCTTGGTCGTCCATCTAGTGATTGGAGTAGTTCTGAACCGATCTTGATGTCTCCGATAGAATAGCCAGCATTCTCGGTTTTTCGTGCAACTATCTGTGCTACATCAACTGCACGTCCAATGCTAAGCCCTCTTGCCTTGATAGATATTTTTGGTTGGTTTGCCAACTGTATTAGCGTAGACGTAACATACGCCATCAGTGGTTTTTTTCCTATAAAGATAGTCTCTCTTGATTCAGACATGTTAAATTCTAACACCGGAGGATAATTTAAATCTAAGAACATGAGAATTGGTTAGGTGAAGTTTTTTATTTATTTTTTGGTTTTTTTTGGCATAAGTTTTGGTTATGCCTACGGGTATGAAGAAATAGTCACATCAAATTTTAAAGTTGTCAACACACTAGGAGAAGAGATAAAATCGCCTCTGGTTGAACAACAGCTTAACCTACAAACTTCCCTTACAAATGTCAGTGATAGAGAAATGGATTGGGTATACATTGTACAGATAATTGATTCAGGTGGAGTTATAGTAGATCTTAATTTCTCAACAGGTTCACTTGTTAAAAATCAAACTCTAACAACAGCTCTTTTTTGGACTCCACACACAGGTGGAACTTATAAAATTGAAACTTTTGTATGGAATAATTTACGCGATATAAGTGCTTTAGCTCCAAAATCTACTTCGACCATAACTGTAACATAAACAGTAAAACGAATTTTGATTATTGCACATCAAAAAATTTTATTAACAATTTAAAGATGGACCGGGTGGGATTTGAACCCACGATCTCACCCATGCCAAGGGCGTATCCTACCAGGCTAGACGACCGGCCCAAATTTTTATAATCAGAATGATGTTCTGATTTGCATTAACTTTTTTCGAGCCGTTATTAACGTTTAGCTGTATTTGAAAAATTATCTTTGAGCAAAACAACATAAGATATTTAACTATCAAGTATAACACATTTCGCGTGGTCGTCGATAATAAAGCGACTTTGACATATATTCAAGTCCAAAAAGAAGATCTTGTAATTTTTAGACTCGTACCAAAAGATGGACCAGTTCCAGAATACAAAGCAGGTCAATTCATTACAGTAGGCATGCATGTTCCAAGTGAAAACAAGATTATACGGAGAGCATATTCCATTGCATCAAACCCAGAAAACAAAAAATATATTGAATTATACATAAGATGGGTACGAAAACCTTTACCTGGTCGTCTTACTACACAGCTCTTTGGTGCAAAAGAAGGAGATGAAATAGTTTGGATAAAACCAACTGGGGCATTTACACTTGATGATAAAAAAGCTGACGGTTCAGAAGATGATAGAAGGATAGTCTGTTTGGGAGGAGGTACAGGTTTAGCTCCGTTTGTTAGTCTTGCGCAGTCTCTACATGCTACTGGAAGCAAACGAGAAATCGTAGTGTTACATGGAGCAAGTTATGTCGATGAACTAGGCTACAAAGAACTTTTGACTGATTTAGAAAATGAAAGTCTAGACAAGGGTAAAGATAAGTGGAATTTCAGATATAGGGCAACTATCAGTAGGCCTCAAGAATGGTTTAACAGATCTTGGAGTGGACAAATCGGCAGAGTAGAAACTTTCCTTAGATCAAAAGATGGTGAACAGTCACCTCTTGAAAAGCTAGTTGGTGAAAAAATTACAAAAGAAAACACCATATTTTTCATTTGTGGCTGGCAAGGAACTATAGATGGATGTATGGATTATCTAGGACCAAAGGGTTTTGTCACTGAAAGAAATAAGCGGCCAGATAAGAGCTTCGAGATTAAATACGAATCGTACGGATAGAATAAAATTTCTCTTGAAAAGATAATATTGCATAGCCAGGGCTGATCTGCGGGGACGTAGGTCAGCTTGGTAGACTGCCAGCCTCGGGCGCTGGATGTCGTGGGTTCAAGTCCCATCGTCCCCAGATTTTAAAAAATTTATTTAGTTACTGAGATTGTGTCTGTTTCTACACATGCATTTCTTGGGCTTGGAGTACCTACGTATGAACCATAAACACAGAATTTTCCTTCCTCTGCGTTAGCTGATATCCAAATCTGATGTGATCCTCTCATTACAGATTCTCGTTTTGCGTTATTACCTGTATATTTTGGATCTTTTAGGCTCAGAGTCTTACCAATAAAATGCACGTGAGATTCATCAGAATCCCCACCATATGGATTTCCTTTTCCACTAACTAGATTAGCTGCTGTCCAGCTCCCAGCAAGTTCTCTGCTTCCTATAGAAATAGAATATTTTCCCCAAGCAGAAATCACATCTTGATCTGGATTGTATACCCCATGACCAGATATTGTAACGGTTCCGCGTTTTATTTTTACTGTAGTATCATCAATTTGGAAAAAGTATGGGTTTGCAATTTTTGTTTGCCCCATATGTCTTATTTTCTCTATGCTCGGATCTACTGGTATGTTTTTTTTTACCGATGATTTATCTTTCATAGACATCTGTTCACTAGACATAGCATAACTAGAAGCGATTGGCATTAAGAGTAAAGAAAGTATCAGCAATGACACGAGTATTTTTGAATTCATTTTCTGTAAACTGTCGCTTCATTGCAATTTATTAGTCTTGTGCACAAATTATTCTTGGGAATACGCAGTCATAAAAACTAGATTTTAGGAACCACTTCTTAAATTTAGTATTTTTATAAAATAATTGCATCAAGCATTGAAATATACGAGATTTCTAGTATGAAGTGCAATTGACAGTTACCATTTATCTAGCTCATCTGAATCCTGTAACAAAAGCGCATGTAGAGATCATAGAAGAACTCAAAAAAGCAAACGAAGTCAGAGTTTTTCCGGTCATATTTATTAACAAAGGAGAGGAAGTCAACAGTAGAAGTTTTCCTTTTAATTTTGAATTGCGAAAAAAGATGCTTCAAGCGATATTTGGTGAGTCAATCTCGGTTCTTTCAAACTATGCATTTTCTGCACCTTTCATTAAATACATGCCGCCATTACTTTCTCCCTTCTCATGGAACATAAAAAAACAGATTCTAGATGGTGTTTCAGATGATTATTTCACATATACTGGTGACAAAGCAGAAGGTTTTGTACTCAAACTTTATGGATTAAAACCAAGAGTCGGTGTAAGGAAAAAAATCTCAGCATCAGTTGTAAAAGAAAAAATGTTTGATGCTGCACTTGGGAAAGACTCGGATTGGGAAAACTATGTTCCTACAGAAGTTATAAAAATAATACACGAAAACTGGGATATAGTTAGAAGATACTCATCTGCAGAAGATCTTACATATAGATTACTTGGAATGAAATTTCCAAAATATGGTTTTTGGTAGAAATAGATTAATTATAGACTAATTTCGTTGTTTAATATGAAATCTTTTAATGCAAAATTTGCTTGGTTTGATGGCAAATTTGTAAGATCAGAAGAAGCAAAAGTTCCTGTCATGACACATGCTATTCATTATGGAACTTCAGTTTTTGAGGGGTTACGTGGTTATTGGAATTCGAAAAACTTGAATATTTTCAGACTGGATGATCATATTAAAAGATTCAGAAATTCTGGCAAAATATATTCCATTAATTTGAAATTTACAAATAAAGAAATTTCAAATGCCATAATTCAACTCTGTAAAAAAAATAATGTAAGACAATCATGTTATATCAGACCATTTTATTTTGTTGGAAAATATGGAATAAACTTGAATGTAACAGAAAAAGCCCCAACACATACTGTCATAGTCATGTTTGAGTTTGGCGATTTATTTAATAAAAATGGAATAAAAGCAGGAGTTTCCTCATGGAGACGTATTCAAGATATTTCAACACCTCCTCTTGCTAAGATGGGAGGTAATTATCTTAATTCAATTTTAGCAACTCAGGAAGCAAAACGTAATGGGTATGATGAATCTATACTACTTGATCATTTAGGAAACGTAAGTGAGGCTCCAGGTGAAAATATTTTCATTATAAGAAATGAGAATATCGTAACTCCGCCATCTAGCTCATCTGCATTAGAAGGAATAACAAGAGAGTCGGTAATAGAAATAGTTCAAAATGAAGGGTACAAAGTCATAGAACGAGAAATTCCCCGTACCGAACTTTATCTTGCAGATGAGATTTTCCTTACTGGAACTGCGGCAGAAATAACTCCAGTCATATCTGTTGATGGAAAAAAGGTCGGAAATGGGAGAGCTGGAAAATTAACAAGACAAATCAGTTCTACTTATTCAGACATAGTAATGGGCAAGAATAAAAAGTACGCCCATTGGATAACGGCAGTGTACTAGATGTGAGAGTCATTCAAATAGGAATTGGAGGATGGGGTAAAAACCACGCACGAATACTTTCACAGATGGGAGTTTTAACTGCCATTTGTGATGTAGATTCAGACAGAGCTAAAGATTTTGGATCAAAATATTCAGTCAATCATTACTCATCATTGGATTTACTTTTAAAATCAGAGAAATTTGATGCTGCTTTTATTTGTACTCCAACTTCTACTCATTTCGCTATGGCAACGACTCTTCTACAACAAAAGAAAAATGTCTTTGTAGAAAAACCAATGACATATCTTTCTCATGAGGGCAATGAGCTACAGAATCTTGCATATAAAAATAAAGTAGTACTAACATGCGGATATATTGAAAGATTCAATCCTGCAGTTGCGTTGATAAAAGAGTATGTTAAATCAAAAAAATATGGCGAACTCATAATGCTAGAGTTTCATAGAGAAAACAGAATGCCATTACATATAAAGGATGTAGGAATAATTCATGATACTTCGGTTCATGATATTGATACTGCAATGTGGCTTTTTGACGATACTCCCGGAGTTGTTTTTGCAAGATCTGGAAAGATAAGACATGATCATGAAGATTTTGCAACTATAATGCTTGGCTTCAAGGATAGTAAAGTAGCAATCATTTCATCTAATTGGATAACTCCTACAAGAGTAAGAAAGTTTAATGCAGTGTGTGGAGATGCGATAATATCTTCGGATTTTATTTCACAGGAAGTGAAGATTGAGACACATGATGGAACAGAGATTCCGAGAAAAGATGTAGAAGAACCATTACTTTTAGAGATAAAGAATTTTCTTGCTGCTTGCGAAGGTAAAGAAGAACTATTAGTAAAACCAGAACATGCGGTAAACACAACAAAGATTGCAGAAGCAGCACTTTTATCTAGTCAAAAAGGAATTCCGATTTATCTAGACCTGAAATGAATAAAAAAATGCTTGAAATACTTGCATGCCCAATAGACAAGCATTTCCCACTTGAAATTTTTGAATCAAATTCTAAAGATCAAACGGTATTGGAAGGAGCAATATATTGTACAAAATGTTCTAGATTTTATCCCATTATAGAAGAGATTCCAATAATGTTGCCTGATGAACTAAGAGACAAAAATCAAGACATAGAATTTTTAAAAAGAAACCAATCCTTGCTGCCAGAAAAAATAACTAGACAAGCATCTCCTTGGCATTTGTGATTAATTTGGTAACAAATTTTATCTCAGAAAAAGCAAAGATAGGAAAGAATGTTCGTATATGGCACTTTGCATATGTTGGTGACAATACGGAGATAGGCGATAATGTAAAAATTGGTTCACTTGCACATATTGATTATAATGTAAAGATAGGAGAAAATACTATGATTGAAGGATTGGTTTACATCCCGCCCCTTTCTCGAATAGGAAAAAATGTCTTCATTGGACCCGCGGCAGCTTTAACGAATGATCCATATCCAACAAGCAAGAAACTCATCGGCATTACAATAGAAGATGGTGTCATTATAGGTTCACGTGCTGTTATCAAGGCAGGCATAACTGTTGGCAAAAACAGCGTAATAGCAATGGGGGCAGTTGTCACAAAAGATGTTCCACCCAATACGGTAGTAGTTGGAGTACCTGCAAAAATCAAATACACACGTGAAGAGTATGATAGAAAAAAGAAGAAATGGGAAGGCGGTTAGTTTTTTATTTTTTTATGAAACATCCAGTTCTTTATCTTTGTAAGAACATAAATCCAGATAATTACTAAAATTATTGCAATCACGGCTTTAGCAATAGAAGTATAATACAATTCTAAAGGACCAACTGTAACATATCCCTCTATTGAGATCATGGATGTGAAGACAACTAATAAACCGCCTCCAATTATGATTAAAATCCACATTATAAAGATAAATGAGAAAATGGTATAATTTTTCATATTTTAATTCCCATCATAAATGCAGTGATAATTGCAAGAGATGCAGAAAATAATGCCAGTTTGAAAATAACTAAGACGGTTTGTTTTTCAGTCATTGGACCTGCTGCAAGAATGAGACGTAGAAGTGTAATTGGTGCATCTTTATCGCTGGTAGCCATGAGTTTAAAATCAGAAGTAATAGCAGTGGGATTTTTTATCTGCCTGTGTTCTACTACGCGTTTTACACTAGATAAAAATAAAAATGAATTTATCACAGCTGGTAAGAGTGCTATTGCGGCAACAATTTCAACGTGACCGAGTATTGCTATCACACCATACATTGCACCAAGAGTTAAGGCACCTGAATCTCCTGGAAATATACTACTAGGAAATTTGTGGTATTTGTAAAAAGCTAATGAAACAAATCCAAGTGGTAGACTTGCTATTGCAATTTCATAATTCTGCATTATAAAAAGAGAGATAGTCAGTGCAAAGCTTGCAATAGTCATGAACCCGCTTGCAACACCATTTAAAACATCAATTGAGTTGATAGTGTTACCAGTTATTGGAATTATGAATATTATTAACGCTAGATAAAGTGCTGGGATTTTAAATGAACCAAAAAGTGGAAATGCGAGATTTGAGTCATATGCACCTAGAAAGATAATCGGGATAGCAGAAGCAGCAAGAGCCAGTGGTTTGAACCATCCACCGAGCGCCTTTCTGTCATCAATTATTCCAACTACAAAAGCAAGTGAAGTAGTAATGAGAATAGTGATTATTGCAGTAGTTGGAAAGAAGGCGTATAACGTAATCTCTGAAGCGATGATTCCAATTAAGATTGATGGACCGCCAGGTCTTGGTATCATAGCTCCATCTTTTCTATGATAGTCTTTTACTGTGAGGTTTCTTTTTTCTAGCGCACGTATTAAGAATGGAGTTATTACATAAACTGAAAAAAATGCTACAATTGAAACCAGTATAGCTGGGACGATTTGATCAAACATTATGATACATTTTGTAGTTTTGCCTTGATATTTTCTGCAAGAGATGAACCTATCTTATCTATTTTTGCCAAGTCTTTTATCGGAATTTTAGACAAATCATTTAGGTTTTTGATGTTATTCTTGTATAATATACGTGAACGTATCCTGCCAATTCCACGTATCTTAACCAGTTCGGCAAGTTCTTCTTTTATTCCGTAAGAAATTCTTTGCCTTAGAATATTCAATTCGTCAAGAATATCATCTCGTGATTCAAGTTTAGCAAGTTCATATAATGAATACACAAGCCAATCACTAGTTTCTGCCATTCTATGCATATCACCTGATTCTATTCCCAAATTATCTGAAAGGAAAATCTCGCTTGATTCATTTATCCACGCATGTATGGCTAGAAGACTTCTTGAACATTCATACTCTGAAATGGATTCAATTAATTCTGATACGTGATTTTCAAGTAATGTACCTATAGTTTCATAATCTTTGTTACGCAAAGAAAATTTAGGGAAAAAGTCTTCACAGTTTGTAATAAGATGAAGAAAACCAAAAGTATGATTTTTACGCTTTGAAGTTTTTTGTAATGCTTTCCTAAAAGAAACAGCTGTTAGTGGATCAATGTAGAGCATAGAAGTCTTTTTACCAAATTCGGTTGCTACAAATCTGCATCCTTTTTCTTTTATCATATCTTCTAACTCAAGATAATCCAATGTAATTTGTATCTTGAATTTTATAGTAGGTTTTCTTATTTGTGAGCCTGCTAGAGTTTCTGCAAAAAAATCCATTATCTCATCTTTTTTGATTCCGGGACTTGTAGATACTAAACTTAAGACGTGAATTCTTAAGGCTCTGTCATCTGTCAGTTTTGATAATATTGGTTCTGGAGTTCCATTTACATAATAATCAAGCAGTTCATCGCTGTTAGAATTTCCAACAATTATCGCTTCACCAAATTTGTCATATTGTGGTCTTCCTGCTCTGCCACAAAGCTGTTTGTATTCAAGAATGCTGATAGGTTTGTTTGCACCAAATTTTGCATCATATCTATTCATGCTTGATATAATCACACGTCGTGCTGGCAGATTTACTCCTGCTGCAAGAGTTGGTGTGGATGCAAGTAATTTTATTTTTCCATTCCTAAATTCTGATTCTATTGTTTCACGACATTTCTGATTAAGACCAGCATGATGAAATGCTACTCCTTTTTTTATAAGTGTGGCAAGATTTTTGACAAGATCGGTATGTTCATTGTCTTCAAGTATTTGTTGTGATATTTTATCAAGTTGATTTTTTTCATCTTCGTCAAGATTTTTACTTACAATATCAGAGGCTTTTGCTGCAAGAGTAGCAGAACGTGCTCTTGTTTCTGCAAATAGAATCGTCTGGCCTCCATTTTTTATAGAATCTATACCAAGATCTACTGAAGGTCCTCTCATACTTGTCTCAACTTCAAACTTTTTTCCATTCTGCATTCTTACTGTTCCCCCATCATAGACTCCTTCCCATAGTGGTACTGGCCTCCAGTCATTTTCTACCAAATCACAGCCGATCCATGAAGAGATTTCTTTTGCATTTGTAACAGTGGCACTTAAAGCAAGAATCTGTGGTTTTTGTTGCAGTAACTTTAGTTTGGTCAAAACGATTTCAAGTGTTGGACCCCTATCTCGATCACCTAGAAGGTGTACTTCATCAGCAATAAGAAGACTTATGTCATTAATCCATTCTGCACCATGTCTGATAAGCGAATCCATTTTTTCGTTTGTAAGTACGATTATATCGCTTTTTTCAAGAATTTTGTCTGCATTATCAAAATCTCCCGTCGATATTTGTGCTCTTATCTTTCTTCCAAAATCTACAGATTCTAATTTTTGAAATTCAGAAAATTTTTCTGCTGCCAGAGCACGAAGCGGACTAAGATATACTATCTTTCCTTTTTTACTGGAAAGATGATTAATCATGGCGAGTACTGCGATTAGTGTTTTTCCACTTGCAGTTGGTGCAGATACAAGTACACTTTTTCCTTCTAGGATTCCTGCATTTACACTATCTTCTTGGGCTGGATAAAGTTCTTCATATCCAATTTTATGTAGAAATTCAATTGCAGTTTTTGGTAAGTTAAGATCCGATACTTTCATACTCGGTTATAATGACCGGGTTTTGATTCATAAATAGCTGACTCACGCTGGAGTTTTTTGATATATTTGCGTGCTTCTTCTTCAGTGAATTTGCCTGTTTTTACTAGTTCCTTAACAAATGTTTTCTCTTCAACTGGCCTTTTTTCGTCACCCTCAAGTGATTTCATAACATCCATGAATAGTTGCATCTTAGAGACCTCACTGTGGGGCTTACCTTGGAGTACACCCAGATCAACCTGACCAGTATTGACATCTACACCTGCATCTTGTAACATGCTTTCTATTAAGAAAATAGCACGTTCCGCATCTTCTGCGTCAACCTCATTTTTCATTAGCAATCTGGCCCTAGCAGTAGATAATCTGATCAATCCTTCAAGCTGCCTTGGGGTTACCGTTATCATTCCTTCAGATTCAACATTTCTCATTTTCATATAATATTCCAGAATTTTGTCTTCAGCTTCTTTCGTTAGAACCGGTTCTATTTTTTTAACATATGAAAGATATTTTGTGAGGATGTCTACATCGACTAGAGATTTTGTATCATTGACAGAGCTTCTATGAAGATTGAGGATATGTTTTGCTATTCTGGTGTCTTTTTCTTTTGATGGTATATCCCTAACTACAAAAATGAGATCAAATCTTGTAAGTAATGGAATTGGAAGGTTTACGTTTTCTGTGATGTTTTTGAACGGATCATATTTTCCATACATAGGGTTAGCTGCTGCCAAAATTGATGTTCTTGCATTAAGTGTAGCGACAATACCTCCTTTTGCAATGCTAGCAGATTGCTGCTCCATGACTTCGTGTAGTGCACTTCGATCTTCTGGTTTCATTTTATCAAATTCATCAATACAAACTAAACCTTGATCTCCAAGAACAACAGCACCTGCTTCTAACATCATAATACCTATCTTATCTCGTACTACGGCTGCAGTAAGTCCAGCTGCTGTTGAACCTCTACCAGAAGTATACAGCCCCCTAGGTGCAATTCTTGCACAGAATTTTAACATCTCACTTTTTGCAGTACCAGGATCTCCAACAAGAAATATGTTAATGTCACCACGAATTTTTGCACCATCTGCAAGAATTCTTTGTGTTGAACCTACAATCAAAAGTAAGATTGCTTCTTTTATGATATCTTGTCCGCTGATGTGTGGAGCAAATGAAGCAATTAATCTGTCATAAATGTCAGGGATCTTTCCAAGTGATTTGATTATTTTTTCTTCATCTGGTGATATTTCTTCTCGTTCTGTACTTCTGGAGGTTTTGGTTCCCCTGCCTCCCAGAAATTCAATATTATTTCCTTGTATTCTTAGTCTATAGATCCCACTTTTACCACGCATAGATGGTATGTGTTCTTGTTCAATTCGAACGATTCCTGTAAGTATTATACGATCTCCAGGCCTTGCGTTATCAACTAAATCTTGGAGTACAGTAACATCTACGTAATGCGGCAATTGACCAGGAGGCAGATCTTCTGGTAGTTCCTGTAGTCGAACCATCTGAAAATCTATGAATCTGCTCTTTTCTGGACTAAGTTCAAGATTTTTGTGAGTACATTTACCATTACTACATTTCAAAGGCTCATTGAATTCAAGTCCTTTTTCATGAATTACTGTAGTTGGATGACCTTCTGGACATACATAGACAAGTTCCTTTGCCAGAGGTTTTATCTCTGAGGATCTTACAACCATTCCTGAAACGCTTGTCATTTTTCCAATGATTTCCGCGTTTATCTCACGCAAACTACGCTGAGCAGGATAATTTGCTATTCTTACTCTGACATCATGTTGTATTTTTTCTGCATATTGAGGAAATCTTTCTTTAAGAATACTCTTTATTGCATTTGCAAATACATTCAACATTTCATCAGGATCAGTGTTAAACACAGATTCTATCTCTGGGTGTGATACTAGATCATTATAATCTACTACAAGATATTGAATTTTCTTTGACATCATCTGGTCAATTTCTTCTACATATTTGTAAGCGCCTGATTTGTCCTTAAATTGAGTCAAGAATTCTTTTATTTGATCTAAGCGTTTTCCTTCTGATGGTCTGGGTTCGGAAAGGGCTGTCATTTTCTATCACCTAAGATTTGTTTTTTAAAGTCTACACTCTGTGCGCGTATGGCATCAAATAAAGCACGTTCTTCTATAGATAATTTTTTTGCAAGATCAGATGTCATTTTTGATGAGTCTGCCAGTACAATTATTTTTCCTTGTCTTTTTCTCATAAGTGTATTTATCATACTTTCTACTTTATCCAGATCTTGTTGTGGTAGTCTCTGCACATATGATCGTACTTTTATGTAAAAATCAGTGTCAAGTGTAGAAAGATCAAAGTCGCCTTGCACGTTTTCCTTTACCAATGCCTGCTTTAAGGCTACAATCATATCAGTATCTTGAACATCTACAAGTTTTTCAGATGCTAGTACATCCGCTACCCAACGTGGTATGTTAATAATTTCTCCGTATTTTGCATCAATAGATACATCAGATGCATCTACTTTGATATCATGATTAAAGGTCACTTTAACGTCCTGTAACCTGTATCCTATAGTATGTACTTGGACTAGATCTGAAATCTCCATTGTGCATGAAACTCTATTCTAGGATTTAATGGGATCGATCGATCAATTCCGTTAACAAGTAGCTTTGATCATTTGATCTTAGCCGTAATTTTATTAGTGAGAGAGAAAGGTAACAGCGTATGACTGAGGCTGCAATGTGGGTAGAAAAATACCGTCCAGCAAAGCTTTCTTCCATAGTAAATCAAAAAGAAGTCATAGGTAGCCTAAAATCACTTTTAAAAAATACATCCGAAATGCCACATCTTATGTTTTCTGGCTCAGCTGGAGTTGGAAAGACAACTGCTGGTATGTGTCTTGCACGGGAAATACTTGGAGACCATTGGAAAGACCATACTCTTGAGCTTAATGCATCTGATGAACGTGGTATAAACATGGTAAGAGATAGAGTGAAGAAATTTGCGAGGTTTTCAGGATTGGATACAAGAATACCATTTAAAATAATAATTTTAGACGAAGCTGATGAAATGACTTCTGATGCACAGACAGCTTTACGTAGAATTATAGAAGATACGGCAAGATATTGTAGATTTATTTTAATTGCAAATAACATATCAAAGATTATAGAACCGCTTCAAAGTAGATGTGCCGTATTCAAGTTTACGAGGATTTCAGAGGACGATGTGACATCATATCTTGAAGAAATCTCTAAAAAAGAAAAAGTGAAGTTTGACCAAAAAGGACTCAAAACAATCTATAGTTATTCAGAAGGCGATATGCGTCATGCCATAAACATATTACAAGCAACAGCAAGTCTCGGAATAGTAAACGAATCAAATGTAAAAACATCAGCTGGTCTTTCAAAAGTAAATGATGTTGGTGAAATTCTTAAACTAGCAATTGCAGGAAAATTATCTGATGCCAGAAACAAAATGATAGAGATAATCAAAGTGTATGGTATGTCGGAATCAGACTTTCTTAAATATCTAAATGAAGAATCTTACAAGATAAAGACCGGAAAACTAGATGAGATTTTAGAGGCAATAGCAAAATATGATTATAGATTAATTATTGGTGCAAATCCAGAAATTCAGCTTTCTGCACTTTTAGCAGAACTTGGAAGAATAGGAAAATAATAGCGCAGAGAGAGGGATTTGAACCCCCGCGTGCTTGCGCACATAGGCTCTCAAGGCCCACGCCATGCCGGGCTAGGCGACCTCTGCGGATTTGTTTCATAAAAACTAGTTAAAATTTGTTTAAAATCTTTTGATACTTGGTCGGTAAAGGAGACAGAAAATTATCAGACATTAATTATACCTGCTTTAACTAGATATTGAATTCCTGACGCAAAGTCCTTGTCACCAATGGAACCTTCTGACCACCATTTAGCATTGTTTCTAACCCAGTCAGGAATCTTGATGTCCTGCGTGGATTGTTCATTTTCGGTTGTAGGTATTTTGATGATTCCTTCTTTAATCATAAACTGAATTCCTGACGCAAAGTCCTTGTCACCAATGGAACCTTCTGACCACCATTTAGCATTGTTTCTAACCCAGTCAGGAATCTTGATTTCTACATTGTCAGCATGATCCATTCCTACATGAATTTGACTCGTAAATGTTATAGGCGTATCAATAAATTGTCGTGGTGTATCTATGGTTACAACTGTAGCTTTTAATGTATAAATTGCATTTTCGGAAAATATGTTTTGTATGACTTGGATATTGCTACCATAATCTTTCATCCATCCTCCAAGAAAAGGTTCTGTCGTAGCTTTGATTTGTTTCCTGTTAGGTTCATCAAATGGTTTGTATTTGAAATCAATTGTAATTTGCCCATTTTCATCATAAAAAAGTTCATTCATGAGATATTTGTCAATCCCATTTTTGGAGATAGCAAGTTGTACTGATACATGTTTGAAATTTTGATCATTAGTCTTGTCATAAACCGACATTGTTAACGTAAAATCTTCATTAGGTTTGATATTATCTAGAAATACAAAATCCATCACAGCGATCCTATTTCCAAGTGCGGCGGGAGGGTTTTCGTGGTGCTGTGCATACACAGGCATGATAAAACCTAAAATTAATAAAAATAGAATTAAAAAAAATGATTTTTTCATGTAAGAAGCTGGCACATATGTCATTTATTTATTGTTTTTCTGTGTACCAATGTTTATATCTAAAAGTATGATTTTTAGTACATTGCCTGAAAAAAAATTAAAATCAATTTCGGTCTTCATACCAGAAGAAGTGGTTTGTGCAAGTTTAGAAAAAATTGGATTTGTGCAAGAAGATAGTGCAACTACATCAAGCGATGGAAAATTCTGGAGAAAGATGCTATATGTAAAAGGGGAGGAAGCAGTTTCTGTATCAGAGGAGCTTGGAGACTATTGGCCAAAAGATCCTATAATATCAATATGCGGTTTACCCAGTACAATTAAGACGATTTTAGGAGACTTGGATGCCATCATTTGAATGCAATGAGACACAGTTTATAGAAAATATTAGTCGTCTTTTAGATTCTGAGAATAGATTCGTTGTAAACAGAAGAGTTCAGGTTTATGATGATAGAAGATACGGACCAGCAGGTATACCTGATGAAGCATTTATGCAATTTTCTTCAATTCTTACTAGAAAAGGTCAGAGATCATCAGTATATGCCAAAACACATTTTCTTGATGATTATCATCATAAAGTCTATTTTTTACAGGATTTGCTTCATTCTTCTTCCAAATTAAAATATCCAATTTTACACATCCCATACTATAAAGTGGAATACTCCTTTAGAATTTGGGGAAGTTCCTACCATTATAGTTTTGATGTGTTATTCAAACCAAAAATTTCTATTGAACAAAAAAAAATTACAAAGAAAATGGATCCACGAATCGGAGAAGAATCAGTCATGTTAATTCATGTTCTACAGTTTGAACCACAACAAGAAAAAATGCTTTCAATAAATCTACCAAAGAAAGTACTCATATTAGATTTTAAAAAAGCAAATAATCCTTTAGAGAACTAAAAATAAAGAAAGAGAGAGTTTTAGTGATGTGCGTGTGGATTAACAGAACCACTGCCTAGTGTCTGGTATGTTCCTGCAGCTTTTTCATGAGCTTCCAGGTTTGACTGATCAACTTTGATTGCTAGTGGAGGACAAACAGAAACACATGCCATACACCAAATGCAATCATGCTCTCGTATTGGGTCAGCCTTGTCTGAACGATCTAATTTTTCTTCCTTTACAGTCTTACCAGTTCCATCAAACGTTTCGTTAATTGCCTTAATTGCAGGGATATCTTTTTCGGTTCTATACCATTGAAAGACTTGCACAGGACAAGCTTCAATACATGCACCATCTCCAACACAAGAATCCCAGTCTACTGCGACCATTGTGCCACTAACACCAATTGGTTCTAATTTTTCACCGTGGGCCTCATATGCAGCTATACATGCAGGGTCTTCCGATGCTTCTGCCATTCTACCTGGACCCCATACAAAGTGAAAGTGTTCACCATCTGAATGCTTTATTTTTCCAATTACTTCAAGTCCTTTTGGAAAATCTTCTGCTATTGGCATGAAAATTTATCACCTAATATGTTATTTAAACTTAGACAAAATTAGTTCAGACTAATTAAGATGTGAGATCTCTTTTTCATGAATTTCTACATTTGCCTGATCAACTTTGATTGCTTTTGTAGGACAAACTTCAACACATGCCATGCACCAAATGCAATCAGCCTCTTTGACTGGATTAGCTTTATCGGTATAATCTGCACGATCCCTTCTCAGCACCTTTCCAGGGTTTTTGTACCATTCAAATACCTTAACTGGACAGCTCATAAGACAGATACCATCCGCAATACATGAATCCCAATCTACTGCTACAAAAGTTCCATGAATTCCTATGGGTTTGATTTCCTCACCTCGTATAGCATAATCTGCTTTTACATTTTCATCAGAGGCGGCTTCTGCTAATCTACCAGGACCCCATACAAGATGATAGTTATCACTTAGTGAATCCTTGAATTTTCCAACAATGGTATGATTTTTTGGAAAGTTTGGATCTATTGGCATTTGTAATTCACACTTTAGCTGATTAATTAAAGTGTATTTAAGATAAATTCATATCTTCACTGTCTTTGTTTTATTTATTGGGAATTTTCAAATATGATGTTTACAGAAGTCCTAACATAGGGATTTACAGCAAGGCCAACGATAGTTTTGTCTTTATTCCAAACGGTTTTGCAAAAACAAAGGCAAAAAATCTTGCAGAGTTTCTAAGGACTGATTATATTTTCACATCAGTAGCAAATACAAGATTACTTGGACCTCTCATGGTAGTTAACAACAATGGTATAATATTACCTCGTACTGCTCTTGAAGAAGAACTTTCATATTTAAAAAAATCTACAGGACTTAATGTTGACATCTTAGATACAAAACACAACGCGCTTGGAAATTTGATTTGTGCTAACGATAAAGGAGGAATAATGTCGCCTATGATTCCGACCGAGTTTATAAAAAAAGTTGAAGACACACTGGGAATCGAAATAATACAGAGAAAAGTAGCTAAGTATCATCAAGCGGGAGCTATGGCAGTTGCTACATCACGTGGAGGGATTGTTCATCCCGATACAGAAGAGAAGGACATCAGAATCATGTCAGAAGTATTAGGAGTACAACTTGAGGCTGTAACTATAAACGCTGGTATACCTTATGTTGCTTCAGGAATTTTGGCAAACAACAAATCTCTTGTGGTAGGTACACTGACAAATGGACCAGAACTTGTTATGCTAACAAGAGCTTTTAAAATTGAAGATTAGATTGTGGATTAGACAATAAAGATTCAAGACCAATTTGTTTTTCGGTTCCATCTTTCATGTTTCTAATTACTACAGACTTTGAAGAATATTCTTTTGGTGCCACAATGATAGTATATTGTGAATTTGATGCCATTTCCATTTGCTTTTTTAGTGGTTTACCACCAAGATCGGTTTCTGCTCGTATTCCTTTTTGTCTTAGTTGAGAAACAATATTTAATGCAATTTTTTGTAGCTCAGCATTAACAAATGCAACCCAAACTTGCAGTGTTTTTGTACTAACAATAACACCTTGTTTTTCTAGAGAAAATGCAATGCGTTCTACACCACCGGCAACGCCGGTTGCACCAAGATCAGATCGTCCAAAAGCCTTTGTAAGAGTATCATATCTTCCACCACCTACAAGTGCACCAAGATCGGAATTACTGTCAAAGGCCTCAAATACAATACCAGAATAGTAATCAAGACCTCTTACAATTCCAAAGTTTATCTTAACATTATTAACTTGCCTATTTTTTAATGAAGTAAATAATTCACATAGTTTGTCCCAATTTTTTAGTTGCTTTACGTCAAATTTTCTTTCTATTTCTTCTGGGGTACCCTTAATTTGAGAAAACTCTAGAATTTTTTCTAGTTCTGAAGAAGAATATCCTTTTTCCTCATATTCTTTCATAATTTCTTGTTTTTTCTTTTTTTGAATCTTATCTACTGCTCTAAGTATATCACTCACAAGTTCAGCTGAATTAGATTTGAAAACTTGGTGTATGTATGATTCTATAAGCTCACGATCACAAATATCTATGACAATATTTTGTAATTGTAGATTAGAGAGAAATTTTGATGTGAATTCAATTATTTCAGCATCAGACTCCAGATTTGGCTGGCCATAAATTTCTACATCCCATTGATGAAAGAATCGGTATCTGCCTTTTTGTGGTTCGTCATATCTCCATACACCACCAAAAGCAGATAACTTTGCAGGCAATTTCATTGATTTTTGTGAAACTGCATATCTAGTTAGACCTATAGTAAAATCAAATCTAAGTGCAACATCACGATCTCCTTTATCCTTAAAATAATAAATTTCATTTTTTATAGATGGGCCGCTCTTTGTTTCAATTACAGAAAGTAATTCAATTGGTGAAGACTCCATGAATTGAAAACCAAAAAGATTTGAGGTTTCAATAAATTTCTGTCTGATGTATTCTATTTTTGAAGCCTCATCAGATTCTATATCTCTCATTCCGCGTGGTAGTTCCAAATTCAAAAATCACTCTTGCTCCAATGCATTTAGACCTTTCTTCATAATTGTTGGTACTACCATATGGTATAGTTTACAATGAATTAATAAAAGATGGCCTTACAGCAATTCAATGGGGTACCGATATCTTGAACATACAACAGATGCCTTCATCGAAGTTACTGCAAATACACTTGAAGAAGCTTTTGAAAATGCAGGCATTTCAGTGGTAGATACAATAGTAGATATCAAATTAGTTGAAGAAAAGATAGAAAAGAAAATTGAAGTAAGTGGAAAAGATCTGAATAATTTACTTTATAATTGGCTTGAAGAGATAATTATAGTTACAATAACAGAAGGCTTTGTAACAAAGAGGTTTTTTGTTAAATTGGAAAAAAGTGATGGTTACAAACTTGTAGCAATATTAAATGGTGAAGAGATTGATATTGAAAAACATCATTTTAAGGTGGAGATTAAGGCACCAACGTTTCATCTTATGGAAATAAAACAGGATAAACAGGTAGTAATGAGATTCCTGCTTGATTTATAACTAAATTATTAAATATGAATTATATCTACACTTGATCTCCGCATGGCAGATAAAGAAATTGATGATATAATGAAAAAGAAATTGGCAGAAATGACAAGCCATAAGGAACCAGAAATACAGGAATTGACAGATGTGAATTTTGATGATGTAGTTTCTAGTGATGTACCAATCCTAGTAGATTTTTGGGCAACTTGGTGTGGTCCATGTCAGTTTATGCTTCCAATATTTAGCAGACTTGCAAAGAAATACAAAACTATCAAATTTGCTCGTGTAAACGTAGATGACGCGCAAAGCGTCGCTGCAAGATATGGAGTTTATGCAATACCTACATTTCTCATGTTCAAAAATGGTCAAGTAGTAGATAAGGCGGTAGGGGCAGTTGGTGAGCCGGGTCTCAATATGCTTGTCCAGAAATATTCCTAGTAGCCGTACATCGGGTTTAGTTTTCTTTGTATTGTTGTTATTTCTTGTAATACTTGAAATTCTTCTGGACTTAATTTATGTGAAAATCTTTTGAGAAGAAGTTTTGCTTCAGGCGCAGGTGGAAAAGAATACAAGATTTCTTCTTCTGAAATTTGTCTGCCTATAGTTATGTTTTGAATTGAAACAGCTACTTCTTGATCTTTTTTTGCCATATTAACACTTTTTCCATTATCTTGAATTTGATGTAATGTTCCAATTTTTTTACCTTCTGCATTCATTATAGGGACTTTTTGTCTCAATGTACCAACATTAATTTTGACTCCAAAAACAGCAGGATTACTTTTTCGAAATACATAGCCCTTTAGAAAGGTGAACTTACAAACAGGTGTTAACTCTTCAAGAATTGCGTTCTCTTCATTTGCAGTGTCTTCTTCTACCCAATGCGTGTAATTATCAACTAAACTGTAAATGACTTGATCCTGGAAGATTCTGATATGATTTGCGTCAGCTTCTTCCTGTGCATCCTCAAGAATTTTGACATTAAAGGAGATCACAACACCAAGATGTCTGTCTTTTTCTTTTATAGATAGGGCTTCAACAACGTCACGTCGTGTAACAGGACCAATGTCTGTCATTGCAATAGGAACGTTTTGACGTTTTAGCATGTCAGTTAGCGCTTCTAGCGAGCCTATGGTATCACATTTAAGAATAACTCCTTTTGTGTCAGTTTTGATAAACACTGATTTCATCTCAGACTCAATCATTTTTTTGAGATCTTCAATCTCAGTTTCATTAGTTGTTGCATACACTGGGCTACCAGGTAAAACACCGTCTAGATCGGGGGACACGATTTTGATACCAGCTGCCGCAATCACCTCATTAACAGGTCTGAATTTGTCTCTTGGATCTCGCATTTCATCAAGCGGTTTTGGTAAAAGCAATGCCTTGGCTTTAGTAGTAATTGCCGAATCACGTTTGGCAACCACTATGGTATCTCCTTTTTTGAGCATACCGTCAATTAGTATGATATTTGCTGTTACTCCCAATCCAACTTCGTCTTTGACTTCAAGTACTATACCTCTAGTTGATTTTTCTTTCTGTTCAAGTTTTTTTTGCATGTATTGTTGAGTCAGACCAACTAATACAGCAAGTAATTCTGGAATCCCTTCTCCACTTCTAGCGCTCACTGGAACTATTGATATTTCTTTTGTAAAGTCCTTTACTCTGTAAAATGCTTCTGAGTTATAACCAAGAATGGAGAGAGTTCCTACAACATTGTAGAGCAGTTCGTCAAGTGCAGTTTGTACGTATGGATCTTGCTCTTTTATTGATTGTGATGCAAATAATGTTTTTGGTTTTTTCCAACCTTTGATCATATCTATCTTGTTTAGTGCTATTACGAATGGAACCTTTCTACTCTGTAATATTTTCAAACTTTCATTTGTCTGGGGTTGAAATCCTCGATTTACATCCACTACCAAAATTGCAATGTCAGCTGCTGAACCACCACGTGCTCTAAGGTTTGTA
>Ga0209520_10000408_pt1 | contig 24294 bp, 25 predicted proteins | sample Rifsed16ft1_FD_184009 | JGI IMG/M metagenome (GOLD analysis project Ga0209520, IMG submission 184009) | Soil microbial communities from Rifle, Colorado, USA - sediment 16ft 1 (version 2) | ecosystem: Environmental > Terrestrial > Deep subsurface > Rock core/Sediment | place: Rifle, Colorado...
AGTCGTCGATGTAGTGGCGGTTCCCGAACTCTTCCACGTTCACTTTCCGGAACGCAAGGCGGCCCGTCCGGAGCTCCCCGGGGAACCGTTCCCGAATGGCTTTCCCGGAGAGGCTCTCGATCTTGACGCACGACGCGCATCGAGCACGCGCGTGGAAGTAGTAGGCGATCACGCGCTTCCCCGGACCGATGAGATCGTCCCCCCGGCGCTCCGGAATCGGGACGCTTCCTTCCGACGCCGCAACGGCTTCTCCGGATGGCGAAGACCCGGCCAGCGACCCTCGGCGCGATTCCCTGACCAGCAGAAACCCGATGCTCGCAATCACGAACGCCAGAAGAAAGCCGGTCAGAAGCTTCTTCCCTTTCATTCTTCCTCTCCCTGCTTCGTGATGGTCACGCCGAGGCGAGGATTCGTTCGATTTCTTCCGGCGTCGGTATCTTCCCCGAGAACTTGACCGCACCGTCCACGGCCAGGGCGGGCGTCGACATCACCCCGAACGCAATGATCTTCGTGATCTCCGTGACCTTCTCCATCCGGTACGGGATCCCGAGGCGTTTCGCCGCCGCTTCCGTGTTCTCCGCGAGTTTATTGCACTTCGGACATCCCGTCCCGAGGATCTGCAACGTCTTCATCCTTCGGCCCTCTTTTCACTCCCGTTCGGGAAAGTCGATCGCGGAATCAAGGTCATCAGCATGGCCGGTATATTCGCAACTGTCAATTCATATTTTAGCGATATGACCCGGAACCCCGAACGACGAACCGGGGGCCCGCAGGAGCCGGGGCGACGACCGCGCCGGAACGGGCTCGATGGATCGCATTTCGGGGAATCGAGGGGATGCATGTCAACGTTCGGGGAAGACGTGTATGATACTTTCATCGAACAGGGGAATCCTCTTCCATGAAACCGCACGCCATCGCCATCGTCGGGAACTCCGGGGCGGGAAAAACGACCTTGCTGGAGCGTCTCATCCCCGCGTTGAAGCGAAAAGGGTACCGACTGGGGGCGATCAAGCACGACGCGCACCGGTTCGACATCGACCATCCGGGAAAGGACAGCCACCGGCTCGCCGCGGCGGGGGCCGACACGATGGTGATCACCTCGGCTTCGAAGCTGGCGATGGTGAAGCGGCACACGGCCTCGCCGCCGATCGAGGAGCTCCTCGCGCGCTATTTCACCGGGATGGATCTTGTCCTCGTCGAGGGGTTCCGGGGGAGTTCCCTCCCGAAGATCGAGGTCCACCGCAAGGAGTTCCACAGCGCGTTGATCTGCCGCGGCGAACGGACGGACCCCGGGTTGGCGGCGGTGGCCAGCGACGAACCGCTCGACCTGGACGTCCCCGTCCTCGACCTGAACGATCCCGAAGCGATCGCGGGGTTCATCGCGGGGTTCCTGTCCGGATACGAAAGAAATCCGTAAGGGATACGTCGGCCGGGACGGCCGGATCTCCGGCCTTTATTTCGCGGCCGCCGGGGCATGCTTTTCCAGCGATCTTTTCAGCTTTTCCGCCCCTGAGGGCGTCTTGACGTCCTTCCCCGAGAGGATCCCGGAGGGAAGGATCCCTTCCTTTCCGTAATAAGCGGCATTGCTCTTGTCGTCCACCTGCAGGGAGGATCCCTCCAGGGAGATGCCGGCGAAGAGCCCACGGCTCCGGGAGTAGGAGTAGATCTCCGCCTTCAGCTCGATGTCGGTGGCGGCCTTCGCCACCCGTCCCACCGGGCCTGCCGCGACCCCCGCATCGGCCCCCAGGGTGTATTTCCCCTTCATGATCCCCTCGACGCTCCTCGGGGTCTTGAAAACAAGGACGAAGTCGGTGGATTCGGCGCCGATCTGCCAACCGATGCTGCCGCTCATCAGGGAGATGAACACCGGATTGCTCCATTCCCCGCCCTTCCCGCGGACGACGAGTACGCCGCGGCCGTACTGCCCTCCCACAACGAACCCGACCTTGATGACGCCGGGGATGACGGCGATCCCCTGGGCGTCCGCCAGCAGGGCGGGGGGTATCGCTCTCTCGGGAATCTCCGTGATCTTCGACAATACTTCGGTGGCGGACTCCACCCGTGCCGTCTCCTCGCTCCCCGCAATCGATGATGCCGAAGGGAGCGCCAGGAACAGGACGAGCAATGCCGGGATCACCTTGTGGATTCTCGTCATGGCCGTTCCTCTCCTTCCACGTCGGATCGCGAACGATCATACGATGAGATTTACGGGGGTCGGGTTCTCTTCCCGGCGGCGACTTTTTCCCGATGGGCTAACAGGGAGATCCGACCGTCGAGCAAGGCGAGGCCGGGGCGGCGGGGATTGTTGCCCGGCGTGCCGAGGAAACTCGTAACTACTGGAAAGATTGGTCGGGACGGCCGGATTCGAACCGGCGACCCTCTGCTCCCAAAGCCCCTCAAGGGTAATTCAGCTAAGCTCTCAAAACAACGTATAACTTCGATTCTGAATGAGTTATCGGACTACGCCAAATTTACGAAATTTCCGGAATTCGCCCACTTTTTAAACTTACTGGTCGCATTTTGGTCGCAAATCTCTGAAAACGATCTTTCCGATGATCCCGGTTCTCCGGTGGATGAGCGATGAACTCAACCTCCGGAAGATCGCTCGGTGTCTACCCGACCAAGAAGGGACTCGCGGAGGAAATGGGCGCGAGGGATCTGTTTGGGAGAGGATTCGGATTCAGCCGATTTAGGGACCTCGGACTGGATGTAACCGGGTGGTGGGAATCGAAAGACGAGGAGGAAAGGATCAAGCGGGAACCTTACCCCGCAGGGCACCGCTATTTCCGGGACTGCTTGCGCGAGTGCATCTCAAGGCAGATCGTTCAGCTTGTCAACCAGCGCGGCCTTCAAGGGTGGTTCTGCACGCGGACGTATAAGTACTACATCTCTGTGGCTCGCGCTGAACGCCTCTCGGATATATTTTTCGCTCGTCTCACGGAAGCGCACAAACATGTAACATCGGGGGCTGGTCCGTTGCATTGGATATCAGCAAGTGAATGGCAAAAGCGTGATGTCATTCATCACCACGATCTCATTTATGGGGCAGGACTGGATTCTCTCTCGCGCAAGCGTTGGGAGGATCGCTGGCTAAGGGAGATCGGTGGTGGCTTCGCTCGTATCTATCCAGCAGACCGAAAAGCGGCTCCCTACCTGGCCAAGTACGCAAGCAAGACTCAAGGCGGCGAAATTCGCTGTAGCCTTACTTGGCGGGGATTAAGGGCTTCGGAGTCCACTTCCTGCTGTCGGGCCTGAATCTCACGGCTTAGCCAGCACAGCACGTTGTGGGCGAGAAAGCTGGCTTGAGACACGCTCTCGCGTGGAGGTTCCGGAGCAATCCCCGGTGCTTGATGGGATTGCTACATTATAGATATTCGGAAATCGAAACATGTGACAATCTATCCCTTCGGTTTCTTTCCAAAGGGCATGAGTACGAAGCAAAGAGGACACATATTCCCTTACTTTAAACGATCTAAAGTATCGGCTAGTTTATTCCAAGGAACACACTTTATTCTGTGTTTTTTAAATATTGTGGGAAGCTTCGGGTATGTGTTCCCAGAAAATACCCCAATCACATGCTTTCCCCTTTTTAAACTTTCTTCAATTTCCCACTTAACCCATGAGCTTTTTTGTGTCTTATCTGATAAATAAACAACCGTAAGGGATGATTGTGCAATTCGTTCACTAATTTTCTGTTTTATATACGGGGCGCGATCACTATCAAATGGCTCTGATACTGACCAATCATTGAAATCAATAGGAGATTTCTCGTTTTTTGCCTGTCCCCGTAGTAGATTAACTTCGTCAATGTCCTCGTATGCAAAACTTATGAAGACATTTCTTCTCCCTTGTTCATTTCCCTTGTTTAACTCCCTCTTTGCTGCTTCGATAAGGGAACCAATGTTGTCTTTTCCGTTTGAGCCACCTCCGCCGCCTCCCATAGCTACACCTCCACGCCAATATATTCACGGCAAGCGACACAAACGCCGCAGGGAACTTCGCCGCCCGCGTGACAAGAATAAGTTCCTTTTATTCCTTTCTCTTTTGCAATACTGGCCACATCGTGCTTATTAAACGTCATAAGCGGTGTAAGAATACGCATAGTAATGCCAAGGATTTTTGAAATTAATACTTCAGCATCACTAACAAAACTTTTAGTTTGATCAGGAAACAAGCTAAATGCCTCGTCTAGAAGCCCAATTGCTATAGAGCCACTGCATTTTTGATACGCATAAGCTGCTCCAACGACGAGAAACATAAGATTCCTACAGGGCAAGAAAGCATCCTCATATATTCTCTTTCTTGAATCTGTAATGCCAGAAGATAGCAATGCCCCATAACCTGCAATATTAACGATTTCTGGAGTCGGAAGACCGAATTTTTTGAAATTGAATATACAGGCATTTAATTCTCTCTCTCTATTCAGTTGTCCATAATCAATGAACATAGGATATTGTACGATCCCTTCCTCTTTCGCCAGTATTGACATTACAGTTGAGTCTAGTCCTCCAGATACTAACATTACAATACTCATATTTTTAATTCCCTGGCAGCGCGCATAGTAGCCCATATCGCTCGATCGAGGCAGCCAACAGGATATCCTAATGTATTTGCGTAACTTGTCATCACGCTCTCTACCTGTTCATACGCTGAAATACTGCTAATTCTATTTTGATTGAATGATGGTAATAGTTTTTGAATGAACATAAAACGAAGCACATGTGTATCAAGAATAGATAAATCATTAGTTATACCTATGTTTCGCAGAAACATGCTCGACTGTTTCGGACCAAGTCCTGATATTTCCGCAACCAATTTGTATCTTATTTTTTTGGGTTCGGTTCCGCCGGTAAGTCTTTCAACCAGGGGTTGCGTCGAAATGGAATCTCGCGCTTCCGCCAATTGATACGCGCGAACTCTTGGGAATCTATACCGCCCGATTCCACTATCTCGTGAGCTTTCTGAAGAAAAAATATTGTATACGCGTGATTCGAATCCTTGTCGCTTTTTATTCCACCAATTATCGGAAAGTAATCCTGTCTTCTCTATAAGCTCTAAATAATATTTAGCAATCTCATAAGTTACCTGACTGCCAAGAATACATGCAACTAGCTCCCGCCTCAATTCATATTCACTGGGCGAGGGGGACTCACTGAAATAAGTTTGTTTTTGAATAATAGAACAGAGCACACACACCGCATTTTCCAGTCGGCTAGATATGCTTACACTATTACCAATACTCAATTTTGTATCCCCTGAAACAACTTATTTCCAATTTTTGGTACGGACTTTAGTAAGTGTTCAACTTGTCCAGAATATATCATGTCTCTTACGGTCCTAAGCAAATCATTGAAATAATCGAAATTGTAACTTGCTACTTGTGCACTATAGGATGCTCTTTTATTTTCTATAATTTTGCGCACTTTCGGCGATCTTATACGAGAGAAATACGTATCCTTGAAAAAATCAAACTGTTGAAAATGGAAAAGATATCCATTTTCATAATCTACTACTGTTCGACACCACTCCAGTCCATCAAAAGAATCAGCACCTGCCGATGCAAGTACAATTATGGAAAGTGGATTCCCCGTACCTAGCAAATGAAGGGGGTAGTACCTTCCAAGCTTATTCAAGGATGCTCTGATAGATTGGACCGTCTTGAAACGTTCTGTCAGACCAATGCCTAACTCCCGTTCTGGAACTGCCAACATAATGGGATTAAGTTCTAATGCTACTTTTGTAATAATTCTAGCTGCATATGTTGCAAGCTTCCCTTTATATTTACGTGGTAAATGTATTATGGGGCAGAATGTAACATCCTTAGAACTAACAGAATTTACGTCATCACAGTAATTAGATATAACACTCTTAATAATATTGCTAAATCCTCCTGTCGGATCAGCTTTATCATAGGTAAATACCAGATCTGGTGCAATTTCATTGACCATCTCTCTAAACCGGCTTTGCCGCCATCCATCCTTGTTTTTTTCCGAATAGTGATTCCTCTGCCTGTAAGCTTCATAATTACCAGAGTCAAGACAAACAACGCTATTGGACCTTCTAAGCTTTCTCATATTATTGTAATATTTTTTACTAATATTACTCCCGTTTTTATACTCCCATGCATCATAGGCAGAAACCAAGATTGCTTCAGGTTCGAGGAATTTTAATAACCTAACACCTTCGCCTGGCAAGACTTGCGTTTCATGGGAGGAGAGAGAGAACATAAAAAATGGCAATTTTATTTTCTTTCGACTCAATTCAAGAGTTGATATTCGCTTTTGATCTTTATCCCCAGACCTCGTCTCTTCTACATTAGTGGCAATTTTCTTTTTTAGCTCCAAATAGCCAGAATCCCCACCTTCACCTTTCCATCCAATTGAATACGTACGGTCTAAACCTCCAAATCCAAGAGGGGGATCAACATTTTCAATGAAAAACGGAAAAATAAACTTATCAAGCCCTTGAGTTATTTTAAGTTCATCCTTGAAAATCTTCTTTTGTTGGGTATGACGAGAAAATACAGGTACAACAGCTGTCGAGTTTGTAATATTCCTGAGAACCTCCGGCTCCCAATCTCCTTGTGAAATATCTCCCGACCACCATACTTCCCAGTGCTCTCTCAATAAGAAGACAAGTTTATTGACTAACTCTTTGTCTTCTGTGGCGAAAATTACACATATATCTGCCATATTAAATTCTCCGAATTCTTATATCGACAGCTTGATACTGTGAAATATTAATGCCGAGAAGTATATGCTTTTGACACTGGCCTGATGGAGGGCAAGTAGTATCTGGGGAATTATATTGTGTCCCTACTGGATTCATTCCCTCTAAACCACCGCGGAATATATGCGATAAGACGTATAAGTTTTCGAGAATTTCTCCCCTTTCGGTTTTCCGGCGCACCAATACTTGCAAACGCGGTTATTTTATCGCCTGAATCTGAATTGGGCAACGTTCGATATTTTCAATTGTGGGGAGCTTATGATTTGTCCGGTCTTGTAGCACATAGCCTGTCCGGTTTTCATGGTTACCGTGGAGGTGACCATGAGACCGGCGGAATGGCTGCAGGAGGTCCGGATGAAACGATTCGAGGAAGCGTACGACGGATGGCAGGAGCGACGGCTTTCGCAGGAGGAGGCGGCCCGGATCCTGGGGGTATCCGACCGCACGTTCCGCCGCTACGTCGAGCGGTACGACGACGGGGGGCTGGATGCCCTCCACGATCGGCGGATCTCCCAGGCATCCCACCGCCGGGCGCCCGTGGATGAGGTCCTGGCTCTGACCACGCGCTATAACGCTCGGCATACGGGCTGGAGCGCAAGGCATTTCCACACCTGGTACCAGCGCTCCGGGGGAACCCGCAGCTACACCTGGGTCAAGACCCGCCTCCAGGAGGCCCGGCTGGTAAAGAAGGCGCCACGACGCGGCGTCCATCGCAAGCGACGGGAGAGGGCTCCCTGGCCCGGCATGATGCTCCACCAGGACGGCAGCCGGCACGAATGGGTGCCGGGGAAGAGATGGGACCTCATCGTCACCATGGACGACGCCACCAGCGAGCATTACTCGATGTTCTTCGTCGACGAGGAAAGTACCCGGAGCAGCTTCCAGGGGATCGGCGAAGTTATTCGGGCCAAAGGACTGTTCAGCTCCCTGTACACCGACCGGGGCAGCCACTACTGGCGCACCCCCGAGGCCGGCGGCAAGGTCGACAAGGAGAACCCCACCCAGTTCGGCCGCGCCATGAAGCAGTTGGGCATCGAGATGATCCCCGCCTACTCCCCGGAGGCCCGGGGACGGTCCGAACGGATGTTCGGCACCCATCAGAACCGGTTGACCAAGGAGCTGGCACTCTACGGGATCATCGATATCGAGGCGGCCAACCGGTACATCGCGCAAGATTATCTGCCGGCATTCAACGAGGAGTTCCTGCAACCGCCGCTGGAGGAAGGTTCCGCCTTTGTCCCATGGATCGGCGGCAACATCGACGAGATCCTCTGCGAGCAGTACGACCGGCAGGTCGGTAATGACAACTGCGTCTCCTTCGAGGGGAGAAAACTCCAGATCCCGTCCGACCGGCACCGGTGCCACTACATCAAGGCTTCGGTCCGGGTGCATCGCTACCTCGACGACACGCTGGCCATCTTCCATGGGCCAAGGAAACTGGCAGGCTACGACGACGACGGGATCCTCATCGGCAACAAGGGGGTGAAGGCCAGTGCGTGACGTCCGCCGCGAACGGCCGGGGGAAGCGCCCGAATCAAAATCACAATCCGGGCGATCTACCCCACAGCCAAAAGCGGACAATTCATTTGCTACAAAACCGGACAAGTCTACTTGCTCTCAACACGTTCGATATTTTCAATGCGAAATCGCACTCAAAAAAACGGCGCCGCGTCCAGGAGGGGCCGGGTGTCAGTGTTCAATGGGATTGCTATCAACGCATCTTCGCAAACGCGGTGGCTCTGCCCATCAGCGAAGTGGCGAAAACCCGGAAACTCAATTCCGCTGAAGGCTCCGAGTAGTTCCCAAGTGCCGCGCCCTCCTGGTTAGATGTCATAAAGCAGGCGGCATCGTAGAGGCGCTCCAGGACGAGGCGCTCACAGAAAATCCGATACCTGTCGGTGTAGGAAGTATTTCGGAATACTTCGAGGACCGGAAAGTTAGGCTCATCGACTCTCACGGAGGAGACAGACGCCGGGCAATCATCCAAGAGCATGAAATACCCGAGCCAAGGACGTTCCGATGGCCGAAACGCACCTTCACGGAAAGCATTCCATAGGTCGGTGGCATTTCCGAGCGCTTCTTCAACCCGGTTGTTAAAGTTGTTCCCGAAAGAGGGGCCTACCTGAGATTTGAATTCTATGATCCCGATCAGATTCTTACCCGCAATGGCGAGAAGATCCCACTGTTTGGTTGGACGAAAATAACCGGGAAGGATGGCACTTCTTCTTGCAATAACAATTTCCGCATCTTTGAGGCCGGATTCGAATAGAAGCTCCTTCATCAGCGCAATGAATCCGTCGATATGGGCTCCGCCTGTCACGGCGGCGCGATTACCGGCATCCTTGGACCCTTTAGCGACGCCTTGGCGCTCGTGCTGGCTCTGGCGTGTATGCCAGTATTTCCGGACAGCTTCGCGGATTTTTTTATCTAATGTTTTCTGGTCCACACTCCTTACCTTTTCACTGCCTGGAATGTGGCTTTTCCGAAAAGACCGTGGGTCTCGCGGGCAAACCGATGACACGCCATGTCGAAATATTTCGGGTCAATCTCGACGCCTATGCTGTTCCGGCCCCACTTTGCCGCAGCGACATTCGTTGTCCCCGTGCCCATAAAAGGATCGAGAACAGTATCCCCTACGAAAGAAAACATCCGAATCAGGCGTTCTGCGAGTTCCAGCGGAAAGGGTGCCGGGTGGTGGCGCGTAGATGCTCCAGTGAGACCCGTCCAGATTTGCTGGAACCATTCCCTATGCCTTTCCGCCGGAATGACCGAGAGTATTCGTGTAGCAAGGTCCGGTTTTCGGTATCCACCGGGCTTGCGCTCCATCAGGATGAACTCAATGTCGTTTTTCACGACGGCGTTTGGTTCGTATGGCTTCCCGAGAAATCCTCCGCCGTTTCCTTCTGCTTCGTAAACTGCATTTGCAATCTTGTACCAGATGATGGGGGCGAGGTTGGAAAAGCCTATTTCACGGCAGTGCTCCTGGATGGAGGCGTGGAGGGGAATAACTGTGTGCTCACCGGCGTTCTTTCGTCGCGAGAGGCATACGTCCCCAACGACGCAAACGACACGACCACCGGGTACGAGAGCATGAAAGCATGAAGTCCAAACCCGGTCCAGTTCGCGGAGAAATTCCTCGTAGCCCTTGATGAACCCCATCTGCCCTTCCTCAAGGTTGTACTCCTTGAGAGTCCAGTACGGAGGGGAGGTCACAATCAGGTGGATGCTCTCTGGTTCGAGAAAGCCCATTCTTCGGGCATCGGCATTGCGAACCGTATGTGAGGTCGGAACCCGCAGGACAGCGGATTCAACCATAGACGATAATTTTTCATCGCGGGCGATTCGCGGGATATCTGTTTGAGGGTTATCGAGGGACCGGAGAACAGAGGGAACATATTCCCTGAGGTCTACCCGATCATCGTCAGGATCTTGGATATTTTTTATGGCCCTTTCGAGCACGGTGCCTCCTGTGGGGTCATTTCTTTATACCAGATTCCGGGTCGAAGGGGGCAAGGGGCACGAAGGCGACATCCTTCATACTGGGTGAAACATCGGGGAGATGTAAGGCGGCCGGGAAAAATTGGCGCGCCATACCGGGCGGAACTGGGCACAACTGGGAAGAAACGCTCTCTCTCTGGAAAACATTCCTGATCTGTCAAATTCGGCCGACTTCAAGCGCTTGTTAAAGGAAACTGGCCATTTTGTCATTTATTGCTGTGGTTAAGAATCGCCCTGAGAACATAGATATCTATGCTCTCAGCTCCAACAATAAGTGTATACTTGCCTGGAATGGCTTTTGGGACTAATTTTGCATCCTGGCCATCTGAAAATTTCTGTATCTCTTTTACGTTACCAAGTTGATAACAAATTATGTAATGATATCCCTCCGGTGGATGGGGCCATTGATAAATCTTATCAAGGGAAAAGACGAGCTCAGCCCATTTTAGTGTGGGCATCTCCTTATCTATTTGTTCAACGATCAGATCGACACCTTGTGATGTGTTATATTCGCCAATTACAAAATCAATTCCTGAATGCTTTGAAGAAATCATCGCTTGCAAAAGAAGCGCGGTTTCTGCTTCATTCACGGGTTCTTTAATAAGTGCTCCCGCAATTCCGTCAATACATAATGAAGGGCGTCCTTTGTAGCGGTTAACACGTTCTCTGCGGATTTCTTTTATGTGGTTTTTGTGTGTTTCTTGTTTCTTGCCCTTTTCCTCTTGGTTTTTCGTTTCGTCTTCTGAACGTTTAGCGTTAAAATAGCCTTTTACAAAATCATCGCTCCATAACTCTCGACAAAAATTTTTGATTCCTTGTATAGAAAGATCGTATTCTTCTTGATCCGTTCGTATATTATTTCTGTTAGCTGTTAGGTCGAACTGCTGACAATTCGCAAATAGCAACATCGATCGATAATAATATTGGCCCTTGAATACATCCTCCAGTATTTGGTTATTCCGTTCTATGCGAATAAAGTCCTTGCATAACCAAAGTCCCATGTGCGTATATGTGTGGGGGACGAAATTGCGATGGGTGTCTCCCAACAAGGCCCCGACGATTTCAACAGTTACTGTTTTACCATCTTCAGTGGAACCACATTGTATGGTCTTTGGCCCAAAAAGCTTACAGGCTGAATCAGACCCGATATCTAAATTTATTTGCTCATCTGGAAACTTAAATCCGTAAGGCAATATTACGGGGAATGAAGTGTCTGTTGGCTTTAGTTCAACATCCATTTTTCTTGGACTATTAAAATATTGGCCAAATGAACCAAGGACGGTGTACCACTGTAGATACTGTGTTAGTTGATCCAGTGAGGCAAACTCGGACTGTTTCGCTTGGAACCCATCTATATATATTCTCGTTCCTTTGCCTTTTGTATCATCGCTCTCCTGGTAACGGTAGGTTGGTACAATTCCTTTTTGAAGAGACTCCCAAGGCGGAATCTCTGTTTCGGCATTAATACGTTTTCCGTGTTTCCATGTCTCAAGTCGTATTCCGAGGCTTTTGTAATAAATTTTAGTCCCATGTCCTTTCGACCCAATCGAGCCGTATGGTTTGTATGAGTCACCCAAATTAAAAAAACCTTCGATTTCGCTGGAATTGACCGAAGGCCGAAACTCGGTACTCATTCCTTCACCATCATCCATTATTTCAACAGTAATTTTCTTTTTTCGTGTGCCTGAAATTGGAACTAGATCAAACCGTAGAACAGTCTTTGACGCTCCAGCATCCCATGAATTGCTTAGTGCCTCGCGAATTATTTCCTTAGGATCCTTAAAATCTTTGGCTATTTCCAAGAATTCTTTTGCTTCGTTAACACGCGGCCGAATACCTTCTGGCATCACTGCCCCCCCATACCAAAGTTTCGCATCCTAACAGTTATTTAAACAGTGCGACCCACGACGTTTTGCAGTCCATGCCGTGTTACCCCCGCATCAGTAACACGGGGGGCGCAAAATACAGTTCGAAACAATTCCTAAGGATATTCCGGTTCCCAATAACTGCCCTTTTGCAAACGCGGTTAGTTTATAGCTGAGATCGAATTTGAGCAATGCCGGAAATATCCGGAATGTCTCTTGGTGTATCTGACGGCGCCGCGCCCCGGAGGGACGGGGCGCCGTGCTTATCCACCAAGCACCGCAGGGCATAAGGCAACTTCTTGTCCCCTGGTACTACCCCCCACCCTTCCATAAACCACGCCTTTCAAACCAGCACACGATTGGGTAAGCGGCATATTCCGCGAAGCGGCGGGGAATAGGCGTTGATCCAGAAAATATAATGTCAGATAAAATAATAGTTGACACGCCATATTCCGTCGTCGTACAGTGGGTTCTGGTGGAATATTGCAAACAGGAGGGCATAAATTATGAGCGAAAAACTTACGATGCGATGGGATGATGCCCGAATCGAGGCAATGGCGAAACGGGGAATGGAGGATGAAAAATTCGATACCCTCTCCGACTATGTTCGAGCCGCTATTGTACGGGATCGCTTTATATCCGGTGATAAGGACGCAAAGACCATTGTCAAAGAAAATATTTGGAAATGGCTCCGGCGAGATTCTGTCAATCAAAAATTAGTCGCCATCGGCAAGCTGGCAGACTAGAGGAGTACGGTTTGAATCATGGCTGAAAGTACCGCATACAAGCTCCTTCGCCCCGAAGATGTAGCGCGTATGCTCGGGCTTTCAAAACCCCGAATTTATCAACTTGCCGAGAGCCGCGAGATACCTTCCGTTCGAATCGGGAAATCAATACGCTTCCTGATTGATGACGTGAGCCATTTCATAAAATCTCATAGGCGGGGCTTCGAAGGTCAATAATGGGCACGATCCGGAAACGCGGCAAAGGTTACGAAGCCGATTATTACGCTTGCGGAAAGCGGCACCGCGAGTGCGGTTTCGCCACGAAGAAGGAAGCCCAGGAATACCTTGGAAACAGACTACAGGAAATTCGAGAGGGAAAAATCTTCCCGAACAGACGAATAAAGCATGTCCGGATCGAAGAACTGATCGACGATTATTTCGCTCGCTTCCAAGGAAAGGGTGTCGTCACAGAACGGATGCACATGAACACCATCCGGAATCATTTCTCAGGGAAACTGGTTTCCCAGATCTCTGTTTATGACGTCGAAACCTTCTTCGCTCACCGGAAAAGCGTCCCGACGATCAAGGGAACGCCAAGAAGTGCGGCAACCTGCAACCGGGAACTTGGGGCGTTAAAGCGGCTCATCAATAAAGCCATCGCATGGGGCATGGCGGTATCGAATCCTGTGCTATCCGTAAAACCACTCCGGGAAGAACGGGGGCGGATGCGGTTCCTTTCCCTTGAAGAGGCGGGACGGCTCATGGAGTGTGCTCCCCATCACTTGAGGCCCATCATCGCAACGGCCTTGTGTACGGGAATGCGTCGCGGGGAAATCATGGGGATGCGGTGGCAGGATATCGACCTTCGGAACCGTACCCTCTTCGTTCCGCATACAAAAAACGGTCATTCCCGTTACGTTCCGATTTCGGACAGTCTCTTTAACGTCCTGTCGAATTTGCCCGGGCACAAAGGAACCGATTACCTGTTCGCCGGCGTACCGAAAATCGGGAAGAAGGGAAAGCCCTTCAACGATGTGCGAACTTCCTTCGAGAACGCTTGCACGTTGGCCGGGATTGAGAATTTTCGGTTCCATGACCTGCGCCATACAGCGGCAAGCCACATGGCGATGGCGGGGATTCCGCTGAAGATCATCGGTGATGTTCTCGGGCATCGCTCCATCGCGATGACCGAACGTTACGCGCACCTAAGCCCGGGGTTCTTAAGGAACGCGGTCAATGCCCTGCCGGATTGGACGGGGAACGGGAAACTTGGTCGCAAAATGGTCGCAAAATCAGAAATTGTAAAAACAGCACTACTCGTAAGTAGTGGAAAAGATGGTCGGGACGGCCGGATTCGAACCGGCGACCCTCTGCTCCCAAAGCAGATGCGCTACCAGGCTGCGCCACGTCCCGACGCGAGACGAAACATTCCGATTGTGAAGGAAGCAAGGGCGGGCGTCAAATGGCCCGCCGCGATCAGCCCAGCAGCCCCGCGTTCTTCATCTCCGCGATCAGCGCCCGGAGCGCCTGGCCCCGGTGGCTGATCCGGTTCTTCTCCTCCGTCGACAGCTCCGCCATCGTCTTCCCGAGGGTGGGGACGAAGAAGAGCGGGTCGTATCCGAACCCGTCCCGGCCGCGCCCCTCGGGGAGGATCTCCCCCTCCGCTTTCCCCGTCGCCTCCGCGACCACCCGGCCCGGGAGCGCCGCCGCCGCCACGCAGACGAACGCCGCCTTCCACGGCCGCGCGAACGACGCGAGTTCGTGGAGCAGATGCTCGTTGTTCGCCGCGTCGCTCGCCCCTTCCCCTGCGAACCGCGCCGAACGCACCCCGGGGAGCCCCTTCAGCGGTTCCACCGCGAGGCCCGAGTCATCGGCGATGCAAAGGATCTTGTGCTCCTTCGCGTAATGGAGCGCCTTGGTCCGGGCGTTTTCCGCAAACGTCTTCCCGTCCTCCCGCGGCTGTGCAACAGCGGGAAGCTCCGCCAACGCGACGACCTCGACGACCTTCTGCAGCGCAAGCCCGAGGAGCGCCCGGATCTCCATGACTTTCCCGCGGTTCATCGAAGCGATCAGGAGCCTCATCGCGCACCCCCTTTCGCGAAGCGCCGCTGCACCTTCAGGATCTTCTTCGCGGCGGCGGAGGCGGCCGAGAGCATCGCGTCGAGCTGATCCCGCGTGAACGGCTCCCGCTCCGCCGTCCCCTGGACCTCGATCAGCCGCCCGTTCCCGGTCATCACCACGTTCATGTCCACTTCCGCCGCGGAGTCCTCCGCGTAGTCCAGGTCCGCCACGACCCGCCCCCCGACGATCCCCACGCTGACCGCCACCACGTGGTCGAACACGGGGTTGCGGGGAACGGCTCCCGCGGAAACCAAACGCCGGCACGCCTGCCACAACGCGAGCCACGCCCCGTTGATCGAGGCGGTGCGCGTCCCGCCGTCGGCCTGCAATACGTCGCAATCGATCGTCACGGTGCGTTCGCCCAGCGCCTCGAGGTCGACCACCGCCCGGAGCGACCGTCCCACAAGGCGCTGGATCTCGTGCGTTCTGCCCTGTACCTTCCCCGTCCGCGCTTCCCGGGCGACCCGGGTGTTCGTCGCCCGCGGGAGCATCGAGTACTCCGCGGTGACCCACCCCTTCCCCGCGCCGCGCAGAAACGGCGGAACCCGGTCCTCGACCGTCGCCGCGCACACCACGCGGGTGTCCCCCATCGCGAACAGGACGGAACCTTCCGCATGTTTCTGCACCCCGAGGGAGACGTCGATCTTCCGGATGTCCAGGGACCTGCGCCCGTCGGCGCGTTTCGATGTCATCGCTCCTCCAGCCTGCGGGCCATTATATCCGGAAATCCGAAGGGGTGGATGCTGCGGGGAGGAGGCAATGGAGCAGGATGCAATTCGGGTTCACGGCCCGACGGAGCATTTCCACGCCGGGCCGGTCCCCGCCTGTCGTTCCGCTACCCTCCCGGTCGACGCCGGGAGGACTTCACGCCGCGGTGTACACCTCGGCCGGAAGCTTCGCAAGGATCGTGTTCAGGATTTCCTCGCGTTCCTTCAACCCTTCGCGCATCTTCCGGTTGTCCGTGTTGGCGATCTCCATGAGCATGTCGTTGATCGCCTTCTCCAAGGTCTCCCGCAGGACGAACTTCTCGGGGCCGGTCAGAATGAGTTCCATACTCCCACCTCCTTCGAATCCCCAGAGGCGTTTCGTTGCCCGCCGACACCCGCACCCCTGAATCAATTATACTCCCGCCGTCGCGGGACGGAGTCCTTCCGAAGGACGATCACCCCTGTGATTCCGAGAAAGAACCGGCGGTCCCCCGACACCTCGAATCCCTGTTCGACAAGGATTTTCAGTAACTTCCCGCGATCGGGAAACGCCCGGAGGCTCTCCGCGACGTACCCGTGGATCTCCGGCGTCCCGTGGAGGAGGAGCCCCCAGAGGCCGCACCAGCCCCGCAGCAAGAGGTACTGCATCCGACGGAGGAGAGGGCTTTCCGGATTCGAGAAGTCGAGGAACGCCGCCATACCGCCGGGCTTCAGCACCCGGCGGACCTCGGCGATGGCCTCCCGCAGGTCGGGAGCGTTGCGCAGGGCGTAGCTCCCGGTCACGACATCGGCGGCGCCGTCGGGGAACGGGAGGGCGCACAGGTCTCCCCGCTCGAAGCGAACGTTCGGAAACCGGTTGCGATCCCGCGCGATCGCCAGCATCGGCGCGGAAAGATCCACACCGACCGCGACCCCGCCGGGGTACCGTTCCGCAAGGAGGAAAGCCACGTCGCCTGTGCCGCAGGCAAGGTCGACGCAGAAGGGGGACGGGAGATCGGGCAGCGCGGCGACCAGCGCGCGCTTCCACGCCGCGTCCCGCCCGAGGGACATCGCGCGGGTGGCCACGTCGTACCGCTTCGCCGCCTCCGCGAAGTGACGTTCGTTGTAGGTCCGCTTCCGCTCCGGGGCGTCGAGCCACTCCCGGGCCTTCAGGCGGAACCGGCCGCTCACGGTTTCCCGTCCCCGTTATTGCCCGGAAGGTACCGCCACATCGCCCCGCCGTCGAGCGCGCGGAACAGTTCGTCGTAGGCCGTAAGCGCCTGTACGCGCCGGTCCGGGTCGATCCGGACCGCCTTCGCCGCGAAATCGTGACACCAGCGGCACGCCTCGCAGTCCACGTCGCGGCACCCCTTCTCCCGGAACCGTTCGATGAAGCCGTCCAGCGCACGGTTGTCCACGTACACCGGCGGCTCCCCCGTCACCGGCCGGGTCATGTGCCTCAGGTCCGCCAGCCGCTTGAGCAGGAGCATCCGGGCCGGGTTGACCAGCGCGGGCCGGAAGAGGAACCGAAGCATCCATCCGATCCCCTTCCGGTAGTACCGTCCATTGCCGTCCGCTTCCTGCAAGGCGTACGGCTGGACCAGGTCGAGCAGGTTGCCGTCGTACCGGCGCGCCGCGTAAGCCCGCACGCGGTTGACCATCACCGGCGTGGGAAGGTCGCGTTCCGTCACCTTGAACAGGTCGTACCCCATCCCTTCGTACAGCGGGAGGTCCTCCGGCCGGATCCACTCCGAGCGGATGTAGTTCACCGGGTCGCGCAGCTTCATCTCCGTGCACCGAAGGAAGCACCAGTCGACGAAGAAGCCGCGGTTCCCGTGCCACGACTGGCCGGCGTGGGCCAGGGCGTTCATGTGGGCCGGGGAAAGGGCGCAGGAGGAGAGGCAGTTGTTGTTCACCAGCAGCTCGAGGTCGCATTTCACCGATTCGCGGATCCGCGCCAACGTGGCGAATTCACGGTTCACGAGGAGGCTGTCGAGGACGATGCCGTCCGCGCCCATCTCCTCCCACATCTGCGCCTTGCGCACGCGGTCCACGCCGCCGAAGACGGAGATCCGGACCTTGAGACCCGGGAAGCGCGTCTTGACGATCCGGAGGAGGAACGGGGAGGATACGGTGACCGTCTCCACGCCGATGCCGCAAAGCCAGCCGCAAAGCTCCTCGACTTCCGCCTGACCCGCGCGCGTGATCTCCCGGTTGCCGAGGCAGGACGCATTGAGGAGGTAGTTGAAGGAGATCCCCGCCGCCGAAGCAAAGCGCACGTGCGCGGCGAGCAGCTTCCGTCCCACCGGCGCGAGTTGATAGGGGGCCCTCCCGCCGCCCACGGCATCCTCCCGCAACTTGCCGAACAACTCGACGACCGGGTACCCCCGGAGCGCCTCGACCAACGCGGGGTCGAAATTCGTGGCGACGGAAAGCCTCATGCGTTCGGACCGCCGATCAGGCGACCCCTCCGGCGGCGGCCGCCGCGGGGAGGGCGGAGAGCGTCGCCGTCTCCACGGTGAGGCCCGGGCCGAAGGCGACGGCGCACACCCTCTCCGGGGAGGCGCCGGAGGGACGCTTCAGGATCTCCTCGAGGACGAAGAGGATGGTGGAGCTGCTCATGTTTCCGTACCGGCGCAGCACCTCGCGGGAAGCGCTCACCTGTCCGGCGGACAGACCGAGGGTTCGCTGCACCTGGTCGATGATGGACTTTCCTCCGGGGTGGACGGCCCAGGTGTCGATGTCGGACAGGGAGAGGCCTCCGGCGGCGAGCGCGGGCCCCACCAGCCCCTGGATGTTCGCGCCGATGAGCTTCGGCACGTAGCTCGACAAGGCGATGTCGAACCCCTGGTCGCCGATCCGCCACGCCATGTCCTGCTCCCCGGCGGGAACCAGGGCGGAGCGAAAACCCTCCAGCCGGTAGGCGGGCGCTCCCGGTTCCGGCCTCCGGGCGGAAACGATCGCGGCCCCCGCCCCGTCGGCGAAGAGCGAGTTCGCCAGGAGATTATCCTCCGAACCGGTCAATTGCAGGTGGAGCGTGCACAGCTCCAGGCACATCACGAGGACCACCGCGGACGGGTCCGCCGCGCAGAATTGGGCGGCCATCCGAAGGGCGGGGAAGGCGGCGTAGCACCCCATGAAACCGAGGTGATACCGCTGCGTGGCGTCGGACATCCCCAGCTCGCGCACGATGTGGTAATCGGGGCCGGGGTTGTAGAACCCGGTGCACGACACGGTCACGACGTGCGTCACGTCGGCGGGAGAAATCCCGGGGATATTCTCCAGGATCTTTTGCGCGAGCGCCACGGACATCGCCCGGGACTCGGCGGCGAAGATGTCGTTCCGGGCGGCTGTCCCCGGACCGTGAAGGGTCCCCGCGGCGTCCCGGCGGAAGAACGCCCCCTCTCCTTCGCCGTCGTAGTTGCGCAGGACGGAGTGGCGGCGCTCGATCCCCGAGTGCCGGTACACGGCGCGCACCAGGCGCCGCTCCCGGTCGTCCCGCGCCCATTCCTGCATCTTCACCATCGCCTCCTCCTGGGCGAAGGAGAAGTCGGGGAGTAACGTATCGATCCGGTGAATCCAGGCGGTCAAAGGGCCTCCGTTCCTTTTTGTTGGATGCGCATTTATGGCGAGACGTACTTCAAGGTGAACGGGAAACCGTCAGATGGAAGGTTGCCTTCACGGAGACCTTGTCTCCGACCCGGATGATTCCGAGCACGGAGGGGGGTTTCAGGCCGAACTCCTTCAACGAAACGGGGAATTCGAGGGCGAAGGTGACCCGTTCGCCGGTCTCCTTCAGGTTGCCCGCCGTGGCGCGGACCCTCCGTTCCACGTCCCGGATCCGGAGCAGAAGGTCGAGGGGAGCCTTCCCTTCGGGATCCTTCCCCATCTCCTCGCGGAGCCGGACGACGTCGACTCCACGGACCGACGCGTGGATGCGAGGGAACCGGTCGGCCTGGAACATCTCCCGCATCTTCCCGTCCCGGGAGTCGTTCTCCGTCCTCATCTCCGCCACCGGCACCTCCACTTCCACGGAAGGGAGGATCGCCCTGCCGGCCGCGTCGTGGACCATGGGTGCGTTGAAGGGACTGCAGACGCCCTTCCCGGGGAAGTCGTGCAGGGTGGAGGTACCCTGGAACCGGACGTCGCAGATCCCCCGGACCTCTCCGGCGAACGCGGGGGTCGCCGACAACAGGAGCAGGAGGGCCGCCGGGCGGAACTTCATTGAAATAGCGACTCCTTTCGCGGGAATCCCGGGAGTATGGCAGCGGGAGGTTGATTGATTGATTCCTGTTTTACCGTGAAGGTTTCTTTGGCCCGGCCGGCGCCCTTGGTGAGGTCAACCGCGCCAGGCGAAGGTTCCCTTGCGCAGGTCCTCGAGGGCCTGCTCGATCTCCTTTTGCGTGTTCATCACGAAGGGGCCGTAGCGGGCGATCGGTTCGCCCAACGGCTTGCCGGAGAGCAGCAGGAACCGTACGTGGTCCCCCGTCCCCGTAACCCGCACGCGGGCGCCGTCTCCGAGGACGACCAGCCGCGTCGCGGCGACGACCTGCGCACCTTCCCCCCCGAAGCTCCCTTCCCCTTCGAACACATAAGCGATGGCCGCATGCCCCTCGGGGACCGGCTGCACGTACTCCACGCCCCCGGGAACCGTCACATCGAGGTACTCGGGGTCCGCCGCGATCTCCGTCACCGGACCGCGAACACCGTCCGCCGTCCCGGCAACCACCCGCACCCGCACGCCGTCCGGCCGCCGCACCTCGGGGATCCTGTCCGCCTTGATCTCCCGGTACCGGGGCCGGCTCATTTTCAGGCGCGCCGGGAGGTTGACCCAGAGCTGGAACCCCTCCATCTCGCCGTCCTTGGGCTTCGGCATCTCCTCGTGGAGGATCCCTCCGCCCGACGTCATCCACTGCACGTCCCCCGCCCCGATCGTGCCCGCGTTCCCCAGGCTGTCCTTGTGGTCCACCAGGCCGGCGAGCATGTACGTCACCGTGTCGATCCCCCGGTGGGGGTGCATCGGGAAACCGGCGAGATAGTCCTTCGGGTCGTCCGACCCGAAGTGATCGAAGAGAAGGAACGGGTCCACGTAATTCAGGCGACGTGTGGCGATGCTGCGGCGCAGTTTGACCCCGGCCCCCTCGATGACCGGTTGCGGCTCGACGATCTCCGCGACACTCCGCGTCTTGGATGTCATGCCGTTCCCTCCCTCCGGCGCATCCCCGCCGCTTCGGATGACGTTTCGATGCCCCGGCCGCAGGGAAGTTTTTTCCGTATCCGAGTCTTCCGCCCCCCGGAGGTCATCTATATCGGGAAATCGGACATATATGGAAATTCGAAAGGAGGCGCTCCCGATGCGGTACAAGCTGCTGGGGAAGACGGGGCTGCGGGTTTCGGAGCTGTGCCTGGGAACGATGACGTTCGGCGAGGAGTGGGGCTGGGGGGCGTCGAAGGAAGAGAGCCGAAAGATCTTCGACGCGTACGTGGACGCGGGCGGAAACTTCGTCGACACCGCGAACCTGTACACCGGCGGCACGAGCGAAAAGTTCGTGGGCGAGTTCCTGAAGGGCCGGAGGGAGCGATTCGTCCTCGCGACGAAGTACACCCTGAACATGCGCCCCGACGATCCCAACGGCGGCGGGAACCACCGGAAGAGCCTCGTGCAGTCGCTCGACGCCAGCCTGAAACGCCTGGGCACCGACTACATCGACCTCTACTGGGTGCACGCGTGGGACGGGATGACTCCACTGGAGGAGACGATGCGGGCGCTGGACGACGTGGTAAGGGCCGGGAAGGTCCTCTACGTCGGGATCTCCGATGCCCCCGCCTGGATCGTGTCGCGGGCGAACACGCTCGCGGAGCTGAAAAACTGGACTCCCTTCGCCGCCCTGCAGATCCAGTACAACCTGGCGGACCGGACGCCCGAGCGCGACCTGCTGCCGATGGCGAAGGCGCTGGACATCGCCGTCACGCCCTGGGGGGTCCTCGCGGGAGGGGTACTGGCGGGGAAGTACAAGACCCCAAAAGACCGGCCGGCCGGAGCGCGGTACTCGAAGGACGAGGCGTGGGCCGAAACGGTCGTCACGGAAGGGAGCGTGCGGATCGCGGAGGCGGCGATCCGGGCGGCGAAAGAGGCCGGGCGCACCGCGTCCCAGGTGGCGCTCGCCTGGGTCCGCCAGCAGCCGTTCGGGGTGATCGTCCCGATCCTCGGCGCGAAGACCGTCGCCCAACTGCAAGACAACCTTGGGTGCCTCGATTTCACCTTGGGGCCTTCGCAACTGGAGAAACTGGATGCGGCCAGCAAGGTCGACCTCGGGTTCCCGCACGACTTCCTCGCGCGTGCGCGGCCGTATGTCTTCGGCAAAACATTCCCGCTGATCGACGACCACCGGGCGTGACGGGGGTGGGAGGAAGGGACCTTCACCTTCCCCTGTAGGAGATGCGGTAAATCATCCCGGCCTTGTCGTCGGATACGAGGAGGGAGCCGTCGGCCATCACCTGGACGTCCACGGGGCGGCCCCACGCCTCCCGCCCCCGCAACCATCCTTCCGCGAACGCTTCGTAGCGCTCGGCCCGTCCGCCGTTCAGGTGCACGACGGTGACCCGGTACCCGACCGGTTTCGAGCGGTTCCACGACCCGTGCTCGGCGATGAAGACCTGCTTCCGGTACCCGGGAGGGAACATCGACCCCGTATAGAACCGCATCCCCAGCGACGCCGAGTGGGCGGGGAGCTCCCACTCCGGGGGAGTGAATCCCGGCGGTTTCCCCCGGCCGCCGAAATCCGGGTCGGGAACGCCTTTCCCGTGAACGTACGGAAACCCGAAATGGAGGCCTTTCCGCGGCGCGCGGTTCAGTTCATCCGGCGGGAGGTCGTCTCCCATCCAGTCGCGGCCGTTGTCGGTGAACCAGAGCTCCTTCGTCTCCGGCATCCAGTCGAAGCCGACGGTGTTCCGCACTCCCGACGCGAAGACTTCCAGGCCCGTCCCGTCGGGCCTCATCCGCAAGATCGCGGCGTAGCGCGGGTCGGTCCGTTCGCAGACGTTGCATGGCGCCCCCACGGGGATGTACAGCATCCCGTCCGGACCGAAGCGGATGAATTTCCAGCCGTGGTGTTCGTCCTTCGGGAAGCCGTCGTTGACGATGACCGGTTTCGGAGGATCGGACAGGCGCCCCTCGATGCCGTCGTACCGGAGGATGCGGCCGATTTCGGCGACGTAGAGCGCCCCGGCATGGAACGCGACGCCGTTGGGGCTGTGGAGGCCCCGTGCGATCGCGACGGTTCGATGCGGACCCTCCGCCGTCCCGCCCGGAAGGACGGCGTAGACCTCGCCCTTGCGCGTGCCGACGAAGAGCGTTCCCTTTTCCCCGAGCGTCATCGAGCGGGCGTTGGGAACCTCCGCGTACGTGGCGATCCGGAAGTTCGGCGGGAGCCTGATCTCGTCGAGGCGTGCCCCCGCCGCGCAACTTGTCGCCCCGAGGAGCGACAAGCCGAATACGGCAACGGCGGAGGACAAGGCGGCCGCCCTGCGCACGATTCCTCCTCTTCCCACGGTCCGTGGGATCAGAAAAACCTGTCTTTCTCGAGACCCGACATGGGGTGAAGCAGCACCACGAGATTGTGGAGATGCCCTTTCCGATCGTTGACGAAATTCCGATAGACCGCCGCCTTCTCGAACCCCATCCGTTCGAGCGCGCGAACGGCGGCCTGTTGCTCCTCGATCACCTCGGCCAGGAGGTAATTCAAGGCCAGCTTTTCTCCCAGGTGCCGGATCTCCCGGATCATCGCCGTACCGAGACCCAGGTGCCGGACATCGGGGGCGATCAGGATCCTGACGATTCCTATCCTCTGCTTCCATCCCGTCCTGTTCCGGTAGAGCGTGGCGCTCCCCGATACGCAGTCCCCCCGCATCGCCAGGATCGGGAGCACCGCGTCGTAATCGAGCGCCTTCGCCCAGCGCTCCACCACCTCCCGGCGATCCACGTCCTCGTGGAAATGCGCCTTGTCGATCTCGGGAAGCTGCCGCAGGAAACTCCAGAGGCTTTCGGCATCCCCGGCGATCATCGGACGCAACGTCACGAGGGTGTTGTCCCGCAACGTGATTTCCTTCGGGTACCTGTCAATGGGAATCATCGACTCCTCCTTTCGCGGCGGCGGCGTTCACCAGTCCTCCCGGAACGGGACTTCCCCGGCGTCGTACCATCCGGCGAAATCCGCCGGCGAGTGGGGAGGAAGTCCTTTTTCGTGCAACAGGTCGCCGATCACCCGATGGGCGTAGGAAAGGGCGTGGTCCATATACCGGAGAGATTCCGGCCCTTCCTCGCCCGACCCCGCGGTATTCAGCGCCTCGAACGCCTTTTCCAGGTCCATCCGGGCCGCGGGTATGTCCTCCGTTTCGAGGGCGGCGGCGATCTCGCGCAGCAGTCTTTCCAATTGGCGGTATGCCTTCCGCAGATCGATCGAGCTCGCGTCCATCCTTCTCCACCGCCCGAAATAGATCTGGTCGTGTCCCGCCCGCAGCTCCACGTACGCCACGCCCTTGTAGGGGCAGGTCCCTTCCTTTGCGGGAGTCCTCCTCCCCCTGCCGGGTGAGGAGGAATGTTCCCTGCCGCAGATCGGACAGCTCATCGGCCCCCCCGGGAGTGAGAAGCCGTGGATTTCTGCCTGGTCA
>Ga0209520_10000416_pt1 | contig 23988 bp, 26 predicted proteins | sample Rifsed16ft1_FD_184009 | JGI IMG/M metagenome (GOLD analysis project Ga0209520, IMG submission 184009) | Soil microbial communities from Rifle, Colorado, USA - sediment 16ft 1 (version 2) | ecosystem: Environmental > Terrestrial > Deep subsurface > Rock core/Sediment | place: Rifle, Colorado...
CAATTGACAGAGATGGCATCTGCAAATACATATTAAAAGGGCTTGCAAAAAAGAGTGATGGAATACTGACAGCATATAATTGGGCTTTTGAGCCTGATTTGAAAAATTATGACTACAATCCTGAACTCTCTAAAAAATTGTTAGATGAGGCTGGTTATCCTGTATCTAAAGAGACAGGGATAAGGTTTAAGCTTACCTTTAAGACATCCCAGAATGAATTAAGAAAGAGGATTGCAGAGGTATTTCAGGAGCAGTTAAGAAAGGCAGGCATTGATATGGAGATAAGAACCTATGAGTGGGGGACATTCTTCTCAGACATCAAATCGGGAAACTTTCAGATTTTTTCGCTTACATGGGTTGGCATATCAGACCCTGACATATTTCATTATATGTTTCATTCCTCAAGCTTCCCTCCAGATGGGGCAAACAGGGTGAGATATTCAAATCCTGAAGTAGACAGCCTTTTAGAGCAGGGGAGAATAACCTTATCTCAGGAAAAGAGGAAAGAGATATACAGCAAAACCCAGAAGACAATCTCTGATGAACTTCCTTATATAAACCTCTGGCATTCCGTAAATGTAGCAGTGATGCAGAAAAATATAGAAGGATTCATCCTATACCCTGATGAGGATATGATTTCTCTAAAAGATATAAATATCAAACCACAATGAAAACTCTGAGATTCTATCTTTTTGTAAATCTTACTGACCAAATCTATCTCGCCAGATTACACTATTCCATTGCACCGGCTTTCTCCAGCATTCGAACTATTTCCCTGTTGCCTTCCTTTTTCGCCAGTTTTAATGCGGTATTTCCAAATCTGTTTTTTATTTTGAAGTCTGCACCTTTATCCAGTAGCAGATTGACAATATCCAGATAGTTGTCCTTTGCCGCCCACATTAAAGCAGTCCATCCCTGAGTATCCTGTGCATTCATATCTGCCCCTTTATCCAATAATGCCTTTACAGTACTAACTTTGCCCCACCGCGCCATATTGATTAAGGGAGTGCTTTTATTATACTTTTCTCTGGCATCAATATTTTTGGCGAGAGGCAACAAAAGTTCTGAAACTTCTATAAGCCCATTTGATGAAGCCAACCATAAAGCTGTAACCCCATTATCGTTCTCTACATTGAGGTCAGCACCTGCATCAAGGAGTATTTTAACTATATCAATATGATCCTTTTCCGCTGCTTCCATTAAGGCTGTACTTCCATCATTATCTTTTTTACTTACATCGGCACCGGCATCAAGTAATGCCTTAACAATATCAAGATAGCCTTCGTCAGATGCCAATGTCAGAACAGGCGTGCCATGTGTGTCTTTAGAATTAGGGTTTGCACCGGCTGAAAGCAGTTTTCTTACAACCTCTGCATCAGCCGCAATGGTTGCAAACAGCAATGCTGACTCTCCGTATTCATTCACATAGTTAGGGTCAACACCTTTAGACAGGAAGGAGTTAACCTCATTTATGTTCCTTTCCTTAACAGCATTGAAAAAAGAATCTATAAATTTTTTATCATATAGAACCATACCAGACGGAGTGCCTTTATCTCCTTCGGCAGGCTTTTTCAATTCGGATGTATAAGCATCGGTGATAAAAACTAATGCAACTATGACAGCCAATAATACCTTTACATCACAAATCTTGACCATTTTATAATACTCAATTATTCACTTTTAATGGGCAATATCCTTTACAGCCTTAATCAGTTTATCAATATCACCCTCAGTATTAAAATATCCCACACTTACCCTCACTGTCCCTTCTGGAAATGTCCCTATTGTCCTGTGTGCATTGGGGGCGCAGTGGAGTCCTACACGGCTCATAATATCGTATTTCTCGTTTAAAATATTACCCACATCGGCAGGGTCTTTCCCCTCAATATTGAATGATACAACAGCTACCCTGTCTAATGGATTTAGAGAACCATAGAGTTTTACCCCTTTAATGTTTTTAAGTCCATTCATAATTTCAGTAGTAAGGTGTAATTCCTTAGCCCTTATATTTTTTAATCCTTCTTTTTGTATGAACTCTATCCCAGCACCAAGCCCTGCAATCCCCGGAGTATTCAGTGTCCCTGCCTGAAATTTATCAGGAAAAAAATCGGGCATCTCGTCAGATTCTGAATTGCTGCCTGTCCCCCCTTCAATCAAGGGCTTTATATCAAGCCCGTCTTTTATATAAAGAAATCCTGTCCCCTGCGGACCAAAGAGGCTCTTATGTCCTGTGCATCCAAGCATATCAATATTATCCCTCTGGACATCAATCGGTAGTAATCCTGCAGACTGGGCGGCATCAACAAGAAATGCTATCCCCTTTTTCTTTGCTATCTCACCAACCTCACGGATTGGCAATATTGTGCCTACAACATTTGAAGCATGGGTAATTATGATTAGTTTTGTATTTGGCTTTATTTCTCTTTCTATATCTTTTGAATTGAGAAATCCTTCCTTTGAACACTGGACAACTGTCTTACTAATCCCCCCAAGGGGAGGATTTTCCAATCTCTTAAGAGGCCTCATAACAGCGTTATGCTCCATGCTTGATGTTAGGACATGGTCGCCTGCCTTTAGAAAACCCTTTAGTGCAAGATTAATTCCCATTGTTACATTGAATGTAAATATGACATTACTACTATTGGGAATGTTAAAGAAGGAGGCTATTTTCTCCCTTGTCTCAAAGATAAGCCTTTCAGTCTGAATGGACATCTTATGCCCGCCCCTTCCGGGGCTTGAGCCGTATTTTCTAAGGGTATCACTTACAGCCTTATAGACTGATTCAGGCTTTGGAAAAGATGTTGCCGCATTATCAAGATAGATGCTCATAAGTAAGTTAGCGAGTTGAGGAGTTGAAGAGTTATGGAGTTTAAAAAAGCCCTCATTTTCTTAACTCTTTAACTCCTTAACCCTAAAACTCTTTAACTCTTTAAACGATATATTTTCTTTGAATATAAAATAAATCCCCAGAACAAATACTACCCCCATCTGCACAAACCAGCTTATTATGCCAAAGTTTACCGCGGCAACCTCAGGCACCTTATATATCTCATGAAGCCCTATTACGCAGGCTGCCTGATAGGAGCCGAGAAATCCCGGCGTAGGGAATATGCTTATAAGAACACCAACAACAACTATCAGGACAAGAATTGAGATATAGGGGAGTTCGGTAAATCCAAAAGCAAGATAAAAGGGATAATAGCTTAATATCATAAATATCCATAAGATTGCCGAGAGTATGCTTATGAGAAAGATAGACTTAATATCATTGAGGATGCCAAGCCCCTGTGCAAATGAATTGATAAATTCTATTAAGCCGCATGAAAATCTTGCCGGGAATGGTTTAACTATAAATCTTATTACATTTAACATCTTCTCCCTGAAATGAAGGAGAAGATACGAAAAGAGGACTATGCCGATTGATATAATAAATGTCAGTAAGCCAAACTTACGAAGAATATTCACAACCGCTACATCCTTAAAATTTCCTGCTGAAAGAAATATATCTGCCCTGAAAACCAGCAACCATGTCATAATCAGCATAAGGCAGATAAGGTCAAATAACCTTTCAACAAAAACTGTAGCAAATGAAACGCTAAAAGAGAGGTTTTCTTTTTTCCCAAGCAGATAAGCCCTTATAAATTCACCTGCCCTTGCAGGAAGCAAGTTCCCCATAAATCCTATCATCAGGGGGGAAAACAGATTTGATGTCTTTACACCATTTTTTAGGGGAGCTACAAGATACTTCCAGCGAATTGCCCTGAATAGATATGTCAATACGATAATCAGAATTGCAGGCAACAGGCTTATGTAGTTGACAGTGGAAAGGGCTTTTAAAAGCTCGCTGAATGTTATATTTTTAAATGTATAGTAAAGCGCCCCTATAGTAATAAGAAACGTTATAATTAGATGTTTTTTTTTCATTTATCTATTCGCATCAGTTTATGTCTAACTGCTTCATTGCCGACACTATTTAATATCCCCTTTACACCATTTACATCTTTTTCTATCTGTATCCTTAATTCATCAGCAGAGCCAAATTCAACCTCATCCCTTACCCTTTTTATAAAAAACACCTCTATCTCTCTGCCATATATATCACTGCTGAAATTAAATATATGAACCTCAACACTCAATCTGTCTCTGTGAAAGGTGGGATTAAAACCTACATTTGCCACACCATTAAAAATTTCACCGTCAACAAGGGTCTTCACGGCATACACACCGGTATGGGGTATCAAATCGTGAGATGTATCTATATTTGCAGTTGGGAAACCTATTACACTCCCCTTTTTAAAACCATCAACAACCCGCCCTTCAATTGAATAATACCTTCCCAGCAACCCCTTTGCCTTCTCAACCTTACCGTCTTCAATTGTATCCCTTAAAAGCGTGCTGCTGACTATCTCTCCATTAATTGTTAGTGCATCTATGACCGTTACCTTAAATCCAAACTCCTCCCCCATCTTTTTAAGGTAGTCAATAGTCCCTTCCCTCCCTTTTCCAAAGGTGTAGTCATATCCAACAAAGACCTCTTTTACGCCGATTTTTCCTGACAATGTATCTCTTGCAAAATCCCTGGGATGCTGGTCGGCAAACCTCTTTGTAAAATCAGCACACACAACTATATCTATACCAGACTTCTCCATCAATTGCATCTTCTTTCTAAATGTAGTAAGGAGTGGCGGAGTTCTGCTTGGCGCTACTATTCGCAATGGGTGCGGCTCAAATGTATATACTATACTTGTCCCATCAATCTCCTTAGCCCTCTCCACTACCCTTCTGAATATCTCCCTGTGCCCAAGATGGACACCATCAAAATTACCGAGTGTAAGAACAGGGTTTTTTATTTTATTTTTAATATTCTGTGAACCTCTGATGATTTTCATAAATATCTTTTTGCCACAGACTTACACAGATTTAAAGAATAAAAAGTTGAGTTTCTTATCTTCTTTTTTAGTCTGTAAGAGTCTTGTGGCTAAAACTCATCTATAAGGGATTTTACCTTTGATAAATCAGGTTGGCTATTTACCTGTGGCTTAATGCCGAGTCTATCCAAAGTCTCATCATAAGTTTGCCTCTGTGAACGATATATAACACCGATTGGTATCTTATCTCCCCATTCAAGAGACTTCTCAAATGCCTTTACCCTGTTTGTCGGGTCGTAGCTGTTGTCCAATTTATATGCCCGCTGTGAATACCACTGATATGTATTAATCTTATTAAAAGACACACAGGGCTGTAATATGTCAATCAGTGCAAAACCCTTGGTCTCAATCCCCTGTTTTATCAAATCGGCTGTAAAATCTATCTCCTTTGAATAACTGCGGGCTACAAAGGGTGTATCCATAGCAATAGCAAAGGCAATTGGATTAAAGGGAAGTGATACAACACCAAAGGGCTGGGTCTTCGTAACCATGCCAACCTCAGATGTCGGTGACGCCTGCCCCTTTGTCAATCCATAGACCTGATTGTTATGGACAATCACGGTAATATCTATATTTCTCCTTATTGCATGAATGAGGTGATTTCCCCCTTCGCCATAACAATCACCATCTCCTGTAGTTACCAAGACAGTCAGATTCCTGTTGAAGGATTTAATACCGAAGGCGGGTGGTAATGCCCTTCCATGAAGCCCATTAAACCCATTTGCTTTCATGTAATGGGGGAGTTTGGCTGCCTGACCAATGCCCGAAACCAGCACAACCTCTGAAGGTTTTTTGTTCAGTGAAGTCAGGGCTTTCTCTACAGACTTTAATATCTGGAAGTCCCCGCATCCCGGACACCACGAAAGCTCACCTTCATAATGAAATGGATTTATATTTTCCATAATCTTAGCTGTCAGCTATCAGCTTATAGCTGACAGTTTTTTCAATATATACTCCACTGTAAAAGGTCTGCCGTCGTATTTTAAGATTTTTCCATCTGCCTCTATACCTGTCTCTGTCTTTAATATATTACCAAATTGTCCCTGATAATTATTTTCTACTGTAATTATTTCTTTTGCACCTTTAAGAAATGCTACTGCCTCTTTTCTCGGAAATGGGTAGATGCGGTTAAAGTGGAGCATGGCGGCAGAGCGTTTCTGTTTTTTTAAATAAGCTACAGTCTCTCTAACAACTCCGTAGTTTGACCCCCATGCCAAAAAGACAGTCTTTGCCTTTTTATCACCGTAATAGGTTGGTTTGCCAAATTCCTTCTGCATACCTTTCAATTTCCTGAAACGTTTCTCCACCATCTTATTTCTAACTTCTCCATCCTCTGTTATGTGACCATTCTCTGTATGCTCGTGGCTGTCTGCAATAAATGTGAAATCACCCTGCATCGGATATGCCCTCGGTGATACACCATCCTTTGTAATCTGATACCTCTTATAATCATTACTAAAAGCTGATTGCTGAGAGCTGATTGCTTTTACTTTATTCAAATCAAATTCCTTCACTGTTGCATAAGTATCTGCAAAATACTGGTCAATTAAAATAAATGCAGGGACCTGATATTTATCCGATAGATTAAACGCATGGATTGTAGTATAAAAAGCCTCCTCATGATGCCCCGGTGCAAAGACAAATCGCGGGAATTCCCCATGTCCAATATGCAATACATACTCCAAATCTTCCTGCCCTGTCCTTGTTGCAAGACCTGTTGCAGGGCCGGGCCTCTGGGCATTTACAACTACAACCGGTGCCTCCATCACGCCTGCCAAACTCAAACCCTCCGCCATTAGACTTAAACCACCACCCGATGTAGTCGTCATTGCTCTTGCACCTGAAAAGGATGCACCCAATGCCATATTTATTGCTGCAATCTCATCCTCTGCCTGTTCAGAAATAATATTAAATTCTTTTGCCTTACCTGTAATATATGTAAAGACTCCAGTAGAAGGGCTCATTGGATAGGCAGCAATGAACTGGCATCCGCCGGCAATAGCACCAAACCCTATTGCCTCACTTCCGTTTATTAAAATCGTCTTATTTTTCTTCTGTGCCTTTATATCTGTAAATTTCCAACTGCGGAAATTCTCTAAAAAATATATATAGCCCTTCACCAACGCCTTTAAATTTTTTTCTACTGTCTCTTCACCTTTCTTGGCAAACTGTTTTTTTATAAATTCCTCTGCATCCATTTTATCTATATCCAATAGTGCCAGAATAGAACCTGTAGATATTGTATTGCTCAAGATAGGACTGCCGATTTCTTTGGCAAGGTTAGTAAGAGGGATTGGAAAGTATCTGCTGTCAGGAGAGTCAACCATTATTGAATTAGGGTCATAGATTATTGCCCCTCCCTTTGGAACCTCATTTCTATGCACATCAACACTATTTGTATCAAGGGCTACAAGGATATTGCAATCTTCCTTTATTGAGTATACAGGACTGTCACTTATTCTGACCTGCATGAAATTATGTCCACCGCGGACTCTGGACATATAATCCTGATAGGCAAAAACATGCAGTCCATTAAGTTTTAACACCTTCAGCAGTATTTCAGCAATGGACTGGATCCCCTGACCTGCCTGTCCGGCAATCTTTATACTTATATCAAATGGCACTTGAGTTGCTCCTTAATTCCGTACAAGTTGGAATCAAAACAATTTAACCACGAAGGTCACGAAGCTCACAAAGAAAAAGAATTATGAAACCACAAGATTTCACGAGATTTACACAAGAACCATATAAATTTTAATTAAAAAAATCTGTGTTAATCTGTGGCTAAATTATGTTTTTTCGTGTTCTTAGTGTTCTTCGTGGTAAATTTTCTTGTCCCTTTAGCAAGAATTTATTTTGTAAAATATTAATGATATCTAATCTGCAGACATTGCAAGGCGAAATCCATACAATGTATCTGTGCCGCCTCCACCAACATCTGTCCAGTAGCGGTCAGTTGTTCGCGCATTCTTAGCCACACTATACCATGAACCGCCGCGAAGCATATGATACATCCCATTATCCGGTCCTTTTGGATTGTCTTTAGGACTTATATCGTAATAACTTCCATCGTACAGGTCAGATGCCCACTCCCATACATTACCTGACATATCGTAAAGCCCAAGGGCATTAGGCTTCTTCTGTTTTACAGGATGGGTCTCATTGTCGGCATTTCCATAATACCATGCATATTCTTTAAGCTCTGATTCATTACTCGTTCCTGCAAATTTGTCTTTCCTGCCTCCACTCCTCGCTGCATATTCCCATTCAGCCTCTGTAGGAAGGCGGTAGCTTTTTCCGGTTTTCACATTCAATTTTTTTATGAACTCTTGAACATCCTCCCACTCAGTTGAGTCAACAGGATAATCATCACCACCTTTATTGACAGACGGATTGTTATCCATTAGTGCCTTCCACTCCCCCTGAGTTACCTCATTCTCTCCAATGTAAAAATCATTTACACAGACCTCATGCACAGGTTTTTCACCTGCATAACCGTCTCCGAATGTATCCCCCATCTGAAAACAACCGCCCTTGATAAAAACCATTCCATCTATTTTTTTATTTTTTAGATTGTCTGCTAAAGAACTGCCAGTAAGTGAGAGTATCAAACAAAATATTATTAAAAATATTCTAATCATCGTCTTCTTCCTTATCTAAACAGAAATCAGGACACTCTTCCAAGGCGGATAGATATGGACAGAGGGATTCATTGGTCCCTAATGCAGCCCCTTGCTCAAGCCTCCTGATGCAGAAGTAATTATTGTAGGGAAACTTGAGGTGCGAAAACCCTGTCTCTTCACTGCTGTCAAAGACTAAAAAGATACACATTAACCTTCTCCTAAGATATCCCCTTTTGTGAAAATAGATTCAAACCTGTAACCCTTTTTTTCAAGATTCTCTCTTCCCCCTTCTTCTCTATCTACAAGGGCTAAGACCTTTGCAACAACAAATCCAGCCTCCTCCGCCTTTTCAATAGCCTTTAGTGTTGACCCGCCTGTCGTAACAACATCTTCAACTATGGCAACCTTGGAGCCCTCTTTAAGCCCCCACCCTCCTTCAATCCAGAGTTGCTTCCCATGTTTCTTCTGCTCCTTCCTTACAAAAAAGGCAGTTATAGTCCTTCCTTCTATATGGCTCACAATGGCAATTGCAGTTGCAATAGGGTCAGCACCCATTGTAAGCCCGCCAACACCATCAAGCCCCAGATTTTTAATCTTCTCAAACATTAATTTTCCAACTAAAAACGCACCCTTCGGGTTAGTTGTAGTCATCTTGCCATCAATGTAAAAATCACTATCCTTGCCTGATGAAAGAACGACCTTTCTTTTTTCGTATGACTGTTTTCGCACTATCTTTAATAATTCTTCTTTTAGTATCATCTCTCCCCCTTTTTTATGTGAGAAATTTACCATATACTACAGTGAATATTCAACAAAGAAATTCCCTTGTCTTGCCAGCAAAAGAAAATTATAATAGCTCCATGTCAGAGCCTATATTGCAGATTAAAAATCTTAGGACTTACTTCTATACATCAGAGGGTGTGGCTAAGGCAGTTGATGGTGTAAGTTACGGTATAAATGAGGGCGAGACACTCGGGCTTGTGGGTGAATCAGGTTGTGGAAAGACTGTAAGTGCCTTATCAATTCTGAGATTAATACAGGAACCTCCCGGCAGGATTGTGGATGGGGAGATAATCTTTGAAGGTAATAACCTGCTTAAACTCTCTAATGAGGAAATAAGAAAAATCAGAGGAAATAAAATCTCAATGATATTTCAGGAGCCGATGACAGCCCTGAACCCTGTATTCACTGTCGGCAACCAGATTTCTGAGGCATTTACTGTGCATAAGGGATTAAACAAAAGAGAGGCAATGGAAAAATCTATAGAGATGCTTAAAGTTGTAGGAATACCTGCCCCTGAAAAGATTGCCTATCAATATCCCCATCAGTTGAGCGGCGGCATGAGGCAGAGGGTCATGATAGCTATGGCACTCGCCTGCAATCCCAAAATCCTGATTGCAGATGAGCCTACCACAGCACTTGATGTAACAATTCAGGCACAGATACTTGACCTGATGATTAAATTAAAGGAGGAGTTTGGCTCGGCAGTAATCTTAATAACCCATGACCTTGGGATTATTGCAGATACTGCAAAAAATGTAGTAATAATGTATGCAGGAAAAGTAGTGGAGACAGCGGATGTAAAGACAATCTTTGCAAATCCATTACACCCATATACTCAGGGACTTCTTAAATCTGTCCCTCGTGTAGATAAGGCGGCAGAAAATCACAAAGTAAAAAGAAGGCTCCATGAAATACATGGAATTGTCCCGAGTCTCTATAATCTGCCAAAGGGGTGCTATTTCCATCCCCGCTGTCCATTTGTAATGGATATATGCAGAGAAAAAGAGCCTGAGTTAAAATCTGGTGGTGATGGACATTTGGCGTCATGCTGGCTGGTGAGTTAATGAAATTTTTATATAATTTAAGCATAATTTCCTGAATTTGTTATAATACATTACTGGAGGTGATTGAAAATGACAAAAACGATTCATGCTATATATGAGCATGGTGTGTTGAGACCTTTGAACCAAATAGAAGGATTAGAAGAGAATACTGAGGTTGAGGTAACTATTTCTACTGAAAAAAGGGGGACTCATCCAATTCTAAAATTTGCCGGCATACTCAGTAATAAAGAGGCAGACGAAATGATGAAGGTGATAGAAGATGAGTTTGAAAAGGTAAATATAGATGAATGGCAAGATTAGTCTTGATACAAACATAGTTATACGGTTATTTAAGAATGACCCTCTTGTTACAAAGAGGCTTACCACTTTATCAACCATTTATCTTCCTACCCCTGTTATAGCAGAACTTTTATTTACTGCCAGAAATTCATCTCGCCCAAAAGAAAATCTAAAGATTTACAATGAATTTATTGATGACTGCAATGTTTTGAACATTACAAGAGAAACAGCAAGCCATTATAGTGCTATACGATTAGAGTTAAAGAAAAAGGGACGTCCCATTCCTGAAAATGACCTTTGGATTGCATCTATTTGTATTGAACATAATCTGCCCCTTGTTACTGGTGATGCCCACTTTGATAATATCAATGGGTTAGAAGTTATAAGATGGTAGCAGATGTGTATCTGGATTGGTGAAGATGCTTTTACATTTGCAGAAGGATAAAAAGACAGTTTAATTACATTATGGAAAAACAAAAGATAATTGACATATTCAATAAATTTAGAGATGGCTATGATGAAGAAGCTAAAACTGCTATATGGAATGATCACAGCAGACGATTCAGAGAGTTCTGGAATAATAAAGTCATTAACAAAAGAATATCCAATTTAAACGAATCAGATATAGATGACATGATAAGAATCCTTGATAAAAATGGAAAAGGAAACACCAGAAAAGATGAATCGGTGGCCAAAGCCATGATCCCACAGGGTGTATGGAGGAGAATGTTCAGGGAGATCAAGAGTAATGCAAAACTTAAAGACTTACTTAACAACATCTTTATTGAGAAAGATGATAAAGAGAAAATCCGTTTAATAAATGAATTGTATGAAAAAAATACGAGTGGGAAAAATAGTTTGACAGGTAAGAGCGCTATTGCAATTAATACTATCCTTTTTGCACATGCGATAGAACATATCTCTGTAGTATCCTTGGGGGATAGGAGGAAGATAATTGAATTTTTCGGTTTTTCGGGTGGTCCAAATTTTGATGTCGATTCACCAGGCAAGAAAATAGTAATGTCCAATAACGCAATAATAGCAGGCTTCAAGTCATTAGGTATCAATGCTTCGCCCAGAACAATATCTACATTTCTTTACAATTCTGAAATCAAAGGACATTGGAGAGGAGAGCAACCAGAGGATATCAGTAGCGAACCTGAATATTCTCCTGAAGAACTGACAAGGGAGGGAAAAGCTGATAAAGCATTATTTTACATGGAGAGTCAACTTGAAGATTTTCTTATTGAAAATTGGGATAGGACAGAGATGGGGAAAAAGTATGACTTAATAGAAGAAAACGGAGAGATAATAAGTCAACAATATAAAACCGATATTGGCAAGATTGATATTCTTGCACAGGATAAGGCAACCAAACAATTGGTTGTTATTGAACTGAAGAAGGACCAGACAAGTGATGATACCGTTGGGCAATTGACAAGATATATGGGATGGCTTGAGGAACATAAGACAGGAGGAAAGCCAACAAAGGGAATTATAATTTCAGCCAGATATGATAATCGCCTTTATTATGCACTGAAGAAATTAAAGGATGTTGAAGTCTATTTATATAGGGTGGATTTCAAACTTGAGGAATTTAAAAAAGAATAGCTTAAAGGAGATTAATAAACTAAAAATCCGCATGGCGGGATGATGTTTTAGGGCTATCTGTGCCTTTGCTTATGGTAAAGAAGGATTGATTGATGAGTAAAATTCAGAAAAATAAAGGTCTTTTTGATAAAATCTCCGTTTTAATTGAACAAGCAAGAAGAAAGGTTGCTGCTACAATAAATCAGGAGATGGTTATTCTTTACTGGAATGTTGGAAAAACTATAAAAGAAGAAATAATAAAATTTAAAAGGGCAGAGTATGGGGAACAAATAGTGCAATCACTGACTGCACAATTAACTCAAAGGTATGGGAAAGGATTCTCTTCTCAAAATCTTTGGTATATGGTTCAGTTATATGAGGCTTATCCAATTCTCCACGCACTGCGTGGAGAATTTAAAGGGCTGAACTGGACACACATAAGGAATCGGTCACAGACTCATACAGACTTGAATAAAGTGTAGGTGTAAGTATGTATTGTTTCCATTTTCACTTTAACTTTTTTAGTCAGTGAAAGTCTGTGGCTAAAAATTATTTTATGAATAACTCTTTACTCAAAGTTACCAATTTAAAGAAGCATTTCCCCATAAAGGGGGGTATTCTTTCAAAGACAGTCGGATATGTCTATGCAGTGGATGGAATATCCTTTGAGATAAGACACGGAGAAACTCTGGGGCTTGTGGGTGAGAGTGGCTGTGGAAAAACCACAGCAGGAAGGGCAATCCTCCGCCTTATAGAGCCTACAGATGGGAAGATTGAATTTGAAGGAAAGGATATAACAAATTTAACCAAGAAAGAACTTCGCCCCCTGAGAAGGGAGATGCAGATTATTTTTCAGGACCCTTATGCATCATTAAATCCTCGCATGAAAGTGGGGAGTATCATTGGTGAACCGCTTGAAATCCATAAAATCGCAAAAGGGAAACAAAAGGAGGAGATGGTTGCCAAATTAATGAGGAGGGTGGGTTTAAGGGCAGACCACATGAAAAGATACCCCCATGAATTCAGCGGGGGTCAGAGGCAGAGGGTCGGCATAGCAAGGGCACTGGCATTAAATCCAAAATTAATAATCGGAGATGAGCCTGTCTCAGCACTTGATGTATCAATACAGGCGCAGGTAATAAACCTCCTTGAAGACCTTCAGGATGAATTCAAACTCTCGTATCTCATCATATCCCATGATTTAAGACTCATTGAGCATATAAGTGACAGAGTGGCAGTGATGTATCTCGGCAGACTCGTAGAGATGTCAGATAGTGAGAAGCTTTATGAATCTCCCCAGCATCCATATACTGAGGCACTCCTCTCAGCGGTCCCCATCCCTGACCCCACAGTCAAAAAGAAGAGGATTATATTAAAAGGGGATGTCCCTTCACCCATTAATCCGCCGTCAGGATGCTATTTTCACCCTCGCTGTCCATATAAGATGACAATATGCGAAAGTGTCTATCCTGAATTGAAGGATATTGGAAATGGACAAATAGTTGCATGTCACTTACGCAATCCTCAAGGTTGAGGAGATGTGATTTATTATCTCCCCTTCTTTTTCTCATGAAATAATTCGCTTCCAGCACCAGGATATACTATACGTTCCTCTTTCGGCGTGGGTCTCTCAATCTCTGCCCATTTGTCTGATTGAGGCTCCGAGCCTTCCAGAGTTATGGCAGAAGGTTTTGTATCCCTCATCGCTGGATTCTTACGGATGTCAATACCCTCTTTATTGTGGCTGAACTCAATCGGGATGCCATTTGGGTCATAGGCATAAATAGAATGGATAAAACCGTGGTCTATAACATCCGACACTTCAAACCCTGCTGCGGATAGTTTATCCTTCAGTTCCCATAGGTTATCCTCAGTTTCTACTCCAAAGGATACATGGTCAAATATAAAAGGCCCCTTGACCGGCTGACCATGAACCTTTTCAGGAACTGCCTTTACACCAGTCCATTCAAAGAAGGCAATGAGGTCATTTTCCGATATCTCAAAAAAATAATGCCTGTATCCAGGCTGTCCCAGCCCTGCCACCAGCCTCATTCCGAGCAGGTCCCGCCAGAACAGGATGGTCTTGTCCATATCTCCAGTTGCCATAGCAAGGTGATTCACACCATTAAATTTTATCATAAGCCACCCCCCTTCAATTAAAACTACTTAAATAACGACCTATAACTTCCGTATCCTTCTTTTTCCAGATTTTCCTTTGGAATGAATCTCAGTGTTGCAGAGTTTATACAATATCTGAGCCCGCTCGGTTTTGGGCCGTCGTTGAATACATGTCCAAGGTGAGAATCAGCGTGACTGCTCCTAACCTCCGTTCTTACTGTAAAGAGACTTCTGTCCTCCCTTTCCACAATATTTTTTGGCTCCAGTGGTTTTATAAAGCTTGGCCATCCGGTGCCTGAGTCAAACTTGTCGAGAGAACTGAAAACTGGCTCGCCAGAGATAATATCTACATATATACCCTCTTTCTTATTGTCCCAATACTCATTCTGAAAGGGAGGCTCTGTACCATTTTTTTGTGTGACTTTGAACTGAAGCGGTGTGAGTCTCTTCATCAGTCCCTCTTTGGAAGGCTTTTTAAAAGATTCCTCATCCTTTTCCCTTCCTTTCCAAATCTCTTTGAGAAACTGGTCACGCCCTGACCTTCCCCTGTAATACTTGTACCTTAGCGAATTCTTCTTGTAATAATCCTGATGATAGTCCTCAGCCTTGTAAAAAATATCAAATTTAAGTATCTCTGTAATAATAGGCTTTTCGTAGATTCCTGCCTTTTCCAGTTTCTCTTTTGACAGTTCTGCCAATCGCTTTTGCTCATCATTGTGATAAAAAATAGCTGAACTATATTGCGTCCCCCCTGTCAACAAAGGAACCGCCTCCATCCGTCGGGTCTATCTGCCTCCAGAAAACTTCTATTAGTTCCTCATAGCGTATCTTATTTGGGTTATAGATAACCTGTATTGCCTCGTAATGGCCTGTGGTTCCGGAAGATACCTCTTCATAGGTCGGATTCTTTTTATGCCCGCCGGTATAACCAGATATAACCTCTACCACACCTTCAAGCTTTTCAAAGGGAGGTTCCATGCACCAGAAACATCCCCCTGCAAAGGTCGCCTTTTCAAGATTTTTATTGTAACTATTCATAGAAGCACTTCCGGTTGGGCTTTCGGCATTAGAACAGCCGTCTAAAATGGAAAACAATACAACCATTATTAAAAGAAACTTTTTCATCACAAACCTGCATCTATTAGAGTGGTATACTTATAAAACTTTATCCAACCATTTTAGTGTGATATATTAATTATCATAGTCCTCATTCCAAAAATTATCTACACAATAGCAGAAAGACCCAAAATCCGATTTAGGATTTTGGGTAAAATCGCCAAGTCGCCCGAAAGACAAGTCTGGCAGGCAATTTTGCGACGCAACCGTATATCACCCATACGGTGAGGAGCAAAATTGCCGAAGACGCAGTATTTCGGGATGAATCGGCAATTTTAAATCCCGCTAAGGCGGGATTTGGGGAAAGATATGGAGCTGATATATAAGTGCCTTATATGCGGCTATATCTATAGCTGTCATGGCCAATGTGGAGACCCACCCGAAAAATGCCCCGATTGCGGGGCATCTAAGGAAGACTTTGCAGAGATTGAAGAGGATTGAACCAATTCGTCAATCGGCAAGCAATTTCGAGAAGTGATTATGATGTCCCTCCTCCTCTGCAAGAATATCGGTAAAAAGATTGGCTGTGACAGTATCGCCTTCCTTCTCAGCAAGGGTTATTATTTCTCTATATAGGGCAATAGCCTCTTCCTCTTGCTTTTTATCAATCCTTAGCATTTCCTTTGCAGTATTTCCAATCTTAATAGGCATTGGCTGGTGGGTTGGTATACCCCCCAGATAAAAAATTCTTTCTGCTATTTCCTCTGCATGTTTCATTTCTTCAATAGAAATCTTTTTAAATATATCCCCCAATGTATCTGCATTAATACCCTTTACCATTATATGCTGCCACATATACTGAATACTTACCTGAATCTCCCTCGCTATTGCAGAATTGAGACTACCCATAAATTTCTTGCTTGCCATAATAACCTCCTTTTCAATCTGTTACTTCATTTAGGTTTTAATCAAATCTGAAACTCAAGATTATTCAGTCTCCTCAATAGTAATTTCTGAAAAATCACACCAGAATCCTGAATGGGTCAGAAAATCGTATTCGTATTTAAGGAGCTTATAATGATTCTTCTCCATATCTGCGAGACTCAAAAACATATCGCGGACATCAAATTGCTTTGCCTTCTCGGCAGACTTTGCATAAAACTCTTGAGCTTCCTCCTCTATTTTCATGGCTATATTCAATGCCTTTAAATCTCCGCTATCCCCCTTGAGCAGGAGGCTGCTATCAATCAAAAACCCCTTTTCCTTCTGTTTATGCCCAATTGTATTAGAACCCTGCCCTTCACCACCCTTCAATCTGTTATACGCATCCTCAAGGGTCTTAAAGTGGTCTGTTTCATCCCTTGCCAGATATTTAAACATCTCCTTCCCCTTTGGATCCTTTGTAATTGTGGAGGCTTGGATATAAAATTCATATCCCTCTTTCTCCGATTCCATTGCCTGTTTTAAAATCTCCAGAACGATATTGTTATCTTTTTTCATTATCCCTCCCCTCCCATCTTAATAAATATTGGCTGAACCCATGAGACAAGAAATCATCTTTACGGTTTTAAATATATACCCCAAAAAACTGTTGTCAAGCGATTTATTGAAATAATTGATAAGTGACATAATTATTGACACTAAATAGTTTATTCTGTATCCTTTTCCTCAATGGTAAAGATTTACAAGCTTCGCCCATCCCATATAATTCTCATCAGTTTTGCAGTATTTATCATTATAGGCACAATCCTCCTCTATCTTCCAATTTCTTCTAAAAACGGACATCTCTCTTTTATTGATTCACTCTTCATGGCAACATCTGCAGTCTGTGTAACAGGTCTGGCAGTAGTAGATGTGGGGAATAATCTGAGCTATTTTGGCCAGATTGTGCTATTGATGCTCATTCAAATCGGCGGTCTTGGCATAATGACCTTCTCCACTATATTCATATATATCTTAAAGGGGGAGATTTCTGTTTATGAAAAGCTAATGATTCAGGAGTCTTTTGCACATACAGGAAGGGACATATATTCACTCCTGAAACACATATTCTTTTTTACAATTTTGATAGAGGGGATTGGTGCTGTAATATTATTAATCAGGTTCAGTTTTGAATATAAACTCTTTGATGCCATGTATTTATCCATATTTCATTCAATAGCAGCTTTCTGCAATGCAGGATTCTCCCCATTCCATGATAGCCTTATAAGATACCAAAAGGATACTGTCATAAATCTAACAATTATTTTCTTAATAATATCAGGAGGGCTTGGTTTTTTCCTCCTCCATGAGATAAAAACTATTCTATACAGCAAATTCAAAAAAAAGGTATCCCTGCATACAAAGATGGCACTGATTGTAACAGCCATCCTTCTATTTGGAGGTGCTGTCATATTTTTTGCCTTAGAAAAAAATAATACCCTCAAAGATATGGGACTGCATGACCAGATTATATGTTCACTTTTCCAATCCGTTACTACGAGAACTGCCGGATTTAATACTGTAAATTTTGCTATGCTCACAAATGCGACACTATTCATCATGATAATGCTTATGTTTATTGGTGCTTCACCCGGCTCTACAGGCGGCGGTATAAAGACAACCACATTTGGGGTCTTATTTGCTATAATAAAGTCAAGGTTTTACGCAAGAGAGGATGTGAGCATATTTAAAAGGACTATACCCTTAGAGGTGACGTCAAGGTCTATTGCAATAGCCTCCGCATCATTTATAATTGTTACATTGTTCACTATACTCCTGACAATAACTGAATTGTTTAATATACCGCATCAGGAAAGCAGGATGTCTTTCATTGAAATTATGTTTGAGGTGGCTTCAGCATTTGGAACCGTAGGTCTGTCAGCAGGAATTACGGAAAGGCTTACAGAATTAGGTAAAATCATTATATGCATGGTTATGTTTATAGGCAGATTGGGACCTCTGACAATTGCACTCGCAGTAAGCCGTGAGGAGGCAAAGGGGAAATTTAGATATTCTGAAGAGAATTTGATGGTAGGGTGATGAGTTAAGGAGTTGAAGAGTTATGAAGTTCAAGAGTAACTCCAAAACTCCCTAACTTCTGCACTCCTCAACTCGTTTGGGAGGGATTATGAAAAAGTTTGTGGTTATAGGTTTGGGGATGTTCGGTTTCTATGTTGCAAAGAGTCTGTATGAAAAAGGGCATGAGGTAATTGCAATAGATAAAAACAAAGAGATAGTCCAGAAGATAAAAGACTTCTCAACTCAGGCTATTGTAGCGGATGCCACAGACAAAGAGACCCTTATGGCACTTGGTGTTCATGATGTTGATGTGGCAATTGTAGGACTTGGCACAAGCCTTGACGCCAGTGTCCTTACTACCCTTTATCTGAAAGAAATGGGAATTAAAAATATTATTGCAAAGGCAATTACAGAAGACCACGGGAAGATATTGAGCACTATAGGTGCCACAGAGATAATATTCCCTGAAAAGGATATAGCAGTAAAGGTCGCAATGAGTGCAAGTTCAACAAATCTCCTTGATTATCTGCCTTTATCCGAAGGATACAGTATAATGGAGATCGCCCCGCCAAGCAGTTTCATAGGAAAGTCTATCCGTGACCTTCAACTGAGAAATGTCTATGACGTTCAGATAATTGCAGTAAAAGAACTTATACCAGAACGGATAAACTTCATCCCTTCCCCCGATTTCATACTAAAAGACAGTGACAGCCTTATTGTAATGGGAAAGAATGAAAATTTGGAGAAGATAGAAATGACAAAGAAGTAACCCCCACACCTATTCCTGCGGGAGTTAAATCTTCCTGAATGGATATTGGTAAGCGTTGGGAATAGGTGTGGGGGTTACTTCTTTGTCATTACAAATACCCCATCCCAATCTGGCGATAATTCAGTTTTGCGAAGCATTTCAACACGGTTTATAAATACTTTTGATGGGGCATCATCCTTTCTCAATTTAAGGACATCCTGAAAACATCTCTCAGCCCTGTCCCAGTCCCTCTCCATATATGAGTTAAGCCCTGCCTCAAAAATTTCCGATGCCTCTCTCAATCCGTTTTCGCTTCCCTTATCCCCCATAAGCTCGTATATTTTTATCGGCTTATTCTTTCCTTTAACCTTAACCCAGTCAAGCTGTCTCATTACAAAATCCCCCTTTACATCCTCATAAGTATATTTTGGAAGGATGATATAAGTTCCGTATTCTTTATTCAAACCCTCAAGCCTGGAGCCTAAATTTACAGTATCCCCTATTACAGTATAATCAAACCTTGTTGAGGAACCCATATTACCAACAGTTACCTTTCCTGTGGATATGCCAACACCTATCTCAAGTTTAGGTATCTCTGCCTTACCCCAGACAATTTGCAGTTCATGAAGTTTCTTAAGCATCTCCAGCGCTGTCCTGCATGCCCTTATCTGATGGTCCTCCTGCCATATAGGTGCACCCCAGAATGCCATTATTGCATCACCCATATATTTGTCAATAGTCCCGCCATTCTTTAAGACTATATCAGTCATTGGTGTAAGGTAGTCATTCATGAGTTTGACAAGAACCTGAGGCTTTAAGGTCTCTGATACAGTCGTGAAACCCCTTATGTCTGAAAATAGGACTGTCAGCCTCTTCTCCTCACCTCCGAGGACAAGCTTTTTAGGGTCTTTTAAAATTTCATTTACAAGAGATGGTGAAACATAGTGGGAGAATGCCTTTCCTATCTTCCTCTTTTCCTTCTCTTCCGTCATGAATTGAAAAACAGTTACACCGCCTGACACGAGGATTATAGTAAAAATCGGATAGACCTCTGTCAGCCATATATTATAGTTATTAAAGATATAATTATTTGCAACTATATAAAAAACAATGAGGCTGACTGTAATTAATGCCGTAAAGACAGGCCTGATTTTTGGTATGAGGATAGAAAGAAAAATTCCGAGCAGCAGAATGGTAAGGAGGTCAAAGACTACTATCCAATCAGGGCGCTCAATAAAATCGCCCTGCAGAATATTATCTATAATATTTGCATGTATCTCTATGCCTGGGAATGCCCCTGAAAATGGCGTAACCCTCATATCATATATCCCTGTTGCAGTTGCACCTACGAGGACAATCTTATCTTTTAAGGCATCTGCCGGCACTGTCCCGTCAACCACATCTGAAAATGAATAATGAGGGAAAGTCTTCTGAGACCCTCTGAAGTTTATGAGGAGCCGCCCCTTTTCATCCGTGGGTATTATACCCCCTCCAATTTCTATTGAGTCAACCCCGTATCCTGCCACATTTAAAAACATGGGTGGCGAATCAAGATATTTGCGAATTGCTTCAATAGAGATATGAGGATAAATATCTTCACCATATTTAATTGCAAGAGGCACCCACCGCACAGTGCCGTCTGAATCAGGGACTATATTAAAATAGCCGAAGTCATCCGCTGCCTCTGATATTATCGGGATATTTCCTTCAACGCCCACAGCATTTAAAAGTTCAGGTGGTGGGGCGCCTTTTTCAATATTACGAACCATAAACCCACCACCACCCTTTAATTCCCCCTTAATAAAGGAGGAATCATGGGGTTGCCCCTCAATGTGTTTTATCTCATCTCTGGATGTAAAAAAGAAATAACCAAGTATTACAGATGGGCTGTCTTTTAATGCCAATGCCAATCTTGAATCATTATCAGTAGTCCTTTCCACTGTCTCAATTACAGATATTACATCTCTTCCTTTATTCTTAAGCCTCCCCTTTAAATCCCTTATAGCGTTTATACCTGAGCTCTCATCAGGCTCTGCAAATACTATATCAAAGGCGACAACCTTTGCACCATAATCGTTCAATTTTTCTATAAGCTCGGCAATCCTCGTCCTTTTCCATGGCCAGCGTCCAAATTTATCAAGACTCTTCTCGTCTATGGCAATTATGACAACTTCACCAACAGGTTCAACCCTCCCTCTGGATAGAAAATGGAGGTCAAAGGCTTTAAGCTCCATCATGTGAAAAAAGGGGATGCCTATGCCATAGATAACAACGGAAAGGATTGTGATGAGAATGCCTATTTTGTAACCGGTGGGTTTAAAGACTGCGGTAGTCATGGGTTCAATTATAGCACATTTTACCCCTCTCTTTTATTACTGGTGACTGGTGTTCTGGTGCCTTTCTTAAATCTTGCTGCCGAACCTATTTCATTTATTGAGCCAGAGAGAGCAGTAGAGTCTATCGTGATGATAACATCCTATATTAAATCAGGAAGTCTTATATGTAAGCCTATATTCTTTAACAGAGGGCAAGATTTTTTCAAATTCGGGGTCTTTATGGACAAGGATAGCATTATGTTTATGGCACAATGCTGCTACATAAGCGTCAGCCAATGATATACGGTTTATTGCCTTTAACTTACCAGCAAGTAAATTCTATGTAAGTTAAAATCGCAGAAGTATCAAGAACATATATTTCTTTAGTTTCCTTCAAGGCTAATATCCTCGGCTCTTGATTTCAATAACTTTTCTGTAAGTCTTTCACCTTTCCCAGAACCTCTTAAAAACCTCCTTGCATCTTCTGGAGTTACCCTCTCTTCTATCTCATTGGGAAAGATTACAATAACCTCCGTCTTCTTCTTGGTCTTTATTTCTTCCATTGGCTTTATGTCGCGCCCATTATACAAAGCCTTAATCGCTTGCATATATTTCTACCTCATATTTTTATAAAATTATATCAGACTCAAAACATGGATGTCAAAAAGAAATTGGGAGATAGAGGAAGTGTTGGTAGGAGTCCCTCTTAAAAATCTAAAAAACTGTTGCTACTTTGAGCCTTGAGCTTTCAGCTTTCGTGAGCCTGCCGTCCCCAATTACTCACTGAATCTTACGGATAGTATGATTACCGCTCTCGCCTACAAACAAATTTGTTCCCTCTGTGGTTATACCATAGGGATAATTAAATTTTGCTGATGTGCCTGTGCCATTATTGAGCCAATAGAACCTGCAGAGTCATTAACAACATCTTATATGCACTCAATGGTAAGGTGATCTATAAATTTAAAATGCCCATCACCACTTATCAAAGGTAATTTATGCTCAATACATGCAGATGCAATCCATAAATCATTTTCAGGAATTGGTTTTCCTTTCCTTTTAAGAACTAACCGAATCTTTGCATAAACATTTGCTGTAGTCTCTTTTATCTCTAAAATCATTGCCCTCTGAATAAGCTTTCTATGTCTTGCAAGATTCTGCTCAGCATGCCTTGAATTCAAGGCACCAAATATAAGCTCTCCAACAACAACTACAGATAGATAAATTTCAGAATATCTTGAGAGAAAACTATCTATCGTCTTATCGCCATTGAGAAATTTTATAGCAATATCCGTATCAAGAGCGATTTTACCACTCATTCATATCTACCTTTTCAAATTCATCTTCAATAATCTTTAACATTTCTGCTGCGTCCTCATCTGGAAGTATTCCGCACAGCCCTTCAAGCTGATGCCTTCTCTTTGAAAATTTTTCTACCGTAATAGCAACTCTCTGATGTGTTTTTAATCCCTTAATTGGACTAAGAGGACGAAAGTATCCATTTTCATAAATAGCTTCTACTGTTTTTGGCATTGAACACCTCCTTAATTTAAGAATAACTGAAGAAGAATTTTAAGTCAATAAAAGAACACTTATTATCGAGTTTTTTCGAACCTCAAATCACCAAATTCCCCCTCACCCCCTGCCTTCGCAGGTGCAAGCTTAATTCTCTCCCTGCATCCTGAGCCTGTCGAAGGATGGGGAGAGGGAGGAGTGAGGGTTCAGCTTCGAGTTTTTAGCTTAGAGCTTTCAGCTTTCGTGAGCCTGCTGAACTACTGAATCTTTCGGATTGTATGATTATAGGTATCAGCTACAAATAGATTTGTCCCATCTGTGGTTATGCTAGCAGGATAATAAAATCTTGCCGCTGTGCCTGTGTCATCAGTTGAGCCATAGACACCAGCACTGCCTGCAATAGTTGTAACAACGGCAGTAGATAGGACAATCTTACGGATTGTATGATTATCCATATCAGTTACAAACAGATTTGTCCCATCTGTGGTTATGCCACAAGGAGAACCAGAACTAAACCTTGCTGCTGAGCCTGTGCCATCTGTTGAGCCGTAGGCGCCAGCAGAGCCTGCTATTGTTGTAACAACACCAGTAGATATTACAATCTTACGGATTGTACTATTACCCATATCAGCAACAAATAGATTTGTCCCATCTGTGGTTATACCATGAGGAGAATTAAACAATGCCGCTGTGCCTGTGCCGTCTGTTGAGCCATAGACACCAGCACTGCCGGCAATTGTTGTAACAACGCCAGTAGATATTACAATCTTACGGATTGTATGATTATAGGTATCAGCTACGAATAGGTTTGTCCCATCTGTGGTTATACCATAGGGATAATTAAATCTTGCTGATGTGCCTGTGTCATCAGTTGAGCCTGAACTACCGGCAGTGCCTGCTATTGTTGTAACAACACCTGTGGATATGACAATCTTACGGATAGTGTGGTTGCTTGTATCAGCTACGAAT
>Ga0209520_10000421_pt1 | contig 23930 bp, 18 predicted proteins | sample Rifsed16ft1_FD_184009 | JGI IMG/M metagenome (GOLD analysis project Ga0209520, IMG submission 184009) | Soil microbial communities from Rifle, Colorado, USA - sediment 16ft 1 (version 2) | ecosystem: Environmental > Terrestrial > Deep subsurface > Rock core/Sediment | place: Rifle, Colorado...
CATCCATCCTTCTTTGCCGGGATCAACAACACGGAGTACTCGGGCAAAAGCAGGAATATAGACAGCAGCCAGGAGTAAAACGATGCACAACCCCAATGCTCCCCATATGAAGGGATTTCGTGTAATATCGTTTCGAATAAAGCCAGATCCCATGTCACGCATATTGAAAACATGCCATAATTGAACGAATGCCAGAGTAAGAAATGAAACGCTAACGGCTTGCTCCTCCTCCATACCAACCCAGATTAATGCAATCATAAGAGCTCCGATGACAGAGAGAGTCATCATTACACCATACCCGCCTATTGCTAACCAGTTTTGTGAGGTGAGGATAGGCTCTTTGGGATCACGAGGTGGTTTCTTCATTGTTTGGGTGTCTCCCTCACCTACACCTAGAGCAAGCGCAGGAAAAACATCGGTAACAAGGTTTAGAAACAGAATCTGAAGAGGAAGAATAGGCAATGGAAGAGCAGCGAGTGATGCAATAGAGACAACCATAATTTCGCTAACATTGCATGAAATAAGATAAAGGACGAATTTACGGATATTGCCAAAAATGATACGACCTTGTTCAATTGCAAGAACAATAGTGGAAAAAGCATCGTCTTTAAGAACTATATCAGCAGCCTCGCGTGCCACTTGAGTACCTCGCATTCCCATAGCAATTCCGATGTCGGCTTTTTTTAGAGCCGGAGCATCGTTGACTCCATCACCAGTCATCGCAATAATAGAGCCGTTCTTCTGATGGATTGCAATGAGATCAAGCTTTTGCTTGGGGCTGACTCGTGCAAAAATAAGCGACCGGATAACACGTAGGCGTTCATCTTCAGACAATTGATCAGGTTTTTTAAGATCCTTGCCATGAATTACTCCATTCTCGGCTTGATCAATTAAGCCCACAGCCAACGCTACATTACGCGCTGTAGATGGGTAGTCACCTGTAACCATAACAACTCGGATTCCAGCCTCTCTACATTGAAGGATTGCTTGACGTACATCCGAGCGCGGCGGATCAAGAAGACCAACCAAACCTAGAAAGGTAAGGTGCTCGTAAGGGTTAGCCTTTACTGTGTCTACCATCTTTGTTGCAAGAGCTATGACGCGAAAGCCTTGCTCGGCGAGTTCCTTTGTTTCCTCTAGCCATCTTTGGGAAAGTGTTGATGATAGTTCTTTCTCACCATCAGTGCTAAGAACACTTGAGGAAACTTCTAATATAGACTCAGGGGCACCCTTTACAGCAACACGATATCGGCCGTCCTCCTTGTGAAATGTAGCCATCATGTTGAGAGCAGGATCAAAAGCCTCTTCACGGACCTCTGGTGAAATCTTAAGAAGACCGTTCCTATATATCCCTGCCTTTGCTCCCACAACTAAGAGAGCTACCTCCAGTGGGTCACCAACAGCTCTACTCTTGCCATCGGCATCTTCTTGCAATGATGCATTATTGCAAAGCACACCAACTTCTAATGTTTGCCTTAGAACTCGATCCCCCAATGGATCAATTAGTCTTCCACTACAAATAAAATTGCCTTCTTTGCTAAATTCCTCTCCTCTGATTTCCACCTCAACTGAGTCAAGTGCTATCCTTGTGACAGTCATCTGGTTTTCTGTCAGTGTGCCAGTCTTATCAGTACAAATAATGTTTGTCGCACCAAGGGTCTCCACTGCGGAAAGACGATTGACTAAGGCATTACGTTTAGCCATACGCATCATGCCCCTTGCCAAAGCGATGGTTGCAACAATAGGTAATCCTTCAGGTATAGCCGCCACAGCAAGAGCTATAGCCGTCTCGACCATCAGGAATAATTCCTTGCCACGTAGAATACCAGCGATAGCTACAAGTGCTGTGATTACTAGAGTTGCCCAGATAAGTTTGTGACCTAAATGATCAAGACGTTTTTCAAGCGGGGTGCTTTCTTCCTTAGCTTCTTCAACAAGAGTAGAAATTTGACCTAACTCCGTATTCATTCCAGTCGCAACAACAACACCCTCACATGACCCGCGTGTTATAGCGGTGCCCATAAAGATCATGTTTAAACGTTCGGGTAAAGAAACATCGCCTTCTATTAGTTCTATATGTTTGCTGACAGGCACCGACTCGCCTGTAAGCGTAGACTCATCGGCTTGAAGCTTTGATGCCTCAATTAACCGAATATCAGCGGGAACTAGGTCCCCACCCTCAAGCAGTACAATATCTCCTGGAACTAGTTCCTCTGCCAAAACCTCATGAATCTGACTTTCCCGACGTACCTTTGCACTTACACGAATCAATCGCTTTAGTGCTTCCATCGAACGAACGGCTCTAATCTCCATGAAAAAACCGATAGCTGCGTTGACACCAATCACTATCATTATTGCTACACCCTCTACCCAGCTTTTAAAGGCAAAAGACAACAAAGCAGCAACAGCAAGAAGTAGAACAATAAGACTTTTAAACTGATTTAAAAGAATAAGCGAAGCGCTCTTTCTCATTACTTCCCGAAGACGGTTCGGGCCGTATTGTTTAAGCCTTCTACTAACTTCTGCTGTGCTTAGTCCATTGTCCGCGGATACATTGAGATCTTTGAGAGTATCTTCCCAAGGACGTGTAAAGGGTTTTATATGATCTATCATAATATAGCTACACTTTAGTATTTCAGCTTTTGAGCCATTTCAAGAAGCAAGATAATTAGATTTTCAAACCGATTAGTCAAGATAAGCAAAGGGCTCTTTCTCTTAAATTTTTTTAGAAGCGGTTTGGACATTGTATCCCTTCGTTGAGAGTGTAGGTCGCCAAACCCAAGACACTTCATTCAAGGTCGAAGAGTTGTAACAAAGCGTGCAGGAAATTTACCACCTCGCCTTTTTTCTTGACGCAAAGAAGTGGCCGGTTTGCCTTCCATGCTACAGAGTCCGCTACATGGCCAAGCAGCATGGCCGCCGGACGTGTACGACCATGAGAGGCCATGACGATTAGTTGAGCATCAATCTCGTCTGCAACAGCTAGAATCACCTTGGGCACCTTATCACTCAACTCGAACCGTATGTTCCATGGAACATTGCGGAAATTGACCATGAGCAAGAACTCGTCCCATTGCCGCTCAGCGAGGTTCTTCATAATGTCAGCAAATTCCTCGTATGTCCGTCCGGTCTTGTAATATCCTATTGGCACCTCATAAACATGAAGGACCGTGATAATAGCACCTGGGTTTGAGGTAGCTACTGCCACCGCTACATCTAGAGCCTCACGCGAGTGCTCGGAAAAATCCACAGGAACGAGAATCCTGTCGTAGCGCGGCACAACACTGGCAGGAATCAAAAATGAAGAACATGGAGCTATGCGCAGCACCTTTACGGCCGAATCGCTCAGTGGATCATGGTCTTCATGTGGACGGCGACTGAGGCAGACAAGGTCTGCGCTCTTCTGTGCAGCCAATCTTACAATCTCTGGTACCATCGAGCCTTGCCGCACGGCACACTCGATCCGGGTACCTGGCGGAAACTCGATCTGCTGTTCTGTGTAGATTTGCCGCAGCCGGTGTTCGATGTCTTCGTCGATCGGTAGCACCACATCAGGGGATTGCACCGCGGCCTCGGGTGGGAGATCAAACGTGGGTGTTACATGCGCCATATACACTGTCTGCGATCCAGCCGCCTGCGCGAAGTACGCTGCATGCCGTAGCGTCGTAACATCCCGTTCGTCAAGCGCCATAGCTATAACAATGGTTTGATAGCGTCTCATCGGTTATCTCTCAAAATTGTTCTCAGATGACGCAGGAGCCGTAACTAAGTTAGAATTTTAGAATTACGGAGAACATTTGCCTCTTACTAACCCCCCCTTCAATTCAAGCATACCTGATAGGGTTGATTTACCGCAACACACGAACAACTCGCTTGTCACCTTCAACACTCTGTCCTTGGATGCCCCACGACACTTTGAATCGTCTGCTTCAAACTGGACTTTCCTGGTCAAGACGGATATGGGAAGTGTTTGCTTGTTGTTTAGTCAAACAGGGCGGTTACTTAGTGCTCGATGACACAAGTTGGCAAAGATGGACAATGTGTGCTGAGGCAGTAAGTTTTGTTTGGTAATGACTTTTTGTTTATGTATAATTTAAGCATGATTTCAGGATTGATGCCTGACCCTTTTTAATTCATTTGCTTCTCGAAAGACCGTCCACTTGGTCTCGGGAATATCTTTACAGGCCCTCCGGAAGCGGTCAAAATCAACTCCTTCCCCTTGAACATCACGAATGCAAATATGCAAAATTTGATTAGGGTGTTTACAATATAGCTCTGCATAAATTTCAGGATCAGACTGACCGGAATCACCTACCAGGATGAATTTACGCTCAGGAACTCGGTGTAGTATATCTTCAGTAATAGATAGTTTGAATGTTACTAAAGATGAAAAGAGTTGTTCCAGTGATCTAAAATCCTTCCAGCGAAAGTTTCTCAAGCGCATGCTTCCCTTAGGAAATCCCGCTGACTCCATAAACTTATTTATGGTATCGTAAAGTTGCCAAGGATTAGCAGAAACATAGTGAAACTGCATACCAGCATTTTCCCATTGCCGGTATAGGTTGGCCATGTCCTCAACCGCCTGATATTCATTTATGAAGGTATTGCGCAAAAATATCTTGCTATCGGGGTTGGTCACCTCGCTAACCTTAATGGTGTCATCAATATCGGATATAACAGAAATTCCCTTCCGTTCTAGTAATTGTACTCGCCCTGTGTAAATTCGCTTATCCATTTTCGGAAGAACGGCCTGGTAGGTAAGCCATCCTGGCATATCTGACTTAGCCTGCAATTTGCTTACAGTTTTAGGAGACAGTTTCAGGGTTTCAATGAGATGACCATTTGGCTCTGTTTTTCCATATAGAAATCTTGATCACCAAAACGGATTGTCAGTCTTTTCCCTCGCTCGTTATCCACAATGAACCACCAAGCACGTGACTCAAATAAGTTATTCATGTTATGTATTTCTTATTGCTAAGTTCTAGAACCGGCCTTTCCTAAGAATTATCCAGCCTACAACTCCTGCAATAAGTGACGCTGTAAGAATTCCTAGCTTTGCTAAGGACAGAAGTGCAATATCTCTGAAAGCAAGTCCAGCTATAAAGAGAGACATGGTAAAACCAATACCTGCTAGCCATCCAACACCGTAAACTTGCCACCAATTTACTCCTACAGGTAAAGTAGCAATACCACTTCTAACGGCAAGCCAGGAAAAAAGAGTGATTCCTATCTGTTTGCCAAAAACTAGGCCAAATACAATACCCAGAGTTACTGGATTTATAAGAACTTGAGTTAGGTTTCCATCAAGAGAGACACCAGCGTTAGCTAATGCAAAAAGCGGCATGATTCCAAATATTACCCATGGATGTAAATCGTGCTCCAACCTTTGTAGGGGTGTTTGTACAAGCTCGCTAGCTTTTTCTAGAGCTTCTGCTGCTCTGCGTTGTTGCCTACTGGTAAGCACACTCTTCTCATTTACACTAGCTCCCTCAAATTCTTTAAGGATATAACGACTTTTCTCTAAAAACTCTTCTCTACCGATTCGAGTGCTAGCCGGTATAGTCATTGCTGAAAGTACCCCAGCTATAGTGGCATGAACCCCAGACATAAGGAAGGCGAGCCAAAGCCCACCAATCCCTAAACTAGCATATACTAGTGGATGGCGAATTCCTGCTCGATTAGCCAAAATAAGCGCTATTAGAAATCCGGCTCCTACAATAAGATTCGACCAGTAGATCTGAGATGTATAGAAGAAAGCAATAACCAAAACTGCTCCTATGTCATCTACAATAGCGACAGAAGTGAGAAACACCTTAAGCGCAATCGGCACCCTTTTACCCAGGAGAGCCAGAACACCCAAAGTAAAAGCAATGTCGGTTGCCATGGGAATTCCCCAGCCAGAAGCACCAGGCTTTCCCGCATTTAATACTAGATATAGAATTGCAGGTACTATCATACCTCCTAAAGCAGCGACAATGGGAAGCGCAGCCTGTCTGGGAGATGATAGTTCACCTACTAATATCTCACGCTTTATTTCCAAGCCTACGAAGAAAAAGAACATTGCCATCAGCCCATCGTTGATCCAAAGAATTAGAGGCTTATCAAGAACAAAGCTACCAAGACCGATCTTTAGTTTGGTCTGCCAAAGGTCAAAGTAACTATCGAACCAAGGTGAATTGGCCCACACGAGCGCTACTGCAGTGCAAAGAAAGAGAAGTATACCGCCTGATGCCTCTAATTTAGTAAACTCCTGAAAGGGATACAGAAGTCGCTCAATCGGTAATTTGGGGGAGTTTTTTATTGTTTTATCTATTTCTTCTATCGGTGTTCCTTTCTTTAGATTAACAAATGAATATAGACTTAATTTACTTTACGTTTATCACCTTATACTAATTCTATTGGTTAATAGTGCATTGAAAAAGCATTGTCTGCGAGCGTAGCGAAGCAATCTCTCCTTTTGGGGATTGCTTCGTCACCTCGCTCCTCAAATGACAGCTTTCATTATGCACAATTAAATAGTCATGTTACGCACAGATTGGGTAAAATTTTAAATTAGAATACAAGCTAAAAGGGAATTATCAATGGATAAGAATCTCCTTGATCTTTACCCTGATTACCTACTTAGCTCCTTTAGCTACACGACAGCTACTGGACTTTCAGCCTTGCTTAATATTGCTGTAAACCATGACAAAGTCACTCGTTTTCTTTCTTCGACTCCGTGCACTTCTTCTGAGTTGTGGCGTCTTGTTAAGCCACTGGTTCGCAAGGTGCAGAGGGGTGGATTTTCCGGTTTATCTGGTAAGAGAAGTCTTCACAAACGAAGACGGAAGCAGAGGTGTTCTCCATCTTTTGAGCAGCGATCCGACACTGACCTACGACCAGATTACGAGAATCTACCAAAGACGGTTGAGAGTCGAGGAGTATCACAAATCCCTAAAGCACAATGCATCATTAACCAAGTCTCCGACCAGAACTGTCACAACACAGACAAATCACTTTTTTGCATCTGTCTATGCTTTTATCAAACTGGAAATGCTTAAGATGAAAACCTCTATCAACCATTTTGCACTTAAGGGAAAATCTATATTTCAGCTCTCAAAACAGCATTTGAAGAATTACAAAAATTACAGTTTATCTATCAATATGAATCGTGCAGTGCGTAACATCAGTAAGTTATTATCAATTTCATCCTCACTAAATTTAAGCCATCCGCGAAACCCTTGGATAAAGATCTTACGAGTCTTAGAATCTTTTTCCGTTTCAAATACCCAGGCTTGAACGTCAACAAGCCAAATCCTTTGATCAGGGTCAAATGAAGCTATTGTAGGGAAAAACAGCAGTTCTTCATCACTTTTCAAATCGGATTCGGCAAATCCACTGGAAACACGCACTACTGAGAATATGGCAATGAATATGAAGATAAACAGGATAAGGAACAGGCGTTGGCGTTTAAATCGTGAGGTGACTCTATCACTTGCTGTTATGCTGAACACCTGTTTCATAGAAACCCTACTCGAAAATGAGTATGAATCGGCGGAATAGCGAAACAAACGTTTACTCTCACCCTACAGTTTGCCTGTTAATTGATGCCTCTCCTTCTAAACCTGACTCGATGCATGTTCTATGGCTGAGCTGTATAATAATTCGAATTGCTTCACCACCCTGTTCATGTCGTGGGCTTGTATCAGAGAAAGGCTTTTTTGACCCATTTCGCATTTTAATCTCCCATCGGCCAAGATGCATATGACCTTTTCTGCGAACACTTGGCTATCACCATCAGGAAAAAGGAACCCGTTTTCTCCATCATGGACGAGTTCGGGAAGTGCTACTGCATTCACCGCGACCACAGGGAGTGCCGAAGCCATAGCTTCCATCGTCGCAATGCTTTGTAGTTCTGCGATTCCTGCACTCACAAAGATATCAGCGAATGTATATAAATTAGGCAGATCCTCATCGGGTACAAATCCAGTAAAAGTCACGTACTCGTGAAGGCCTAATTTATGCACTATTCTCTCTAGATGATTTCGGAACGCACCGATGCCAGCTAAGATGAGCTGAACATCGATTCTCTCAAGGATGAATGGCAGCCCTCTAAGAATCACCTCGATCTTTTTTTCTTTGTCTAATCTTCCAACATATAGGATAATTGGCCGGTCGGGGATGTGATACCGTTCCCTAAGGTATGTGCCGTTATTAGCTGGATTAAAACGCTGTAAATCAATGCCGCAGGAAAGTGGGATCACTTCTTTTGCTAATCCGTGTCGTTGCATTAATTCTGCTGCAGTCCTAGTAGGCGCAGTAACGATTCGAAGCTGGCTATACACCTCAACAAACTGATGCCACAAAAGTTGTTTTAATTTCTCTTCCAAAAAGTGTGGTAAGTGGAGATAATGTACCAAATTTTCTGGCATGAAATGGTTTGTCCCTATTATGGGGATACGGTGTTCTTGAGCGAACCTGAGTGCTCCTTTTCCAATGATAAAATGATTTTGAATATGGATGATGTCAGGCTTAACCTTCTGTATGACTTTGTGAATATATTTTCTTGCTAGCAAGGGCAATGAAAAGCGAAAGCCGGGGTATAAAGGCAGTGGAAGAGAACGAACACCGTAGAGTATAACACTATCTGCGGAAATGACGGTGTTTTTTATTGTCTGCGATGGAATGATTACGAAAACCTCGTGTCTCAAGCTACTCAAGGAATGTGCTAATCCATGTGTGAAGTAGGCTGCTCCATTCGTGCTGGGATAGTATGTATCAGTCGCGAGAAGAATTTTCATGATTTTTATAGAGTAGTTAGAAAATCTCTGTATATTTTAAGACATCTTACACTTTTTAAATTCCCTTGCTATGCATACTCTAAAGCAAAGAGTCAGGTTTAATATTCCATTCGGCTAGTTTCACAATTAGAGGCAATGTTAGCCATCCGTTTACTCTAACCTGCCTTACTTAAGCTCTTCATTCCGTAAAATCAGATTCAACAGGTCGCGTCATGCTACTATTCCTACTGGCACTCTATCGCGCACAACCGGAACATGGTTGATATCGTAGTGGAGCATTTTTTTCACCACCTCTTCTAATGCTTCCTCCTCCGTTACTGTGATTACAGAAGTGCTCATAACTTCCTTAGCAGTCATTGTACATGCCGCCGTATAAATCTTCTTAATTTCTTCTTTAGACATCCACTTACCGAATAACTGCGGAGCAAAAAATGTTGAAAACGGAAAGGCACGTTCCTTTGCTGCAAACTCTGAATTCGTTATAATTCCGACTATTTTACCCCCCTTGTCTACCACCGGCACGCACCCTATACGATTATCCAACATTATCTGCGCAATCTCTTCCAGTGTAGAGTTTTCTTTAACAACAATCGCTGGCCGCACCATGATTTCTCTTACTTTCATCAGCTATCTCCTTTACCACTCATAACACTCAAAATATTTCTTAAGCCTTTTACGTCACTTAATTTCTATCTCATCATATATAAAACTAAGGTTGATAGAAGATAAGTTGCCACAATGCCTATAGAATCCCAAGTAAAAAGGAGTGGTTTCTTACTAGCTCTATAAGTCAAACCTATGATTGCAATGGCTGTCATCATTATAGCTGATATTGCTGTAACAATATGATTTTCTGAGACATATGAAAGAATCGGTCCTTTTGTATAGAGAATATCGTCAAGCGCTAGTATGACGATATTAAAGAGATTACTCCCAAAGAGATTTCCAACAGCCATATCCACAGCGCCTATTTTAGCAGCGGCTATAGTAACAGCTATTTCGGGCAGTGACGTTGATATAGCAATAAAGATGCTGCCAACAAAGGTTTGGCCAAGACCTGTAATCTTAGTGATCTCCTCTCCAACATAAGGAAGATATGTAGCCGCTCCTATTACTATTCCCGCGTTTAAGGCATACATTTTATAGGCTCTTGATTTAGGAATATCCTTGTATTGCAGTTCTTCTACCGCCTCTTTGACAAACTTGGCTATTCGAGTTTTTTCATATGAAAAGATTATTCTTATCGCTACGAAATATATAAAAATGAATATCAAACTATATATACCAATCCAACCAATGGGTGGAAATATTGCACTACCAAAGATAGTAATACCCACTACCCCAAGTAAGAGAATTCCAAAGCCTGCCGAAAGAACATGCCCTTCATCTACCTTTGTTGAGATAGGCACAGAGCCGGATAGGACATCAAGTAGGGCAATAATAAGAATATTAAACATACAACTTCCCAGAATATCCCCTACCGTAATATTCGGGAGATCAAAGATGGTAACTGAGCTTATGCCTGTAATTAACTCTGGCAGAGAAGTAACTGAGGCCATAAGAATAACTCCTATCCAGGTTCTTCCTAATCCTGTTTTCTCAGCGATGATGTCACCATATTTTGAAAGCTTTGAACCTGAAAAGAATATTATCGCCGTAAGAGCTACAAATTGAAGCCAGATCATCTACGTACCCCCCGCTGTCTACGCAAATATGCCACTTTTAGTAGGTTCCTATAGAGACTCGAAGTTACGTACGGAGCGGAGCAGAGCGTGGTCAAGGACAGCCCTCCGTTTCACCCTGCACTTGACTACGAACTCCTGGACGCACCACCTCACCGGAGCAGTGTGCCCGTGCTGCCACAGCCCCTGAAACACTGCCGAGTACAGAAAACGCGTCAGAGGACCCTTACCCCGTTTGGCGGTAAGCACATTAGGGCCAAAGTGTTCCTGGCGGTGTTTGACTTCGAAAACGTCTAGGCCGCTTTGCAGGTTGCTTTCCAACAGAGTAATTACTTCGCCTACCGGAAAATGATGCCAGTGTTTACCGAGTAATGTTTGCATGATTGTGTATTCTAATAGGTCCTGATGAACCGGGGACCTTTCGAGACTTGCTCAACTAGTTCGTTGGAGCCATATGCGGCCGTGCAAGAGGTTATCCTCCTTCATTCTGCCTACACGGTTTCGTTGTCAAGCAATTTCATCTGCCTAACCGATGAGCTAAGACTGGGCATGGGGATTCACTTATAACCTTCTCAGCCACACTTCCCAAAATAAACCTAGAAAGTCCATTTCTTCCATGAGTAGTCATAATAATAAGATCAATCCCCTCTTCTTCAGTAAAATGCACTATTCCAAACCAGGCTCTCAGGAACAAGGTCACCTTTTCACGTATATTAATCCCTTTTGTTTTTTCTTTAGGAATTCTATCTAGTTGGGATCTCAATTCTTTTAGAGCCAGCATGCGTAGTTCTTCTATTACTTTACTTGTCGAAATCTCATAGCTGTGGTGAAGCTGTAGAACATGGAGAAGATAAATTGTTGAATCGAATCTATTGGCTAAATCTATGGCAAGGTCTAAGGAAATAGAAGTAAGTTCAGACAAGTCCGTGGGAACAAGCACTTTCTTTATATCAATCTTATCCCCCTTTTTGTGTCTTACAGCTAAAACAGGCACCTTTGCCATCCTTAATACCTTATTCGTATTGCTTCCAAGAAGAATTCTATCTTTAAGTCCTAATCCTCGTTTTCCCATAGCAATCAAATCTACTTTTTCTTCTTCGGCGACTCTAAGAATCTCTTTATGTGGCACTCCGGTCTCAACAAGTATGTCCCACTTTGTTTCTTTTAGTTCGAGTTGCTTTAGAGCCTTGTTGATTCTTTCATATTCTTTTTTCTTTAGTATTGCCTGAATTGAAAACAACTCTTTTTTAACCTCTGGAGGGACTTTTAACCTATTTAAATCAATAGGCTGGACCACACTTAACCCAATAATCTCGGAACTGTACTTGTTTGCGAATAACTCTACATACTTTAAAGCCTCATCCGATTCCTTTGAACCATCAGATGCCCAGAGAATTTTCTTTGTCTCCATAGAAACCTCTTTTCTTTTTAAGCCTTCATCTTACTTATGGTTTTAGGGCTAACACCGCACAGGAAGCCTCTTGAATTACCTTTTCTGCAACGCTTCCTAATACAAATTTCTTTATACCTTTTCTCCCATGGGTATTCATTACTATTAAGTCGGTGTTCTTACTAGATGCATAATCAACTATTGCAACTGACAGATTTATTCCCTGAATTACCTCAGTGTTAATCTCCAATTTGGCAACTTCTTTATTGTGAATTCCACGCTTGAGTTTTATCTCCTCAACCCTCTTTGCAAGTTCATTAGAAGAAAGCTTGATTAAATTTTCCACTACACTGTAAGGAATTTCGTAAGTATAGGTCTCTAATCTAAGAACATATAAAACCGAAATATTAGCGTTTATCCTCTCTGCCAGGTCTATTGCATAGTTAAGAGCGGAGCTTACTTTTTCAGATATATCTAGTGGAACAAGGATATTACTTATATTAACTATGCCTTCTTCATCCCGCTTCTTAACAGCAAGAACAGGTACATTGGATTTCCTTAGAACCTTAAGAGTTGTGATTCCAATTAACATCCTATCTATAAGTCCGAGTCCCCGTTTTCCCATAACTATGAGGTCAGCTTTCTCTTCATTATTAGCAATCTCTATAATTTTTTCATGTGGTGACCCAGCTACAACCTTATATGTGAATTTTAATTCCTCTTTTTTTAGTTCTTCCTGAAGTCCATCGAATGTATAAAACCATTTACTTGTCGAGTCTTTAACCCACCCCGTAAGGTCTAATCTTTCACCAAGAAGACCCCAAAATTTTTTATCAATTACCTCTATTACATGAAGACCAATAATTTCTGAGTTAAATATCTTTGCAAAGAGTTTAGCATAGCTTAAGGCAGCTCCAGCCTCTTTTGACCCGTCCGTAGTCCAGAGTATTTTGTTCAATTTTGCCATTTATAATCCTCCTTGTAAAAAGAACTAAAATTACGCAGTGGCAAAAAATCGTTGAGCGGTGGAAGATGCTATTATAAACCCCCGCACACTAAGCCAACCCCTTTAAGAAGAATCCCACTAAAAAGGCTATTGCTGCGGCAGTACCTCCTATAAGAAGAGTTTCAAGTCCGGATAAATACCACTTTTTATCAACTATTTTCCCCTTTACAGAACCTACAATAAAAAAGGCACAAGATGTAAAAATTATAGATAACAAAAAAGTCTGTTCTCGAAGATAGAGGAATAAGTAAGAAAGAACGTAAGCAAGAAGAGGTATAAATCCGATTAGATTAAATGCAATAAAGGTCACGAGTGCACCTCTTATTGGCGATTTTTCCTCTTCTAACATCCCAAACTCGTCTTTCATCATAGTATCTACCCATATCTTTTTATTACCAGTGATTATCTTAACTGCGTCTTCAAGCTGTCTTCCGAAAAACCCCTTTTCTTTAAAGATCTCTTTAATCTCCTCTCTTTCTTCACCCGGAATCCTGCGGACCGAGACCTCCTCCGCTTTTCTAATCTTTTCTATATATTCTCTTTTTGATTTGGTACTCAAGTAATTTCCAACTGCCATAGAAAAACCATCGGCAAACAGATTTGCAAACCCTAAGATGAGAACAATCGAAGGGGAAAGCGATGCACCGACTACCCCTGCAACAACTGCGAAAGTTGTTACGGAACCATCTATTCCACCGTATACAAAATCAGATAGATATGAGCTCTTCGAAGACTCAGAATTATTTTTTATCGGCATATCTTTAGTTTATAATAGCTTAAAACTAACTGAATAACTTGCCGCAATTGTCTTTGTGAGGAGTGAAACGACGAAGCAATCACAAATAGGAGATTGCTTCACTTCGTTCCATTAGACTTTTATATAGTAATGAATTTAATATTACATCTTATAATATACCAGGGTGGAATAAGTCTAAGCTTCGCTCAAAGCTGTAGCTTATATCGCGAATAAGACCCCACCCTGGCGGGTAGATAAAACTATATGGTATTTAAGTCATTTAATGACTATTAGCATGGAGCAAGTTCTAACTACCCATTGGTAAAAGTAAGTAAAAACGGAGGTGAGAAGATGGAAAAGCCTAGCTATTTTATCGGTGTTGATATGAGCTCAGAGACGTTCACCGCGTCTGTGGGAACATATCCATGGAGAGTGGTTGGCTCTCCAGAATCATTTGAAAACTCAGCAGAGGGTTTTGGGAATTTATTGGAATGGTTACAAAAGCACGGTTATAAACCGGATGAAAGTATAGTTTGTATGGAAGCCACAGGTGTATATGGGCAACCACTTGCTTACTACTTAGTAGCACATAACTACTTTGTGGCTGTGGAGCCACCATTAAAGGTAAAGCGAGCCTTCCCTACACATGGACATAAAAATGATATAACTGACAGTGAGAATTTAGCAGAGTATGCTTACAGATTCTTTGATGAGCTTCATCTTTGGCAACCACCTGATAATGTATTAAAGCAGGTGAAAACTCTACTCAAGACAAGGGAGCAACTTACGAGGAATCTTACAGCCTATAAGAATACACTGAAGGTTCTAAAGAGAGAGGTAGTTCGTACTCCGACGGCTGAGAAGATGTATGAGGGTCTCATAGGGGAGTTAAAGTCTCTTATTGGAAAGATAGACGAGGAGATACGAAGTTTAATGGGGAAACACCCTTTTTTTAACCCTATGCTTAACCTTTTGCTTAGCATACCTGGTGTCGGGCTTCAGCTTGCATCATACGTAATTGTGATAACTCAAGGAGGCAAAAGAGAGCCAAAGTCAAGAGAGCTTGCTGCATATATAGGCATATGTCCTTATGAGCACAGTAGTGGGAAATCAGTTTACCGTAGGCCTCACTCAAAAAAGAATGGTTCTGGAAGTATAAGAAAGCTACTCTATTTATCTTCACTATCATTGAGGACCCATGAATATTACTTTAAAGAGTATTTCTTGAGGAAAGCGTTACAGGGTAAGCCAAAGCGATTATTGATAAACAATATAAGCAACAAGCTCTTGAGAATTATATGTGCAGTTATGAGGTCAGGAAGGCCTTATATTCCCGGGTATATGTCTTTAAATCCAGTAGCTCTGAGAGTAAAAAAATGTGCTTGACAAAGTCATGGTATTCGCGATGACAGTGGAGACCTGTAGCAAGCTACAGGGAATTGTCGAGTTAAATAGTTGTCCAAGAGTAAGCGTGTTAAATCCTGGTTTAAATCCGGTGGAAATCATACTACGTTACTTAACGATATGCTTCAATTAAACTTTTTAGTGCAGGTGCAAATTTCGATTTCCCGAGCCTTTCAAGTGCTCGCTTTTCTATCTGTCTAATTCTCTCCCTAGTTAGACCTAAATGCCTTCCAACCTCGTCTAGGGTGGAGGTATTGTCATAACCTATTCCAAACCTCATCTTGAGAACCTCTCTTTCCCTAGGCCTCAGCTTCATGAGCGCGTCATCCAGGTTCTTTGGAAGGGAAGAAGCCGCTATGAGTAAATCGGGTGGTAGTGAGTTAAGATCGGGAACAAAATCCATAAGGGTCATCTTCTCACCCCGCCATATAGGAGAATCAAGATATGCCAACTTTTCATCAGCTCCAAGTACACGCTTTACACCCTCTACAGGCATATTCACCTTTTTTGCAATCTCTTCAGGGAGAGGATTTCTTCCCGTTTTCTTCTCAAGCCCAGAACGTACGTTTTTTACCTTCCCTGATTTCTCAAGCACGTAAGTTGGAACCCTTATTGTCCTTGTCTGGTCAAAAATCGCCCTCGATATAGCTTGATGAATCCACCAGCATGCGTATGTTGAAAACTTATACCCCTTTGTATAATCGAACCTTTCTACAGCCTTAATTAATCCGAGATTCCCTTCTTGTATCAAATCCATAAAGGGGAGCCTACGGCCGATGTACCGTTTCGCTATACTCGCAACAAGCCTCAAGTTCGCTGTTATGAACCTGTTTCTAAACTGAGTCGCCTTTTTCGAATATGCCTCAAATAGTGTTAACAGCCTCCCAAGACGTTTAAAAGCCCTCTCCCTTTTCAACTGATAGGAGGTCTTATCTGAAACCTCCTTTAGCCCCCCCACGGTTGATCTTATATCCCCTCCAATCTTTTTGCCAGAAATAACTTCGATAACCCTTTTTATCTCTTTTGCTCTTATTTCACACCTTTTTATTTTTGCCGCAACCTCAACCTCTTCCTTCGGTGTAAGTAATGGAAGAGACCCGATTTCTTTAAAGTAGTCGTTTAAAAGTCTTAGGTCATGATTCTGGATCTCCTCAGTTTTGTCAGGGGGTTTGACCTCTTCAGAGTCTTCTTCATCTAGACTAAGATCACCTTCAAAACCTTCGTCGGACTCGATTGTGGGGGATATTTCTTCATCCTCAATATAACCACCTTGAACTGAACTATATTCATCAACAACATCTTCAAATCCTGTATTGTTTATCACGATTTTGCTCTCCATTAAGATGCACAATTCCTATAAATGGATGCAGGAAATAGCAAGAAGTCTTATTATATTTAACTAGTTGAGGAGAAATAGGTTTCAAATTATTCATAGTTACAGTTTAGCACATAACTTCTCTAAAAGATTAACAATTTCCCCTTTATAAAGCTAATACATCCTATAATTAAGTTAATTAGACATGGGTAGCTTCGATGTATTAGAAGTTATTTAATCATTTTTATTATTTTCTGAATTTACTTATAAGAATCTCGTTCTTCCTCCCCTTTACAAAAGGAGAAAATCAAATCCTCCTCGTTCCTCCTTATATAAAAGGAGGGGAAAAATTCCTCCTTTTATAAAGGGGAACTTAAGGGGATTTCAAATATTCGTTAATATGCTCCAGCACTCCTTCTATATTTTGTAAAACATCCAGATTCGTGAATCGTAAAACCCGTAACCCAAGATTGGTTGTATGCCTGTCTCGAAGTTTATCCATTTCCAATCCCTCTTCAGAATAATGCTGCCCACCGTCAATTTCTATAACCAATTTAGCCTTGGGGCAATAGAAATAAACTATACAGTTTCCAATAGCCCTTTGCCTATAAAACTGATATTCACTCAACTCCTTCCTTCGAACTCTGGACCAAAGTAGCCTCTCAGCCTATGTCATGTTTTTTCTCAGTTCACGTGCCAGAGGTTTAAGGTTTTTGTTATAATAAAGCATTTGTATAAAATATAATCACATTTTTACTTATCTTGAAGAATTCAATTCAAAAGTATAACAAGATGTTAAAACCAAATATCAGGGATTACTTTCAGCACATTCTTCCAAATTTAATCTTTGAAATCGAGTTTCGTTTTATTCACTGGATGGAAAAACTACTAATATCTCCGCTAGCCCGTCTTCTTATATCCTCCCATTTTTCTGTTAGAAAATTAAGTAATGACTGGGCTTCGTTAAATCTCCCTTCGCTTGCAAATGAGATTAACTGCCAAACCTCATTCACAGAACGCTCATTCTTTAAAGTATAGGGATGTATGAAAGAACATATCTCCCCATAATTTAGTAGTACATAACTTGATGAGTCAAACCCTGATAGCCAGTTCTTGAGCTCTAAAATGCGAGCCTGAATCTCATTTAGCTTTTGGAATAAAGCTAATTTCGGCTCATTCTTTTTATTTGCAGTTGAGATATTTCTCAGAATTTCCTCAGCTTCTTTTATGCGTTCGAGACTTAAATTTATTTTTGTATCATAATGCATACCAGTAAATCCCCAAGGAGTGTTAAAGAACTTCCTCTCATTGTCTTTAAATAGGATAAACCATTCCACAGGTATAATGTTCTCCGAGCACAAAAGATAGGGATTAATTTTGGGGGTAAGAGGACAGATATAATATCTTCCATCTTTATCTTTCATAAAGAAGCAGCCTTCGATTTCATGATCATCAATCCCAAGATAATTTGATAATGCTTCCCTAAAAGTCTCATATTCCTTGCCAAACCAGACCCCATACGGTGAGGTCGGCCCACCCCAGTACTTTTCATAAAAGGTAATATAGTTATTCCAGTATTCTCTCTTCTCTACTAAACTATCAAGCGGTTCGTAAAGAATGAGAAAACTTTGAGCCATAAAGAAGTGATAAACCAATTCAGAAGTAAAGTCAAACCGAATTATTTGCTTGAAATTAATCTCAAACTGCGTAGAATCTCTAGTGTTTATTTTCAAAGGAGGAAAGATTTTGAGTGTCCAAGATAGTCTGATAAAAGATAACTGGGCTTTGGTACTTGGGGCATCGAGTGGCTTTGGTGAAGCGATTAGTCTTAAACTTGCAGAAGTAGGAATGCATATACTTGGAATACATCTAGATAGAAAATCGACCATGGCTAATGTAGAAAGGATTATTGGTCAAATTAAGGAGATGGGGAGACAAGCTGCTTTCTTTAACATAAACGCAGCTGATCCCTTGAAACGCAAGGAAACGGTAGATCACATTGAATCAGTTCTTAAAGAAAACGAAAATGCTTCGGTGATAAAAGTACTAATTCACTCCTTAGCCTTTGGAACTCTGAAACCCTACATTTCATCTTCACGGAATGAGATTGTAACAGACACAAATATGAATATGACTCTAGACGTTATGGCACATAGCCTCGTTTACTGGGTTCAAGAATTAGTTTTAAGAAAACTTATGGCCTCAGGCGGAAGGATATTCGCGATGACAAGCGCTGGCGGACATAGGGTTTGGCCAACCTATGGTCCAGTTTCTGCCGCTAAGGCAGCACTTGAAGCTCACATAAGACAACTTGCAGTTGAACTTGCCCCTCTAGGAATAACAGCAAACGCTATAAGGGCGGGTGTAACGGAAACGCCTGCATTACGCAAAATTCCTGGCAGTGAAACCATTATAAAAAAAGCGCTCGAGGCTAATCCAAGCGGACGCCTGACGACGCCGAATGATGTAGCAGAAGCTATAGCCGCACTTTCTCACACCGGCACCCACTGGATCACAGGAAACATTATTGGAGTAGATGGAGGGGAGGATCTGATTTGAACTATGGAAGAAAAACCTAAATAAAACTTAGTGATGAATTTCACAAATAGTGCTAGTGGTAGCTCACTACCATGGGTGCTTATCAAGAAAACTCATCAAATACCTAAACATATCTAATTCACTGGCTAAATTTAAATCGCATGGAAAATAAGATAAAGGTCTACAACACGCTTTCACAAAGAAAAGAAGATCTAACTCCTTTTGATGGAAAGACTGTAAGAATGTATGTCTGCGGTCCCACAGTTTATAGTTCCGCACATATTGGTCATGCAAGGGCTGCTATTACCTTTGATGTAATAACAAGATTTTTAAGAAAGCTTGGCTACAAAGTAGAGTATGCGAGGAACTACACAGACGTTGATGACAAGATTATAAACAAATCGAAAGAGACCGGAATCCCACCTGAAGAGGTAGCACGAATATACACCGAGGAATATAAAAACGATATGTTTAATCTGGGAGTTGAAACCCCTACCTATGAACCAAAGGTAACCGAACACATCCCTGAGATAATTGATCTGATAAAAACAATTATTGACAAAGGATACGCATATCAGTCTGATGGGGACGTTTTCTTCTCAATAAAGATGTTTCGTGGATACGGAAAGCTCTCAAAGAGAACACCTGACGAAATGCTTGCAGGAATAAGGGTTGATATAAATGAGAAGAAGGAAGACCCACTTGACTTTGCGCTCTGGAAAGGCGTAAAGCCTGGTGAACCATGGTGGGAAAGCCCATGGGGAAAGGGGCGCCCCGGATGGCATATCGAGTGTTCTGCAATGAGCATGAGGTATCTTGGAAAGAGCTTTGAGATCCATGGAGGTGGTAAGGATTTAATCTTTCCCCATCATGAAAATGAGATTGCCCAGTCAGAAGCTGCAACCGAGGTTCAATTTGTAAAGTACTGGGTTCATAACGGGGTTATTCAGATAAATCGAGAAAAGATGTCGAAATCCCTTGGTAACATTATAAATGTTAAAGATGCACTTTCTATATGGAGTAGAGAAGCGATTCGTCTTTTCCTGCTTTCTCATCATTATCAAAATCCTGCTGATTTTTCAGAAAAGGCATTGGATGAATCGGAGACAGCTCTAGAAAGGCTATACATTATGCTTAAGCGTGCAAACGATTTGACAAAGAACAACAAAAGAGAGGATAAAGAACTCGCAGCTAGCTTAAATCTTTTTAACACAAAATGGATCGAATCCATGTGTGATGACTTCAACACTGCTGACACCGTCGGCCAACTCTTTGATTTGGTAAGAGCAACAAATAGATCCATTGATGCTTTTGGTTGGACTCCCACTTTACAAGAAACCATTGAAGAGATCCGAAGCTTTGGAAGCACCTTAGGAATACTAGAACTAGAACCAAATGATTACCTTAAGAAGGAAAAACTAAGTAGGAAATCCCTCGAGATTGATGAAGAAGAAATAAATGAGTTAATAGAAGAGAGAAACGCCGCAAGAAAAGAAAAAAACTGGAAGCGCGCTGATGACATTAGAGCTTATCTAGATTCCAAGGGAATAACGCTGGAAGACACTCCAAAAGGAACCCTTTGGAGGGTTAAAGCTAAATAATAATTCAGCCACAAATTGATACAAATGATCACGAATGAAAAGACTTATTGACTCATGTTACGCAATTTTTACCGGATTCAGCAATCTCACTGCGGGCTTGTCATGCCCGAATGCTCCCCGCTTAATACATGCGGGGACAAGTTTAATCGGGTATCCATGAACTGCTAGGTATTTGGATTCCCGCTAAATACATGCGGGAATGACAACCTCTTGCCATTAAGCGCATAAGTGCTTAACATCAGTTATTAATATTTTATTCGTGTAAATCCGTGTTTATTAGTGGCTAAATAGCTACCAACCTAAACCCAAATTCCAAGACATTCAAGAGCCCTTTTAAAGGTAAAGGGGGCTTGGCTTTCACCACGACAGCTATACCAGCAAGATGTGCATCTTGTCTTATCAAAAATCCCCGGATAGTACTCGCTACCGTGAGCAATGACTGGCATTTCAGAGCAGCGCTTTATGTGCCCGCTTGGGGTTACAGTAATCATGTTTAATCCAGCTAGGCAATCCGGAATGCCAACATTCGCAAAATATCTAGGAATTTCTTTTAAATAATATTCAGTAGATACAATACCGCCTTTCCACTTCCTTCTAAGCTCTATAAGCTCCTCAACGATTTTTTTAACCCTTTCAAGTTGCCCGTTTACAAAGTGACTAGTGTTGTTGGTTTTCATCACAGAATAAGAACTATAGGATACCTTTACACCCCAATCTTTTGCTTGGTGAGCAATATCAATAATCTGGTCAAGGTTGTCTTCCATTATAATTGTGTTAAGAACAATGTTACTGGATATCTTGCTTAATTGAGGGATAAGATTTGATAAATGATCCCAGAGCCCCGGAATTCCTCTATAGGCATCATGCTTTTTCCCAAGGAAATCAAGCGATATAGATATTTGGTCAAGCCCTGAATTTATTAGTTCCTGAGCCTTTTCAACTGTTAAAAGGTCGCCTTTTGTAACCATAGTCGTGAAAATAAATATAGAGCACTCTTTTATTTGTCTTACTATTTGCGAAAGATCGCGCCTTAGCATTGGCTCTCCGCCCGTTATTGATACAACTAGAGGATTAATTCTCTTTATTATTGGACGATAATCTGAAAGGCGAATCTCGTGTTTTGTTTCCCAATAGTCACAAAAATCACAGCGGGCATTACAGAGTTTAGTTACTTCAAGGTTAACAAGTCTAGGACGCCCTGTAGCTTGGAGGTAGACGAATTTAAGGGTACCATTCAACCCGCTTTTTAATCTCTCAACTGGCCCTAATCTTTCGGAGAGCATTGTTGACATTATATGTATTATCAAAGAAGAGTCAAGCCTGCCCTGAGCCCCGAAGGGAGGGAGGGAAGTCAGGGAACCGTAGTGCTTCGCAATGACAGTTGAAACCCTGTACAAGCCATAGGGAATTGCTGACTTAAATAAGTTTGATATAAAGCCTCATTTGTTATAGCATCATCAAGTTACTGGCGTAAGCTACAAGTCATGAAAAGCAAATGGACTAAATAAATGGAACGATGGTTTGGAATGGCTCTTCTTGTAATCCTCCTATGGGGTTTGGGAAGCCTTTTTGGAAAGCTGGCATTGATAAGAGATACACCCTATAGGGTATACCTTTTTGAAGGGATTGGGACACTAGCTGTATTAATACTCTTTGTCTTTTTTAAAAAACATGACATCTTTACCAATTTTTCTTTCAATATCTATGCTCTTCTAATGGGTTTAACTTGGGGCTTAGGTACAATATTCTTTATTATTGCTTTACAGCCTGTAAAGCTTTCTGTAATAGTACCTTTAACTGCACTTTACCCTGCAATCACCGTTCTACTTTCTCTACTCTTTTTACATGAAAGGTTAGAACTAAAAGAGGTTATTGGAATTGTCCTTGCGATTCTTTCAATAGTGCTTTTATCGAAATAAACAAATAACCTTCCTTGAAGATAAAACTTAGGTTAGATACAATTTTTGAAATAAAGAGTCTATAGATGCCCAAGCTGACAATAGATGGACAGGAAGCAGACGTTCAGGATGGGTTAAACCTTATTCAGGCTGCAGCCCTGATAGGGATTGAAATACCGCATTTCTGTTATCATCCTGCTTTAAGCATCGTTGCACAATGCAGACAGTGCCTAGTGGAGATTGAAGGTGTCCCAAAAGTAATGCCTGCCTGTAACACCTTTGTTAGAGATGGCCTAGTTGTTAAAACCAACACTACTAAAGCAATCAAAGCAAGAGAAGCAGTAGTTGAGTTTACACTAATAAACCATCCACTTGATTGTCCAATTTGTGATAAAGGGGGTGAGTGCCCCCTTCAGCTTACTGCTTTTAAACACGGCCCTGGCTACAGCAGATTTGATGGTCCAGAAGAAAAAAAGGTTAGAAAGAAATACTTCCTTAGCGAAAAAATTCTGTATGATCCAAATCGCTGCATTATGTGTACCAGATGCGTGAGGTTTACTGATGAGGTTACACAAACCGGCGAGCTTGGATATGATGGGCGTGGATTTAGAAAAAAGATCGTTGTTTTTCCCGGCAAAAATCTTGACAATGAGCTTTCAGGAAACGTGATTGACCTTTGTCCAGTTGGTGCACTACTTGGTAAGGATACCCTTCATGAAGAGCGTGTTTGGTACTGGAAGTACACAGATACAATATGCCCTCTTTGTAGCAACGGTTGTAATATCACGGTTGGGATTGACCCGAGAAAAGGTAGAGTGGCAAGGGTACGCCCAAGGGTAAACCACGAAGTGAACGATTACTGGATATGCGACAGGGGAAGATATGAATTTAAGATAGTTCAAGATGAAAACCGTCTAAGGGAGCCTTTTATTAGAGAAGGAGAAGGCTTTCGAATCGCTACTTGGGATGAAACCCTTGATTTACTTGCAGCCGAGATTATAAAAACAAAAAATGATCCTTCAACTTCTATCGCATTCGTAGCATCCCCAATGCTCACAAATGAAGAGTGTTATCTTCTTAAAAAAATCACAGAAATCCTGAGTATTGAAAAGCCTGTTATTCTTACTGAACCAATAGATGGAGAAAAAAAGTTTGGTCTGATAAGCCAAGATCCATATCCTAATAACAAAGGCTTAAGGGACATCGGTCTCTCTTCGGATTCAGATAGATTAGACGGGGTTATAAATTCTCTCTATGAAGGAAAGATAAAAGCTCTCTACGTTGTGGGTGAAGATCTATTCAGTGTAGTTAAAGGAGGTGAAAGAGGAAAGCTAAGAGAGGTCTTATCCAAACTTTCATTTCTTGCAGTTCAAGACTTTAAGCTCACAGAAACGGCAAAACTAGCCCATGTAATTATCCCTGGGGCAAGCCCTTATGAGAAGGATGGCACATTTACGAATGACATGGGGAGAATACAAAGGATCAAAAAGGCTATTCCCCCGCAGGGAAGTGCAAAACCCGATTGGGAAATCCTATGCCTTCTCGGAAAAAGGTTTAGTCAAGAGGGCTTTAATTACGTA